>Ga0099364_10011492_pt1 | contig 12098 bp, 6 predicted proteins | sample TergutTh196P3_FD_73070 | JGI IMG/M metagenome (GOLD analysis project Ga0099364, IMG submission 73070) | Microcerotermes parvus P3 segment gut microbial communities from Pointe-Noire, Republic of the Congo - Th196 P3 | ecosystem: Host-associated > Arthropoda: Insects > Digestive system > Gut ...
TAAAGATTGACCGCCCTGTACTCCTGGACAATTATATCGACAGCGAGTTCGAAAAAACCGACCATCTAAAGCAGTCCTATTTAAACGGGCTTATTGAGGATGACGAGCTTACGGCGCGGGTGGAAATCGTATTTGACCGCGTGCAGGATATCTTCAGGATAAATATGGAGGATAAGATCTACCGCCCGTACCACTACATCGTACTGCTAGACACCAGCCTCGAACAGCTCAGCGAAGTTACGGAGACCCTTGCGGAACAGCTTGGGCAGGGGGAACTGCCCGTAAATATACTCGGCGACAAGGAGCTTGCGGTGTTCCTGAAATACAACTTCACCGCCGATTTTGACGAGCGGGAAGTCAACCAAATAACCCCCGATCAGTACATGGACTGGATACTGCCCGAGAGGATCGAATTCACCGGCAGGAGCATTAAGTACGACAATCTTATTACAAACAACCTGCGCGTAATAGGCTATCCCACCACAGTGGGCAATGCGTGGGGTCATCGGCTTTTTAATATACCGGACACAAAAGTCGTGATGAAGCTTACCCCCGTTGACAGGGAAAAGGCGATACGCAATATTGACCGTTCCATCGACGAGCTTCGCGGCCAGGAGCAGTCAACAGGGAAGGCGAGCAGGCTCATTGAGCTTTCCGGGCATATAGATACGCTTGCCGAGCTGCTCACTTTGCTGCAAAACGACAACGAGGCGCTTTACGATGTTACGCTTACGGTGACGGTAATGGACTACGAGCAGTCACGGCTTGGGGATAGGCGCGGCTCTTTAATCAGCGCGAAAAAGCGCGTCAAACGCCTGCTTGCCGAAGAATCATTTCGGACCAACGATATGTTCCTGCAGCAGTTTGAAGCGCATTGCTGTACGCTGATCGGGGCGGCTAACCCGCTGAAAAGGAAAGCGCACGCGATACATTCCACATCTGTTGCGGCGGCGTTCCCGTTTGTATACTCAAACCTCATGGACGACGGCGGGGTGAATATCGGCAACAGCTCCGGCACACCGGTATTTATCAACTTTTTCAAGCGCGACCGTGAGCGCGTAAACAGCAACATGGTAATCATAGGCAAATCAGGCGGCGGCAAATCCTTCGCCACAAAGACGATACTCACGCACCTTGCGGCGGAGGACAGCAAGATATTCATCCTCGACCCTGAAAACGAGTACGCACAGCTTGCGAAAAGCCTTAACGGCAAGCAAATTGACGTAGGCACGGCGACACAGGGCAGGATGAACCCGTTCCATATTATAACCTCGCTTACAGATGAAGAAGGCGACACTGATGAGGCAAGCACCGGCTTCTCCGCCCACCTGCAGTTTTTGGAGGAGTTTTTCAAGCAGATACTGCCCGGCATCCCAAGCGAAACGCTGGAGTTCCTCAACAATTTGCTCGTGCGCACATACGCCGACAAGAGGATTGACCAGTACAGCGATTTCGCAAATCTCGGCCCCGAAGACTTCCCCACGTTCGATGATTTATACGACAAGATCCTCACCGAGTACCAAAAATTCCAGAGCGATTACAACAAAAACATACTGCGTTCCCTGCTTAACTATGTCTCAAAATTTTCCATGGGCGGGCGCAACTCCAATCTATGGAACGGGTCGTCAACCATCTCAACTAAAGAAAACTTCATCGTTTTCAATTTCCAGTCGCTTCTCTCAAACAAAAACACAACAATCGCCAACGCACAGATGCTGCTGGTCTTAAAATGGCTCGACAATGAGATTATCAAAAACCGCGATTATAACATGAAATACGCGGCGAACAGGAAGGTAATCATTGTAATTGACGAAGCCCACGCCTTCATTGACGAAAAATTCCCGGTCGCGCTGGACTTTATGCACCAGCTTGCAAAGCGCATCCGCAAATACAATGGTATGCAGATAGTCATAACGCAAAACATAAAAGACTTTGTAGGCACGGAGGAGATCGCGCGCAAATCCACCGCGATCATCAATGCCTGCCAGTATTCGATGATCTTCCCGCTCTCACCCAACGATATGCACGACCTGTGCAGGCTATATGAAAAAGCGGGCGCGATCAATGAAACCGAGCAGGAGGAAATTATCAACAACGGGCGCGGCAGGGCTTTTCTGATAACATCACCTTCAAGCCGCACCAGTGTGAATATCGTAGCTACAGAGCCGATGCAGAAAATGTTTCAATAGCGGCTTCGCCGCAGGTTTTAGGATTGAGGTTTTAGGTTTTAGGAATTGTCAAGAAATTAGTTGAACAGTCATTGGAGGAAAATGCTCTAATTTATGCAGTTTTCTCCAATGACGTTGTGAAACTTATTGATTGACACTTCCTTAGGAAGGGCTATGATGAAATATTCCATCGCCATAATTATCACTTTAATACTAATATTGCTTTGCGCTTGTTCCGGTGGTACTACTGAACGCACGCCGGAAACTATCCGCTCGGAAGGCATACTGCGTGTAGCCGCCGCCAATGAAAACGATTATCCCTATTTATTTTGGGACGCGGACGGCTTGGCGTGCGGGATAGAGCCTGAGCTTATGCGCCGCCTTGCCGCCGCCTTGCAGGCGGATGCAGAGTTTATCCCTTTTGAAGCTGATGATGTTGCGCAGGCTGTTGAAAACGGGATGGCGGATATCGGCATAGCGGGCTTTAACCGCGGCAGTGCGGGCGCGGGGCTTGTGGAAACAGGGAGCTATTTTTCGCGGCGGCCGTTCGTCCTTACGCGCAGGGGGCAGTCGTACCCTAACGAGGCCGTCATGTCAAGCATTACGGTTTACAGTGATGGAAGCTACCCGATTACATCAGCGGTACAGGCGGATATAGCGGCGGGCGTGTCCATGCTGCTCGATAAAAGCGCCGATGCCGTAATCTGCGACGAGTTTGCGGCATACGCGGCGCTTGCCGCATATGGGGGGGAGCTTCGCGCCGAACCGCTGCAGAACGCCGACGAAACCGCCTATGTGGCTGTAGTATCAAAGCAAAACGAAAAGCTCTATTCGTTTATATCAAGTGAGATAACCGCGCTAACCGCATCCGGCGATATATGGGAATTATTTGTGGGAGAATAATTTATGGCATATTTTGACAATCCCGTTTACCGTGAAAACTGGGAAAAGGCACTTGCGGAGCTTCGTGAGGAGCGCGACCGCCGCATAAAGGGCGCGCAGCCGCAGGATACTGCTTCCATCCACAGTGCCGCCTGGCACCAAACAAACGAAGAACGCATCCCCATAACTTTTCAACAACTACTCGATGGGGCCGTGCTGTCCGGGACGAACACGGAACCAACCGGGCTGAGCCCGGAATCAACTCGGGCGGAATTAGCGAAAACGAATGCCGGGTACACGATGGCAGGGCCGGGTCCGGAACCAACTCGGGCGAGTATAAATTTTGAAAACGATCCGCTTATGATGGGATGATTTCCATGATATATAAACGCGTAATAATGGCGCTTTTGATTTTTACGGTAAGCACACAGCTTGCTTTGCTTTGCCATGCGGCGGCAGATATACCGGAGCATTTCGTCCGCGGGGAGCTTACAGAAGTGTACTCAGCCCAAGACGCGGCATTCCTGCAATGGTTTTCCGATGGCTACTCTTTTAAAACCTCAGTGCCTCAGGGGCAGGTTTCCCCGGGGCTTGTAAGCGCGGACTTCCCATCGGAGCTGAAATGGTCGCTTGAACGCGACGGGGAGCCGATGGAATACAACAGCGGCGATTATCTTTTTCAGCAGGGCAAGTATACCTTTACGGTGCTTACCCCGAATGATATTTACGCCGAGTTCTCATTTGCCGTTTCTGAGCTTGGCGCACGTGAAACAGCCGCAAACAATTCCGAAACCGTGACGCTCACGCACCGTTACTTGGACGGTATGTTTGTTTACACATTTGAAAACGGCAAGGGCTTTTCCGCCAATGTGCCCAACGGCGGCATTACAAATTATGACGTAAGGCTAAATACGGACAGCGAGCTTATTTGCATCCTCACGCGCAACGGCTCGGCTATACGCCATGAATCGGGGGGCGCAATAACCGAGGACGGCTATTATCACATGGTCATAACAACACTCTCCGACGCGGGGGTCCCCGACCTTTCGGGGATTATGGATGCAAGCGAACCGTCCTCTTTCAGCATGGCTGATTTAGAAAGGGAGGCGGCTAATTACAGCTTCAGCGAAAGCGAGCTTGCGGGGCTGACAATCGGCAGCATCCACCGAACCGTTTTTTCTTTTCAGATTGTCACGCGCCCGACAAGGGACATCGCTGTCTTCAATGCGCCCATCGGCTTTGAGCTTGCGTCGGTCTTCCTGGGCGGCGAGTATACAGAACCCGCGGATAAGGCATGGCACCGCTTCGACCGGGATGGGGATTATATAATCACGCTTACAGATACGGTTTCATCCGCCCCGGATCAAGTAGTAAGGCTTTCGGTGAGGCGGCTCCCGCCCCCTGTCCGTTTAGAAGGCGCCGTAAACGGCTTTTCCGCACCGCCGCCCGTTTCCGTAATTGCGGATGAGGGCGTGAGCATCAGAGTTTTACGCAACGGCATGGAAATCACCCCACAGGCGCAGTATAAAGAGCCGGGCAGATATATCATAATGGCAGAGGATGAAGCGGGCAACACAGCACGCTTCAGCTTTGATATTACGCGCGCCCTGCCCGCCAGCTTGATTTTATTGATTTTGCTTTGCGTTCTGGTTGTCTGTGTGATATATGTGGTATACGCGCGCAGGACTATGTCGGTAGAGTAAGGGGGTGTGCGGCGTGAAAATAATACGGCTAATCTCTATAGTTACAGTGCTTTGTGTTTTTTCGTCGTGCCATTCCTCGCTTACCGATATGGTGATCCCCACCGGACCTTTCCCGAAAATACGCTACGGAATTCTGGAAAACTACTATATCCCCGAGCCTGTCCCGATTGTAGCGGGCAGCGATGCCGACGTAAAATTTGAAGCCCCGTTTTTAGACTACAAAACTAAACTGGAGGAGTTCCCCGGTTCTGTTTTCTACGACTGCGGCGAGGTTGGGTTTGACGATAACAACAGGCTGATGTACTATTACTACAGGATTGCCCGGCCCGACGGCAGGGGGATATATACACTGCATACATTTATCGGCTGTGTAAATATAACAAATGGCGCGCGCACACAAGTAGCGCACCTAACGCAGACAATAGTGGTGGATACCACGCCGATAGGCGGCGAAGAATTCGATGCCGGGGAGGTCCCATTTGACCAAACCTACGACCAATCCTACAGGACAGAGCTTGGCGTTGCGGCACAGCGCGCGGCATTAGCGGCGACAAACGCACGGCGCGAAGCGGATACCGCAAAGGCAGAGGCCGCTGACATTATACAGCACGCGATGGATCTTTACATGGCGGCGTATGGGGCGATGAATAATGCCCATGCCCGTACACTTGAACCCGGTACCCCGGAGGAAAAAACACAGAGGAACCAAAATTTAGTTGACGCCGCTACCGCCGCGGACGAAGCTTATAAGCATTATGCAAAAATCAACCCTGAAAGTACAGAGTTTGATCCTGCCTATGCGGCGCAGGTACAAGCGGATGCCGATAATCGCGCCGCTGACTTGAGCGCGGCCGCGGACGAATTAGAGGCACTGGCAAAAGCCGCGCAAAGTGAATATGAAAAAGCGCGGGAGCAGGGCGAGCTGGCCGGGCTGCCCCGGCAGGAAATGGAGATTGATTTTGAAGTAGACGCCGTTATCGAAACCCCCGGCAGTGATGTACTGTATATCGAAAGCACGGAGCTTGCCGATTTCTTCGTAAAGCTTATGGATACCGGCGATTTGTTTGTAATGATGCACAATAGCTTTGCTATTTACAGATACGGCTTTGAAACCAAGAACGGAAAAACCCAGCCCACATTCCGCATTATATATCAGGGTGACACCAACAGTGCCAAACAAGAGCACAAGATGCAGTACACAATTACGAACGAGACAAAAAAGGCCGATTGGAGCGAGGTTCCGTTTGATAAAGGCATATATGAAAAAGCGGGCTGGAGCATACGGCTGGAGGACGTAGCGCCTGTGTATGTTACGCCGCAAGATGAATTCCCAATTAAATCGACATTTAGAGAATCCAACCACTACTTTAAAAAAGGCGACCCCATCCCGAGCTTTAGTGAATATGAAGGTACTTATAACACGGGTGCTGTTACCGACATCATCTTCCTGTATTCCTTCACACCGCCGGCTTCCTCCGAAGGCGACGAGTCCGAACCCGAAAAAGCCGACATGGCGCGCGAGGAAATGGAGGACATGGACGAAACAGAAACCAGCGACAACGAAAAGCTCACCGAGGAATTTGGCAAGGACCGCCCGTTTTACGTCACCATGCAGTACAGGCGGGAAGTAAAAATAAGCTATAAGTTAAGCGTCAATAGGTCTTATGCTTCGCCGGCCGGTTGGTATCACTCCGACCGGGGGATGTACACTGTAGAATGGACGCTTGATTCGCCCGCTGTATACCGCCGGTTTTTCATACACGATGTTGATACCGACCTCGTTGATTCAAATTACTGGAAATGGTTGGGGAGCTATAGGACGTACCCTCTTAGTAATCCTGACAAAGATGTTTACATGAAGCTTAACCCACTGGGCAAAAAGGAGCCGCAGCTGCCGCAAATACAGATGATACCCGTGGGCAACAAAGTAGACTACGGCTTTTACCTGTTTGCTCACCCGCGCGGTATTATGATCTACGACGGCCACTCGGGGCTTAGCAGGAAGGTGCAGGACTCAAAATTTGTCTATGACTATGATGTAGACGGCAGGTGTTATTATACAGATACATTTCAGTTTAACAGGGGCGTGCTTTATAGAAGCGCGATAGAATACTATCAAAAAGACAAGAAGACACACACAAGGAAACTTTCCTTTGTATTCATGCGCGGCGATGACGAAAGCGGCAATGGGGTTACAGTGCTATTCCCGATTGTAAATATGGATAGGGGGCAGTTAAGCCGCCTGCACGAAGCTAAAATGAACCTGCCGTCCATCCTCAGCACATTAAACGCCGCGGTTCGCAATGAATATAACAGTTATGTTTCATTTATCCGAGTTAGTAGCCAAAGCGATGCAGATACCTTGACCAAATACTTTGTAAATGCGGCAAAAAAGGCTATTACAAACCGGGATAAAGCGGTCGCCACGAGCTTTTCCGATTTCCTTGTGCCACGGTATAATTCTTCCGATTTGAAGACAACGGACGAAAATGCGCTGCACGTATCCCAGCGGATAAACCCCGCGCTTTCGGATTCATCTTTCCTACAGCATGGGCATACTGTTTTGATGGATGCTATCCATATGGCGGGCGGCCTGGAGGACATAGAAATTTACTGGCCGCCGCCCGAGCCGGATGAAGAACCCGAAGAAGATGAAGAAACCGAGCAAGTTAACTTTGACGAAATGACAGAAGAAGAGCAAGAAGCATACATCAATATGCTAATGGAGCAACTATTGGAAAGATTAAGGGAGGAAGAAGCCGAAAGGGAAGCTAACGGCGAAGAAGAAGAAGACTTATCATCAGAGCTTGCACCCGACCCGGATTTTGAGCCGCCAAGACAGCCCACATATCAAGATTATGTTAATGCGCGTCAGCTCGAATGGGAAAATGCCGAGTTTACAAATTTCTCATTTATGGAGACTGCTTACTGGGAATTGGGACCTATGGGGATGGGGGCGATTTTCCCAATCAAGAATCTTCTGGATGCCCGTGTGGCAAGACTGGATAAAAACGGCAGCGGTATCGCCCTGCACGCAACGCTGGAAAATGGGCTTGAAATCTACAGGCATATTCAAATGAACGTCACGGTGTCAATTAAAGATGATTGGTACGCGAAAAAAACTACGACAACCAAAGTCGACTCAAGAAACGCCAATCAGTTTATTCTCGGCTACCGCTTCGACGGCGCGTATTATAACGCGTACAATACGTCTATTGCGGGCATTGACTGCGTACTGCTGGGCTACACGAAGCCGAACCGCCAGGCGCTGGCTGTAGACACCGACTTGCGCGACGCAAATGTCATCGGCGTAAAGCTCGGCGCCAACAACCCCATCGAACACGAATGGGCAAGGAATTGACAAATTATTATTTAAATAAATAATAATTGAAATAACAAATAATTAAGGGGTGTTTATTATGGGATTATGGAACACGATCAGGAAAAAAATCACCGACATTTTTTCGCCTACTAAGCTGAATGTGCAGATGGAGGCGCTTTCAGGCGCAAACCCGGGGCGCAGGCTGCTGAGCGAAGCTGAAGTTGAACAGTTTGAAAATATGCTTTTTAATACATGGCGCGGCGAAGACATAATGGTGCAGAAAATCAAAACAAACCTCAATGAAAAAGTAACCGTGCAACAAGCCTACACTGACGCCAAAAACGGAAACTACGCCGCCTTTGAGAACCTGCCGCCCGCAATGCGCAACGCAATCGCTTCTATAAAAATGAATGAGCTCAGGGCAAACGGCACATTTACAAACCCCGCCGCGATGGCAGCGCTTGCGCCCAACGACCCTGCGCTTAGGCTGGGCTTCGATTACGCGGGCAGGATGGCGGATTTCGGCGGGCAAAGCCGCGAGTTTTTCAGTGCAAAATATGATGAAATGACACAGCGGGTATTTGAAGGCAAGGCGACTGTGCCTGACAGCCGCAGGCTGATGGATGCCGACCAGCTTGCACAATATGAAGCAGACCTAATGAGCACGCCGCAGGGCAAAAAGCTTATGAATGAAAAAGTGGCAACGGCGGACAGCTATTTTTTCAGTATGTTTAACCGCGTAACCGTGCGCGAAGCTTATGAGCTTGCGAAAAACGGCGATTACCGCGCGTTTGAAAACCTGCCCCCGGAGATGAGGAACGCGGTCGCCTCCAGAAAAATGCTTGAGCTGGAGGCAAACGGCACGTTTGCAGACCCGGCTATGATAAGCGCGCTTTCGCCGCATGACACGGCTTTGCGGCTTGGGCTTAGCCACGCAGGCAGGATGGGGACTTTTGCGGGGATGCCCGGCAGCTTTTTCGAAAACCTCGATAATTCAATGACAAAAAAAGTCTTTACCGACACCTTTACACCGATGACAGCGGACAGGACACAGCGCTTGCAGGAAAAAGTAGGCGGCGACAAAGCCGCGGATATGATAAAGCAATCCGATTATTCGCAGGGCGTAATGCTGAAAATGATGTATGCCTCGCAAATGGGCAGGACGACGATGACAAGCCAAAGCAAAGAAACCGCGTGGGGCGCGGGGATGTCCGATATGTTCACCACCGGCGCGAGGACAGGGTTTATCCTGCCGCGCGGGGGCAAGGTGATCTCGGCGATATACGGGAAAAACTGGGGCGAAGATTTTGGGAACAAAGGGCGCGCGTTTGCGACACACTCCGTGCGGGCGCCTGCTTTTGACGGCTCCAAGCAATACAAAGAGCAAAAAGGCGCTTCGCCGTTCGGACAATACGGCTTGAACATCCCGGCGGGGGGACTCGGGAACCGCGGCACAAGCGGCAGGACCATTGTAAACGACGGGAGCTGCGGGCATCTGTACTCACACATCAAGCCCGGCGACACAAAGCACCACTCAACCTTGCTGGTTGGCGTTGAAAGCGACGCGCCGCTTTCCCGCAATTTCCAGGGGCATTATCACGGCCCGAAGGCAACGCCTGAAAGCCACTCCTGCTTCGGGGCGCAAAAAACATCGCTCATCGGCGATAAATACGGCGGGAGGACCGTGGATTTACGGGGCATTGACGGCGCGCGGTTCGTCGACAAAATGAATTTGATGGACAAATACATAAAAGATAACCAGCGCATCGCCCGCACAGGGAACGAGCAGGAACGCACCGCCGCCACGCAGAGGCTTGAAAGCCTGACGCAATCGCTGACCGGCAAAAAAATGTCTGAGGTGCAGCTCAGTACGGTGGAGCGCGAAATAGGGGAATGGACGCAGACAGGCGGCACAGAAAGGCAGGCACAAGCAGAGCGGACGGCGGACCCTTTCCGGGGAGTTGAAGCACAGGTAACGGCGGCCAATGAAGTTGACCGCGAACCGGTGGATTTCGGCAATCTCGTAAATCCGCCGCGCGAAATTGACACAAACGCGCTCGAAGCCGGGGAGCGCGAAATTACCGTGCCAAGCGCGGATAGAAGATAAAAGAACTCCCCCGGTATAACCGGGGGAGTTCTTTTAGGGCGTCCCGCGCTCCTGCCCCCTTCGCGCACGAAGGGGGTGGCGCGGAGCGCCGGGGGTTGATTTTTGGCGGCGATTTATTAGGGCAACCCCCGCCGTCCGCAGACGGCACCCCCTTCATGCGTGAAGGGGGCAAAAAACACGCCACAGGGTTGCCGGCACAAAAAAACTCCCCCGGGCATAACCGGGGGAGTTTTATTTCAATTTTTATTTGCGCTGTAAAACCCCATCACTAACCACAATCGCCCCTGCGTAGCCTGTGTAAAAATGCACATACCCGTTCGAGTCGATTTTGTAGTTAGGCTGTTTTATCTGCTTATAAGTGTTGGTCATGCTGTCGTAGGCGTAGAACACGAGATTTTTTGCATCCATGCCGGTCAAATCAAGCCTGGCGGCGGCGCGCAAAACCTGCCCCCACTCGCCCTTTTGCTCGAAGACAACGGCCTGCAGCTTGTTTGCAAAATGCCGCTCGAACAGCCGCAGTGTCGGGCTTACACGTATGCCTCCCGTCCAGCCGCTCACTAAAATATCCTTGCCGAAGCCCGCGGGGTTATCGGCGTACAGGCGCACGGCTACGCTGTTGTTTTCCATCGTGTCATGCTCGTAGCGCAGGCCCGCCAGCCGGTCCCAGGCATCGCCGCGCACGCCGTATGTGTAGTTATGCCTTGTGCGCACAAAATCTATATTCGAGCGCTTTGCCGCCGCCGCCAGATTTTGAGCGGGGGCGCGTTCCAGCCACATGGCAGTGGGTATGGGGGCAAATGATGCATCGCTTCTGCTGTCGGAACCCGAGCCGCCGCCGGTTCTGCCGGATTGGGGCTGGTTGATGATGATTGGGGAACCGGTTATCAAAAAGTCGTCCGGCCCCCAGACGCTAAGCTGATAATTGCCATTTGAAAGTGTTTCCAAAAACTGCCAGTACAACGTAACGATAATACTGCCTTCTTTCACATCACCAAGCTGTCTTGTTTCCCTATTGTTCCAACTTCCATAGCCTGTAAGGCCGCCGCCATCACCCTTTTTACCCGGGTCAAGATACCAGGTTTCAAGCTCTGTAGGTTTCGATCCAACCGGTCCGAAACCTATGCCCCATTCGGGGTCTTCCAGCAGGTCTTCAAAATCAACATTAAATGTTTGTGTCATGTCTGTGCCTTCAAAAATATAAGTCGTGGTGTCTATGATTGTTATGGTAAGATCACGGCCCCATTCAGCTCGTGGTACATATATAATTTTAATCTCAAAACTATCATTGACTTCATGGTAATTAAAAAAATCATCATAAAATGTAAATGTAAACTCAATATCGAATTTGTCACCGACACTGGTAATTTTAATGCTTCCTTCCCCCAATTCTCCCATATCGGAATTTGCCATTTCAAAGGTTATAATTTCGTTTAATTCTAGATCTTCTATATTAATGTCCTCTATGAGAGTGTCTTGGAATAAGACGGCAATTTCATCTGCATATTCTTCAACATCAGCGATCGTATGCGTAAATGTATATGTACCTTTATCCGCAAGGTTAATCGTATAGGTGGTTGGGTCGGCGGCAAATACAATTACCCCCCCCCCGGGGAATATACCGGCGGCAAGCGCCAGGGAAAGGAGCAGCGGCAAAAGCCTTGTTATAACCTTTTTGCCTTGTTTCATTTGTATCTCTCCTCCGAAAATTTCATAGATTTCGCCCATGATTTGATATAATCTTACAAGAAGCGCCCGCCGCGAAGATAGGGGCTTTGGCGGGTATTTTTAAAATTAGTTTTTACTATACCGCCATGGGTATTCAATCGCCGCGCGGGGGTTTGCTACAATAAATAAAATGCATCGTAGGGGCGACCCCGTGTGGTCGCCCGCATTTTACCGAATTGCATCGTACAATG
>Ga0099364_10011493_pt1 | contig 12098 bp, 10 predicted proteins | sample TergutTh196P3_FD_73070 | JGI IMG/M metagenome (GOLD analysis project Ga0099364, IMG submission 73070) | Microcerotermes parvus P3 segment gut microbial communities from Pointe-Noire, Republic of the Congo - Th196 P3 | ecosystem: Host-associated > Arthropoda: Insects > Digestive system > Gut ...
TTGATAAGCTAATAGTAGACGAGGCGCATTGTTTCAAAAATCTTTTTTTATACACGAAGATGCGCAATGTTGCAGGGGTTCAGCAGACCGAGGCGCAGAAGTCAACCGACCTGTATTTGAAGTGTCAATATCTTGACGAAAAAACAGGCGGCAAAGGGGTAATTCTCGCTACAGGAACGCCAGTTTACACACCACACACAAAAGAAAAAAGCCGATAAATGCGTTGCTCTGCTAATATCGGAAAATAATAAAAGCGTTAGGCTAAATGGCTTAACGCTTTTGTTTGATTTACCACATCTGCATATTAAAACAGCTATTGGCTTGTTTTTCACTCTCTTTATAAGCAATTTCAATCATATCGGCAGCATATTTTGCTGTAGCGAATACTCGATCGGAGGTAGGGTGTTCAGGGTTGGGATAAAACCAACTATCATAATATTCAGCAGTTGGCTCTACAGATTTTGACAAAATAGATACTACTGTACCGAAAAATTCTCTGCGTTTCTGGCGTTTACGCTCTTTTTCAATCACTTCTTTATCAACAATGAACTGTTGGTACTGCACAAATCCATTAACTCCGCCGTAGCAAAGAGCAATCAAATCATTATTAATCATTTTTTCACCTCTTTTCTCGAAATTTCTATAAAATAACTTAGACATCTCGCTTTAGCTAATAACTCAATCACCTGCGTAGCAACATACCACATAACCACAGGCGGAATAGCGTTTCCGAGTGCACGATATTGTGCGGAATCGCTTCCCACCAACTTAAAATTCTCGGGAAACGATTGAATCCGCGCAACTTCTCGTGGAGTAAAACGGCGATACCTATCATTTTCAAAAAGAACAGGGTCGGTGCTGTTTAATGAGACTTTTGCTAAATGTGAACCAACGGTATTGCAAGGCTTTGTGATGTCCTGCGCTCTTCCTTTATTCATGTTATCGCGTTTTTTCATCATTCCATCTACTGCACGTTGGCTGAAAAAGTATTTTTCGGGAACGTTGCTTTCAATAACAATTTTAAGAGGGATAAACTCGTCCTCATTTGTTAGAGGAGCAACGGGGGGTTCAAAACTGATGCCTAAATCGTCACGAAACCCCACAATAATAACACGTTCCCTTTTTTGAGGAACTCCAAATTGTGCCGAATTCAATACCACAAATTTTACGTCATATCCACATTTTTTAAATTCCTCTATTATGAGAGGAAATGCTTCACCCGAATTTGCAGACAATAACCCTTTCACGTTTTCTGCAATAAAGCACATAGGACGTTTATCTTTAAGGATGCGGCACATCTCAAAAAACAATTTCCCCTTATCATCTTTAATGCCGAGCCGCTTTGGATTTTGTGCAACAACAGAAAAGGATTGACACGGAAATCCACCGGTCAAAATATCAAAATCGGGTAATTCGTCAGAAGGCACTTTTCTTATATCCCTATTATCGGGAACAATGTCAAAATTTTCGCTAAACAACTCGCAGGCACTTTTTTCAATATCGTTAGCATATACAATTTCAAAATTGTTTTGTGAGTATTCTATTCCATTAAAACTAAAGCCGCCAAGTAAACCAACGTCAGTGCCACCACAACCGCAGAATAAAGAAGCTACTTTAAATTTTTTCATAACATCAACTCCTCGTACTCTCCAGCGGTCTCAGGGCGAAATGAGACATCCGCCCCCTCAGTCGGAATCATACTAACAACATCACGTTTGTATAATCCGACAGGGTCTTGAATAACAAAGAGTTTTATGTCTTCTTTACTCACCATCACACGATAAACAAAATAATTTTTTCTGTTTGTTTCGGCGGCGTTCCACTCGTTACGAGTTAGGTGTATCTTGTAGAGTTGCACTGGTTTTGAACTTATTGTTGTTTTGACTTCGATGTATTTGTGGCGTTCGTCAACTTCCCTTGAACTTATGTCATATCCGACAGCCAATTGTGTCGGGATACGCTTAACGAGATGAACAACTTCTTCAGCTCCTTCGGAACGCAATCTTGCACACTCGTGTGCGAAAATCAACGCCTCACCGAAATCACCGATTTCTTTTGTGGTTATGCCAGTTTCAGATTGTAAAAGTTGTCTGAAATATTTCTGTGAATCAGAAACAAGAATCTCCCCCGGATTTTCAACTTCGTCCGACAAGAAAGCGATGATGTCGGTTGAGAAATCGGTATCCTCAAGTTTTCTGTTTACATAGGCAAACCAGTTATCGTAATGAACGTTAATATCCTCATAGCTTGGAACAAATGTTTTATCAGCTAAACACTGGCTAATTAAATCGTCATAACCATTAAACCACTCGATTGAATTGATAAATTTTTCTACCGACTCTGTTTCAAGAGTATTAATATAGTATCGTTTACCATCATAAGAAACAAGCAAGTTAGCAATAACCATATAATCAACAATGTCCCCAGCTGTTCTAATTATGTCACCTCGTGTGTCATACGCAACTTCGGTTTTACGATTGTGAATAATGCGTTCCCATGTTGCTGTGGCAGATTCATTATCACGGACAACACGCAAATCACAAAAAATCATATGGCAAATTTCGCCCTTAGTAAGCCAAACTCGCTCGCTTGAAATTTTCGCTCCTGCCTTTAACACTTGCAAAATGATTTTAGCAGGTTTAAATTTCACGCCTTGTTGTAGCAAAGGTAATATCTTTTGTGGCTTTGCAAAAGCTCCTGGATATTGAAATGTGTACAAAAATGTTTTGAAAAACTGAATTAAATCTCCCGATTCAGCTAACTCAGAAGCTCGTAAACCGCAACTGTCGATGTCACCGCAATGCTCAATAAAACCGAAAAATGCTGATATTTCAGTTCGCCAATTATCAATTGTCTTATCGGTGCTTTCTGAATTTCCGGGATAATTTCGTATTGCAACACTAATCTTATCAGCAAAATCTTTTTTATTAAGTGGCGGAACTTTTGCGATTTCGGACGCCATATAAATAAGAACATTCTCACAATCGTTCTTAAACCGGGGACGAGTGTGGTTAAAACACACATAAAATTCATCGGGAGTTTTATACATTCTCCATTTCCTCCTGCATTAAGTAATTATACAACGCTTCAGCAATGACTTTCGCCATAAGCGGCGGTACAGCATTACCAACTTGTCGAAACTGCTCCGTTTTATTCCCGATAAAAATAAAATCATCTGGGAAGGATTGCAATCGAGCACATTCCCTAACAGTAGGCACTCGATTGTATTTGTAATGAAAATGATGCCTATGTCCGGTGTCAATTGTGGGTGCAGGCTTATCGCTTCTAAACCTCGTCCATGCCACATTAAAATTTCGAGTGTTTCTGTATTTCACGGGCAATGATTTATAATTACAACCATCGGGGACAAGGGCAATTATTTCACGAACACGGTCAGAATGTTGTGCGGCGATGTGATTCTTAACGATGTTTGAATTTTTTCGCATAAGCCGTTGATATTCATTTTGCACAGCAGTTTCATATTCGTTATCTTCAATGCCAATGTTATCCACGAGAGGAGGCAAATCCGACAAAGCCATTTCGCAAGTTATATTTTCGCCATAAGGTTTAGGGAACATAAAATTGTTAGTCTCACCTTTTATTCCCACAAAAAACACACGCTTCCTTGCCTGCGGAACACCATAATCCGATGAACATAAAATCTCGTATTTAACAGCATACCCAAGTTTGGTAAACTCATCAATAATGCTATCTTTGATTTCTCCTTTAAAAAGCCCTACAAGACCCGGGACGTTTTCGATGACAAATGCTCGTGGTTGTATTTCTCTGACTAACCGTATGTAAGAAAGGTACAAACGATTTCGAGGGTCATCAAGTTTTCTAAACCCAGACAACGACATTCCTTGACAAGGTGGTCCGCCGATGATTACATCAATTGGTTTATTTCCGATAAGAGGGTTTATATCATTTTCATACGTTACACGAGTAATGTCACCACATATAGCTTTGACGTTTTGGTGGTTCAACAGAAAGCTTTCGATTGCTTTCTCATCAAAATCGATGCCAAGCAGTGTTTTATAACCAACTTGTTCAAATCCATACGAAAGACCTCCGCACCCACAAAACAAGTCTATGATGTTATATTTCCTTATTAAATCGTTCACCCAATTTCTCCTTCTTCAAGACACAGTACCACATCTACCATTTTACCACAACCCCAGCCAAAAGTCAAGCATTTTCTCAAAAATATTTTTCAATCTTTCACCCCCCCTCTTAAAACAGGGGGTACAAAAGAGGAATTTCATTAAGTATAGTAAGAAAGATTTCAAAAGGCTCTCTTAAAAATTCCGCAAATGCTATCAAGGCAACTGCGGTGAAATATATTTTAAAGGAGGAGTTCCACTTATTTTTTCATTCTTGTTTTTCGATAATCAAGCGCTGACATATCTGAAAAAATTTGTGTCATATCAAAAACTAAACCGTTCTGACGGTGCATTGAAAAGGGTGTGGGAATTTCCCACTTGCATGGAGTGCAACAGCGGGTTCAAAGGGCGGCAACCCTTGCCCAATAAACGAGTGGAACGAATGGGCAGTTTTGATGTAGCGAAAGCCCGTCAAAACTGCTATTGGGTCTTGGTCAGCAGTTAAGTCACGAGCCGTATTTTAATTGAAACAAAAATAAAAAAGGAGGCGATATTATGAACAAGAAAAAATCAAATGCAACCAAACCGCAGGAAGTAAAAATAACAATAACTCTTCCCGACAATGTGAACACTGTTATCCGTCAGCAGAAAATCAACCGCATTTATGATTTGCTGAAACCGAAAAAAACTACAACATAAAATTCAAAAAAACACTTGCAATTGGAAGCCGATTATGGTATACTCTAATTAGAGTAACGCATAATCGGCTTCTTAATTTTTAGGAGGTTGATAGTATGCAAAAGCAAACTGCAATTTATGTCCGCCGTTCGGTAAGCGACAAAGACAAGGGAAATAATTCGTTGTCGATTGACAGCCAAAAAGCGGAGTGCATAAAATTTTTAAACGAGGGGGAAACTTATAGAATTTATTGTGATGACGGCAAGAGTGGCAAGAATATTGAGGGCAGACCCGCATTTCAGCAAATGATGAGCGATGCAAAAAACGGTTTGATTGAGCGGATTGTTGTGAAAAAATATGACCGTTTCAGCCGTAACATGAGGGAATATTTGAATGTTACAAACACTCTCGACGGCTACGGTGTCAGCGTTTTTTCTCTCACAGAACCATTCAACACAGCGACAAAAGAGGGCAGAATGATGAGGAATAATCTGCTCAACTTTGCAGAGTTTGAACGCGAAACAATCGCCGCAAGAGTGACCGACGCATATAACACAAGGGCGCAGGAAACAGGGTTTTATCAAGGCGGAAAAATCTATTACGGCTACCAATCCGAACGCAAAACGATTAACGGCAAAACTGGTTCGGTGCTTGTTCCGAGTAAACAATCGGAGTATTTAATCAAGATGTACGAACTTTACAAATCACCGAATTGCTCTCTTTCGGATGTGTTGAATTATTTCAAAAAGAGCGATATTGACATCAACAGCAACGAAAAAATGAACACCGACAGGAGCAAATTATCGCAACTTTTGAAAAGCCCATTATACGTCAAAGCTGACAAAGAAGTTTACCAATTTCTTATTTCAAAGAGTTTTGAAATTATTGATGATGTTGAAGCGTTTGACGGTATTCACGGTCTGTTTCGTCACAGTAGAAAAGGTGAATCTGACTACATCAAAGTTGGTTATCATGAGGGACTTGTTGATTCTGAAACGTGGCTTGCGGTGCAAGATAAGAAGTCACATAATCAAAAATATTCAACCAACAGAAATCCCACAAATACTTGGCTTACTGGAATCGTAAAATGCGCTCACTGCGGTTACAGTCCTGCGATTGCTTATGGTTGGAATGTTGGAAAAACGAAACAATGGCGTTATTTTCGAGATACGGGAATGTATCGTGCAAAAGGGTGCATAAAAAAGTTCTGGAAAATCAAACCCGACGAGGTTGAGAACATTGTTTTTGAAGCGATGAAAAAGCGGATTAATGCCCTTGAAATTGCTAAAAAAGAAAGCAAGAAACCTAACGCCGATGTTGACAATCTTAAAGCTGAAGTTATCAAAATTGAGGACGAAATTCGTAAATTGCTTGACAAATTAGCTGAAGCGGACAGCGTTTTGTTTGACTATATTCAAGACCGTATAAAGTCACTTCACGAGAAGAAATCTTCGCTTGAAGAAAAAATACGCAACAAGGCGAGAAAGCAAAAAATTGTCGATACCGCACCACTCTCCGACCCTTTGCGTTCATGGGAGACACTCACAATAATTCAAAAACACGACCTTGCCGCCGAAATGATTGAAGTCATTTATGTTTCGGACGAAAAGGGCGTGGAAATCAAGTTTAGTCTTTAAAAATCTACATCTTATTCGGGGTGTAGATAGTGCGTAATTACGTGGAATTTTGTTATTGGTGTGGTGTGTGATTGGGAACGCCAATTTCTAACTCCATGACGGAAATGTACACCATGCAAAGATATTTGCAATCGGACACACTCCGCAAGCAAAAATTAGAGCATTTTGACTGTTGGGCGGCACAATACGGGGAAACAATTACCGCAATGGAGCTTGCGCCCGAAGGAGGCGGTTACCGGGCGCGTACTCGCTTTGCAAAATTCTTCAATTTGCCTGAATTAATGAATAATTTCAAAGAAGCGGCGGACATCAAGACAGCCGATATGCTCCCCGATTTGAAGACTCCGAAAGTGAATTTTCACAATGTTGCGGTTGAACCTACTCAGCACCAAAAAGACATGGTTGCGGATTTATCGGAACGTGCTGTAAAAGTCCAGCGAAAAGAGGTTGAACCCCATGTTGATAATATGCTCTGCATTACAAATGACGGGCGTAAAATCGGATTAGACCAACGCTTGCTGAACCCTCTTTTACCCGATGAATCGGGTACAAAAGTTAATGTTTGCACTAATAATGTTTTCGATATTTGGAAAAAAACAGCTGAAAAGCGGTCAACTCAACTTGTATTCTGCGATTTTAGTACCCCGAAAAATGACGGTAGTTTCAATGTTTACGACGATATTCGAGATAAACTTGTTGCAAAAGGTATTCCAAAAAATGAAATTGCATTTATTCACGAATATGACAGCGAAGACAAGAAAAAATCGCTGTTTTCGCAGGTTAGAAAGGGGCAAGTACGAGTTCTGCTCGGCAGTACCGCAAAATTAGGAAGCGGGACAAATGTGCAAGATAAATTAATTGCACTCCACGACCTTGATGCACCTTGGCGCCCTGCGGATTTGGCTCAAAGATTAGGCAGAATCGAGCGGCAGGGCAACGAAAATCCCGTTGTTGAGGTGTTCAGATACACCACGGTCGGCACGTTTGACAGCTATCTTTATCAGACTTTGGAAAATAAACAACGCTATATTTCGCAGATTATGACAAGCAAATCCCCCGTGCGTTCGTGTGAGGACGTGGACGAAACAACCCTCTCATTTGCAGAAGTCAAGGCACTTTGTGCGGGTAATCCGCTCATTAAAGAGAAGATTGATTTAGACGTTTCGGTGGCTAAATTAAAGGCACTCAAAGCAAATCATGTCAACGAGCAATACCGCCTTGAGGACAATGTTTTAAAGTTTTTTCCCGAAAATATAAAACGCACAGAACAGCGTATTAAGGGATACAGCCACGACCTTGAACACTTAAAAGCTGTTCCTGTTCCCGTTGAGGGAATTTCGCCGATGACGATTATGGGGCAGAATTTTACCGATAAAGAAGCGGCGGGAAAGGCATTGATTGAAGCCTGTAAACAGCTAAAATCATCAATGCAAACACTGAATGTTGGCGAGTATAAGGGCTTTTCAATGTCAATTTCCTATGACAGTTTTGGCAAGCAATTTGACTTGGAATTGAAAAAGGACATGACCTACTCGACAACGCTCGGCGCAGACCCGCACGGTAATATTACCCGCGTGAATAACGCTCTTGACGGTGTTGCAAAAATGCTTGAGGGCAGTCAATCACAGCTTGAAATGCTTACCACTCAGCTTGAAACTGCAAAAAGCGAACTCGGCGCGCCGTTCTCGCACGAAGCGGAGTTAAACACCAAAATCGCACGTCTTGCGGAGTTGAATATTCAGCTCAGCATTGATTGCAAAAAAGAAATTCCCAAATCAAAAGCGGTTGACGGTAAAGAGAAAATAGCCGCTGATAATCCGCAAATTGACAAAATTGCAGACAAACCGCCGAAGTCGATTTATGCTAAAATGGAGTATTACAAAGATAAAACTCCTACGGCGAAAACGGACGGCATAAAGCTGAAATCGCTTGATTCTAAGCGTGAAAACGAGTTGTAACTTTATGCAGTCCGGCAGGGTAATTCCTGTCGGACTGCTATTTTTGTAGGAGGTATTTTCAACGTGAAACAGAACCTTGAACGCTCAATACAACTGAATTTTCGGGTTAATGAGCGTGAACGTGATTTTATCTATAAAAAAATGGCAATTGCAGGGACGAAAAATAAGAACGCATATCTGCGCAAAATGGCTTGTGACGGGTATATTCTCAATGTGGATTTTACCGAATTTCGTGAACTTTTCGCCAACGTCGGGCGAATCGCAGGGAGCGTTAATCAAGTCGCAAAGCGAATAAACTCCACAGGGAATGTCTACGCCGATGACGTTGCGGAATTACAAAAAAGACAGGAGGAAGTATGGCTGTTACTCAAATCCATGCAATCGAAACTACGTTAAGCAAGGCGATTGACTATATCGGAAATCCCGCTAAAACTGACAATAAAATGCTGATTAGCGGTTTTGGTTGCACTCCCGAAATGGCGGCAATTGAGTTTGAATTTACCAAAATTGTCGCCGACAAACGTGGTGGCAATCTTGCTTACCACCTCATTCAATCGTTCGCACCCGGCGAAACTACACCGGAGCAGGCGCACGAAATCGGCAAGCAGTTAGCAAAAGAGCATTTGCAGGGCAAGCACGAATTTGTCATAGCCACGCACGTTGACTTACCAAAAACAACTTTCATAAAAATACGATTAACTCTACGTTCCCCTGCAATGGTGTAGATTATAGCCCCAACTCATGGGGCTATAGTCTTAATTTATATTGTTCGTCTTATTCAATACTTGCATATAAACTATATCGGTTCTTTCTATAACGCCTAAAAATCGTTCGTTGAAACGTTCGGTATGTTATTTGCGATGATATATTTCTATTGTTGCTCCAATTATAAAAGCTTTCAAGTGGTTTATTGCCGTTTGGAGAAGTTCGTTTTAAAAAATCACATACCATTGTAGTTGCTTTTGAAAACGACTCCTGGGGGGCAGAATTGGCAGAAGCTTCAATATTATCAAGAATTGTCGTCATTTTATTCTGTATTGCACTGTTGATATATGGACAATTATGAAATACTATAACGTACCAAAACTCAGTTTGCATCATGTATTCTTTATTAATCATTCGTGCAATTTGAACTTCAAGAACAGTTTCTATTTTAGTTTTCACTTCGTTGAAAAATGAGGGGTGATATTGTGAATACATTAGCAAATTTGCCCAAATTATCGGGTTGTTAATTTGTTCAGCATTATTAATTACTTCACACTCTGTAATGACATCAAGGGCAATGTTATATTCAATAAAAAACGGAAACCAGTCGCAAATATCCGACAAATTCCCGCGTTCAAAAATAAATGCATATCGTAATATTACGTTTTTCAATCTTGTATTTTCGTCACTATCTTTCAACTTAAAATTAAATTCATCGCTCATATAAACAATCATTGATATTATTTTTCTTGTTGAATCAAATGTAGGCGAAAACGCATAAATAAAAAGAGCCAAATCAATTAGTAGTAATGCCTTCTTTATATTGTTTTGGGCAAACAAACGATAACCATCTTTTATCTTACCTATATTGTTTAAAAGAGTAGATAATAAAAAAGATACTATCGTATGTCTATTTGCCGGAAATTCATTCATCAGTGTCACAAATTCGTCTTTTAGCCTGTCTATTGGGAAATAGTCCTTTTTAACAATGAACTTTTTTTCTTCTTGCAGCTTATCATATTCGGATTTTTTGTGTTTATCAAAAAAATTGTCAATGACATCAGCAAGTATACGTGTTCGCTCTAACCACGCTTTGGGTAAGCAGGGCGTTTTGCTTTTTAATATTTTCAATTCATTAAGTTGCAGTTTATAGCGGTTGCTAATCGTTGTAAACGTCTTAACAATCTTATTTATATTTTCCTCTGAATCGGCAAAAATAAAAATATCATCAACATATCTAAATATGGTATAATCTTTATTTTTGCTAATACCGTTAATTAGCAATTCATTATAAACCTCTGTGTCAATTTGCTGTAACAGAATCTCGGCTACCATTCGAGAGAATTCCGGACCAACTATAAGCCCATTCGATTGCCGTCCGTTAATGTTTTGGAGGATACGGTCGATTGTTATAAATAAATTTGAATTTTTTGCTTCCTTTGAATCGATTGTATTTCTTTCAATAATCCATTTATAAACGTGAGAATATATGCTGTCAAAACAAGACTTATAGTCAATTTTGGCGTAATATTTGAAATCAAAATTTGCCTTATGCCATAGACGTGAATCTGAAAAAGCATTTATGGATTCAAATGGTATGATTTTAAAAAATTTGCCCGTTTGTTGAACGGCAGCTTTTCCTATTCGGCAACGCATATCTTTTTGAAAATACTCAATGGCTTTTTGTAAGCGTGATTTATAGTATAAGTCTGAAGTTTTCTTGTGGTATCTTATGGAATAGCAATGATGGTAATCGAAAAAATTGAGAATATCTTTCTGATAACATTCTATAAAAAGATATAAATTTAACACCGACAATGGTTGTACTAAACTCATTTCACGTAACGCATTGCTCCCTTTAAGGATATTATATTTTAAAGGTATTGTAGCCCAGTTCCCTTGAAACATAGTATTCGTCCCCTTGGCTTGAGATTTTTTCAGTTCTTCTGTTAAATCAAATAATGTTCTTTGTTGTGCTTTATCCGTTAAAAACTCGTAAAACGGATTATAAGAAAACAACTCCGACAGTTCAACGGGGAGCAAATCCGTTAAAATATAATCTAATTTATTTCGCTCAATTCCTTTAAAAGTCATTGACATCACCTTTCATATATGATATAATATATTTAAGCAAGTTGAATTCGCTTGCAGGCGGGGTCTACCCGTCACACATCATCGTCGCATTGTACGGCTGCTTGCGGTACGACAATGCGATTAGAACATAGCTGAGGCGAATGTTCCGGGCGGCGAGGGTAAAACCTTGCCGCTTTGTTATTTTAATAACCCACTTTCAACTCAATTAAGTATGTTCTTACCAAATTGCGGTATCCGCGTTCTTTTCCTTTCTCGTCTATTAAGTTGATACCGACTTGCTTACATAATTTTTTTAATGCGTGTTTTGAGTATCCTATTTGCTCGACAAGCAATAATGTTTTGTTTGCTTTCATATTCTCGTATAGGCTATAACCGCTTTTACCTGTTGCACCTTTTATGAAATACGGTATTTGCAATGAGGCACGAGCAAACGCTTCCTCGACCATATTTTTCAAAAAAATCTTTGTATCACTATCTATAACTTGAGAATCAAGTAAATAGCGCAATTCGCCGTAGTTTCCGATAAATCCTTTAGTTTTCCATATCATTGACTTATATCGTTTAGTCTGATAAACCGTTCTTGACGTAAAAGCGGCAATCCTATGTCTAAGTAAATCCATTTTATGGTAATCCTTGTTGATTTCACCATCATCTAATCTTTGATTGTTGTACAAACGAATTAATTTGTCCATTTTTGCGGCATATTTATCACGTTTTGCCTGTGCAATACCGTATACTATTTCAACGATTTCTTTATTTTTATAAAGTTTTTTACCCACGGTAAACTCATATCCTAAGAGCCTATCCAACAATAACACCGTCATGCACAAAAATGAGTTTTCTCCAAACAATAACAGCAAACGCAAAAGCCAATAAAGCGATATGATTATCGGCTTTCTTTTCAAATCTAACAAGCAATTTAC
>Ga0099364_10011494_pt1 | contig 12097 bp, 6 predicted proteins | sample TergutTh196P3_FD_73070 | JGI IMG/M metagenome (GOLD analysis project Ga0099364, IMG submission 73070) | Microcerotermes parvus P3 segment gut microbial communities from Pointe-Noire, Republic of the Congo - Th196 P3 | ecosystem: Host-associated > Arthropoda: Insects > Digestive system > Gut ...
TTACGCGGTACATAGCCGCGAAACAGAAAAATTTTCAGCCGGCCAATATAACGTTCGGACTGTTCGACGAAACACCCGCCGAGGTTCTGGCCGTACGGGACAAAAAAGAGCGCCACCGCCTTCAGTCGCAAATGGCGCTCGAAGCGATGACGGCATGGATTGAATCTTTAAAAGGCGAGTAAAATGGAAGAAACGCTGTCGGAGTGGATTGAAAAATTTCTTGAGTATCTGCGCGCGCAGCGAAACGTATCCCCGCATACGCTGCGCAATTACGAATCCGACCTCAGGCAGTTTTATCTGTACCTGACGACCGCGCATGATGGAAGCGGGCGGCCTGCGCCGGAAGTTGAAGATATCGACAACCTCACCATCCGCGAATTCCTCGGCGTATTGTACGGGAAAAACAACAAGAAATCCTCGACGGCGCGAAAACTGGCGACATTGCGCTCGTTTTTGAAATACCTTGCGGCGCGGGGCGTCATACGGACAAGCCCGGCGCGTGTCGTCGCTTCGCCCAAACAAGAGCTGAGGCTTCCCGATTTTATAACGGTTGACGTCGTTGAAGAGCTTATGGAAACGCCGGACGCGAATACCCCCGCCGGCGTGCGCGACCGCGCCATTCTTGAATTGCTTTACGGTTCCGGGCTGCGCGTCAGCGAACTGGTCGGCCTTGACCTTGAAAGCGTCAGTATGAATGAACGGCTGGTGCGCGTGCTTGGAAAGGGGCGGAAGGAAAGAATCGTTCCTTTCGGGAAAAAGGCGGTTGCGGCGCTGAAAGAATACCTTGCCGAAAGGCCTGCGCTTATCGCAAAAAAACAATCGGCGCAGCCGGATGATCGCGCCGCGCTTTTTCTGAACCTGCGCGGCGGAAGATTGACCAGCCGGAGCATCGGCAACATCGTTGACCGCTACGTGGCGCTGCTGGCGAAGAAACTTAAAGCTCATCCCCACACGCTGCGCCACACTTTCGCCACGCACATGCTGGATTCAGGCGCGGACCTTCGCGCCATCCAGGAGCTTCTGGGGCACGAAAGCCTGTCAACGACGCAGAGGTACACGCACGTTTCCGTGGATCAACTGCTGCGCGTGTACCAGTCGTGCCACCCGCGCGCCGACAACAGGTAGCAGCATACTAAAAGGGACGCTTGCGCTCCCAGGCTTGCAATTACCTCGCTAATACTTAAAATACTTAGGGCTGATCTTGCGTATCTCGCTGTCAATAGTGTCGTCAACGCCCGGGAAAATCGCGCCGTTGCGCAAGCCGGACGGCAGGCAGGGAATGAACGACCCTCCGGGAGCGTACTCCTCGCACGCCCTGCGCACCTCGGCGCGTCTCGCTTCCTCGGAAGCGTCGCCTCTGTCTACGAGCGCCGAATCGATGCCTCCCATAAACAGTATTTTGCCGCCGAATTCCTTTTGCAGTTTCACGATGTTGTTCTGCGGCAAAACGCCCTGCCAGACATCGATGCAGACGTCGATCATGTCTCCGGCGATAGGTTCGCAGAAGCTGTCGGCATGGTGAAGCGATATGACATTGTTGTCGCGGAACAGCTTGTAAAACTTGTAATAACGTTCCTTGAAAAACTTGCGCCATACTTCGGGGCGCATGAACATGCGGTCTTTCGCTCCCCAGTCGTCGTGGGAACAAATCGCGTCCGGATGGAGGTTGTCTATAAGCAGTTTCGCGTAGGTATAGCGAAACTGAAATACGGCTTCGATCAGTTCATCCATACATTCCGGCTCTTCAATCAGGTTCATGAGGGTATCCTCAAAACCCATAAGATAATGGAGCTGTTCAAATATGCCGGTACCCATAAAGCACATTGAGAAAAGCTGTTCCTTATCAATGGCCGCGATGGAAGCTCTGGCTTCTTCCCAATCCGTACAGTTGGCCACAAGATCGGGAATTTTTACCTGTTCCCGCCATTTGGTGATGTCTTTCAAAACCTTGGTTTCAGGAGTGATATGAGGCATTGCCGCCGGCTGATCTTCCGGCCAGACAATGGTGGTTCCCCAGCGGTCAATGCTTGTTGTTCCCTTAACTCTGTTGCCGCGCGTAAATTTCTGTACCGGGTCGTTCATAACCGGTATGAACGGCGCCCATTGCGCGATAAGATGATCAGGTTCCTCGCCCCGCATCGTTCTTATAAAATTCTCTCTTTCCGAATACATTTACCAACCTCCTGTGGCTTAAACTATTTGCCCCGATCCGGCTTTGCCGGAAAATAATCACGCGAGCCATGCTACCACAACCGCCTGTTTTGCTCATCCAAATTTATTTATGGACAGTTCTTTACAACGGCGATGCCGAAGCCGCCGCATCGTCGCGCCGGATGTAGAAAAGGACGTCGCCTTCCGGATATATTTCAAAATCCGCGCCGGAAGGGACGCTGTTTTGCATAATGGCGTCGGCAAACGGATCTTCAATGTACTTCTGAATCGCGCGGCGCAACGGGCGCGCTCCGTAGGAGCGGTCGTCTCCGCAGGTCTTTTGCACGATCCACCTTTTTGCTTCCGGCGTCAGCGATATGGATACGCGCCGTCGTTTCATCGCTTCGTTTACTTCGCCGACCAGCAGACCGACGATTTCCTCCAGGTCGTTATCCGTCAGCGATTCAAAGAAGATTATTTCATCAAGCCGGTTCAGAAATTCCGGATTGAACGTCCGTTTGACTTCCCCGCGAACCATATCTTCGAGTTTCTGCGCGTCGGCATTCGCGCCGCATTGAAAACCGAGGGTTCCGCGCTTTTCGAGAAACCGCGCGCCGATGTTCGACGTCATGATGATAATTGCATTTTTACAATCGACGACGTTGCCGAGCGAATCAGTCAGACGCCCGTCCTCGAACACCTGCAGCAGGATGTTGTAGACATCAGGATGCGCTTTTTCGATTTCATCCAGAAGCAGCACGGAATATGGATTACGTCTGATTTTTTCGGTGAGCTGACCGCCTTCCTCGTGACCGACATAACCCGGAGGCGACCCGATAAGACGGGAGACCGAATGCTTTTCCATGTACTCGGACATGTCAAGCCGGATCATGGCGCCGTCGCTGCCGAAGAGAAAAGACGCGAGCGCGCGGGCGGTTTCCGTTTTACCGACTCCCGTAGGCCCCAGGAAAAGAAAGGATCCGACCGGGCGTTTTGGCGATTTAAGGCCGGCCCGCGAGCGGCGTATTGCTTTACAGAGAGAGCTGATTGCGCGATCCTGGCTGACGAGACGCCTGTGCAGTTCTTCCTCCATGCGAAGCAGCCTGGCCGTTTCCTCCTCTTCAAGAGACGTCATGGGAATGCCGGTCCACCTGGCGATGACTTCCTCGATATCTTTTTTTTCAACCTCGGCGGGTTGTGGTTCCGGTTCCTGCCAGGCCGGTTTTTGGAAAAGATCGTAATCATCGTCAAAATCATAATCCACATCATCCGGAGCCGCCCCATGCGCAGCCGTCCCATGATGCGAAAACGGCGCGCCGTATTCCCGCGCGGCGCCGACGCCCGCAAGCAGCCGGTCTTTGAGCGCCTCGTCTTCCCTTGCGTCGGCCGTTTCCCTCGCGGCTTCGCGCAATTTCACTCGCGCCCCGGCTTCATCAAGAACATCGATGGCCTTATCCGGAAGAAATCGGTCTGAAATATATCGACTGGACAGGTGGACGGCCGCTCGCAGGGCTTCGTCCGCGTACCTGACTTCGTGAAAGCGCTCATATTTTTCACGAACGCCCTCCAGTATGGCAATGCTTTCCTCCTCCGACGGCGGGACCACGCGCACGGTTTGAAAACGTCGTTCCAGCGACCTGTCCTTTTCTATGGAACGGCGATATTCATGCGGAGTGGACGCGCCTATGCACTGAATTCCCCCGCGCGCGAACGCCGGCTTCATAATGTTGGCCGCGTCCAGCGAGCCTTCGGCGGAACCCGCGCCGATCAGCGTATGCAGTTCGTCGATAAAGACGATGTACTGCCGGTTCTCGGCCAGTTCCCGCATAATCAGCTTCATACGTTCTTCAAACTGACCGCGGTACTTTGTTCCGGCGACAACCAGGGAAATATCAAGCGCGAGAATCCGTTTGTCGCGCAGTTGCCGCGGCGCGGCGCCCGAAACGATTTTCTGCGCCAGGCCTTCGACTATTGCGGTCTTTCCGACCCCTGATTCGCCGATGAGAACCGGATTGTTCTTTGTGCGCCGACACAGAATCTGGATAAGCCGTTCGATTTCGCTTATGCGGCCAACAAGCGGATCGAGCGCGTCGTTGGCGGCCATTTCAGTCAGGTCTTTGGAAAACTCCAGCAGGTTAAGAGAATTTTTCGCCCGCGCCGCCCCGTGTTTTTCGCCGGTTGCGCGCGTCAACTCATCACGTATAGCCGCCGCGCGGACGCCGCGTCCCCGCAGTATTTCCGCGGCTACTGATTTTTCCTCGCGCAGGAGACCGAGCAGAATATGTTCGGTGTTTATGAACTTATGATTCAACCGGTTGGATTCGTCAACCGCGCTTGCGAGTACGCGCTTGCTTTCCTCGGAAAAAGGCAGGTCGACTGATGTGGAAATTCTTTCGCGCAACACCACGCGTTCCCCGATTTCCCGGCGTAGTTCCTGGACCGAAGCGTTCGCGCCGTGAAAAAAGCGGATGGCAAGGCCACGGTCTTCACGAATAAGGCCGAGAAGTATGTGTTCGGTTCCTATTTGAGGACTGCCGAACTGGCTGGCTTCGTAACGCGCGAAAAATATGACGCGTCTGGCTCTTTCCGTATATTTTTCGAACATGGACGATCCGCCTCCCCGGACGCGCAATCTTTTATTATATAGACAGAGCGGCGCGTCTGCAAAGCCGCAATATGAAACCGGCTACCGCCATGAACCCATTGTGCGGCGCCAGCGTCTGTTTTTTTAGCCCGGATATTCATAGGGTTTCGTTACGAGGCGTCGCAAGCGCAACGACGTAGGGGCGCGATAAATCGCGCCCTTGTTGGATAGTAGAAACCCTATGAAATATCCGGGTTAGTCTTGAAAATTTATTGAAACGCCGGAAAGCGATTTTACGTATCAATTCCGGGTTCCGGGTGCGCGACACAAAGGTTCCGGTGAATTTTCGGCGCGGGGACGCACGCGCTTCCATGTCTGGAACTTTTATGTCGCATACCCGCGTAAGCTGGAAATTTTGACTGGCGGACGGTTTGCCTGTTATTATGTTTAATTGAAAACAAGACTGCCGGAACCTGACCGGCGAAATATATGAGTATGGTTTAGCTTTAATGGATGACGGAATGAAGGAAGGCGACGATAAATCCCAACACGGCAATTCCAGCCCGAAAACCCGGGAACCACTTTTCCACTATGTAATTGAGGAAAATCCCCCTCTCTGGAAATCCTTTGCCGAAGCCGCATTCTGGAAACAATTATTTATCTCGATATTCACCGGCTTCGGCGGTCTGAATTTTATTCCTTCCGTTTTTGCGGACCCGGAAGAACTTGCGGCCGCGCGCGCCAGATCGCGTACCCGAAGAATGGAAGCGGGCGCCGTCTCGGTTTTTCTACATGCCGTTTTTATTTTGACGGTTTTCTTTTTTGCCAGGGGAATATCGTCGACGCCGGTCATTGATTCGGACGACGATGTCGTATTTATCAGCACTCCCATCTTCCTTCCGTTTGACATTGTGGGCGACGGCATGGAAGGCGGCGGCGGCGGCGGCGGCGGTAAAAATGAACCCGATCCTCCGGCTACCGGAGAATTGCCGGAAGCCGCGCCGGTGCAGATGATCGCGCCCGATCCTACGAATCCGCAACCGCTTATGGCGGCGGAAGATTTGTTCGCGCAGGTGATGAGCATTGAGATGCCTATCCAGCTTCCCCGCAACCTGTCGCTGCCTATCGGCGACATTACCGGGCCGCCAAATTATTCCGCGTCTTCCGGTTCCGGAAGCGGCGGCGGCATAGGTACAGGCAAGGGAACCGGCATAGGCTCAGGCACAGGCGCCGGCGTAGGCCCTGGAAGCGGCGGCGGCATGGGCGGCGGTTCCGGCGGCGGCATCGGCACAGGCGTCGGCAAGGGCATAACCGGCAGTACGCGGCTGCCTGAAGTGCTGTCTCAACCGCCGCCGGATTATACGGAAGAGGCGCGCAAGGCAAGAATAGAAGGAATTGTTCTCCTTAATGTCACGGTGCGTGAGGATGGTACAATTGACAGGGTTCAATTGGTACGTGGACTGGGATACGGCCTTGATGAATCCGCCATTCGCACCGTAACGACAAAATGGCGCTTCCGGCCGGCGACGCGTAACGGTCAACCGATAGATTTTCCAGTCACTATTGAAGTAAGCTTTCGTCTTTTGTAGCTGAATGAAACAGGGTAACGGGAACCTGAAGATATGGGAATGAGCACAGGTCGTAAAAAGGGAGTTTATTCCAGCATTAATATCACGCCGTATATTGATATTCTGCTGGTGCTGCTGATCATCTTTATGGTTGCCGCCCCCATGAAACAATACGATCATCCTGTCAGGGTTCCTCAACCGGCAACGGTCGCGCCGGACCAGAACGTCCAGTCGGACGCCATTATTGTTGATATGGATCTGGATCGCACCGTTCGCCTTAACCAGAAAATCGTTACGCTTCAGGAACTGGAGAGTACCCTGGGTGAAGTATTCCAGTATCGCGCAGTGAAGAGTCTATTTATCCGCGGCGACAGCGCGCTTCCCTACGGCGAAATATTCGTATTGATGGATATCGCCAAACGTTCAGGCGCCACCGACATCGCGCTCCTTGACAAATCGACAGTTGCTTCCAAATCATGATCTCAATAAACGCCATTCAAGTATTAATATTAGGAGGTGCGGGGTGTTCCAATCCGGTTTCCGAGTCATTTATGTTTCAATTACAGTGATCGCGCTGGCGGCATTCGGATGCGCGCCGCTCATGTCGCAGACGGGTTCCGTTCACCTGGAAGGGATTGTGTGGGATCCTTCCGGTAATCCGTTGTCGGGCGCCGCCCTGACCGCAGTTGAAGAAAATACGGGACAGATCACCGAAACCGTCAGCGACAGCGACGGTTATTACCGTTTCATGGTATTGCAACCCGGAATCTATACGGTGACGGCAAGGGCGGAAGGTTTCAGGAATGTCGTTCACCGGAACATTCATCTCTTCGTCCCGGGCGGCGTTACCGACAATATAAGCTTCGAAGTCTCATCCATCGACAATGAAATCGGTCCGATGGATCGCCCCAGACTGCTTGATTCCGATCTGGCGGACGCCTTTTCGCAGCGCGATCTGGAGGATTATCCACTCTTCGACCGAAATCCGTTGGGGCTTGTAACATTTCAGCCCGGGGTGCAGATAAACGGCGGCGCGGAGAGCAGTTCCGCCGTGAACGGAACACAACCGGGCATGAATGCCCTGACGCGCGACGGCATGACGATGACGGATCCCGTTTCTCCCGGCATCGGACGTTCCATACTGCCAATCAATATCGACGCCATATCCAGCGTTCAGATCATAACGTCCAACGCGGGCGCTGAATACGGCGGAGCGGGCGGAGCGCAGGTCGTTCTGACTTCCCGGAGCGGTACGGCAAACTGGAACGGCAACGTCTATAATTACTTCAACATACACCACTTTGACGCCAACGAATACTTCAATAATTACAATCATATAGACCGTCCGGAAGCCATGCGGAATCTTTTCGGCGGCGGCATTTCCGGATCTTTGAATTCCAGGACCAGGGTTTTCGGAAGTTATGAGGGAAACCGTACCGAGCAGCAGGTTTATCGTAACCGGCAGGTGCTTACGGAGGAGGCTCGAACCGGATTGTTTCGCTGGTACTCGCCGGACGATACCACTCGCAACTCCACGACCGTCAAATCGTTTAACATCGTATCCGGCGATCCACGCAGAATAGGCATCGACCCATCCGTGGCCGGCGCGATAAATCTTACGCCGCTTCCCAACAACAATTATATCGGCAACAGACTGAACACGGCCGGATACGAGTTTTACAATGACTTGAATTATTATCAGGACTCGGTTGACGCCCGCGTAGATTACAGCCTTAATCCCGGTCATCAGATCTTCTTCCGGGCTGGCTGGGATCGCACCAATGCAACGGACATGCAGAACAATGCCGACGCCGCTTATCCCGGTCTTAATTCAGGCCGTTACAAATCCAACGGTCTTAACATCGTATTCGGATCCAGTTATACGTTTAGTCCTGCAATGATCAACGAACTGCGCGTTGGATACACCCGCGCGTCATTCGATTACGAACGCCCAGACCGATCAAGTGAACCGATGTTTTATTCGAACCTGTGGGTCGATCCACGGAACGTGGATTTTCCCAGATCATATAGCAACCCGTCGTTTGAAGTTTCCAATACGCTTTCAAATTCCAGAAACGTTCACGCCTTCAAATACGGTTTTTCATTGCGCCGGTACGCATTCGGCAATACCGATTACAACGGCGCGTACCCGACTGTGACTTTTGGCAACTCCAACGGCAATATTCCGGATATCGGTCCCTCCGAACAGGAGGAAATTTCCGCCGACGACCGGAACATGTTTGAAGTGCTTTACAATACCCTGCTGGGTCGGATTGAAAGCGTAAATCAAACGTTTTATTCAAATTCAAACATTTCGGGAATGCTTCCGGCCGGCTCGCCGCGGGAACGTAATTTCGCGACATGGTCGTTCAGCGGCTTTGTTCAGGACAATTGGAAAATCAAACCAAACATCACGCTGAATTTAGGCCTGCGTTACGAACTTTTTACATTGCCGAAAGAATCGAACGGCTATCAAAGCGCGCTGGAACAGGCGTCTATGGTCAATGCGGACGCCAATATCTCCAACTTCCAGATAACGCCGGGTAAAAGCTGGGCAGGCAGCGACAAGCTGAATTTCGCGCCGCGCGTCGGCGTCGCATGGGACGCCTTCGGAACCGGCTCGACCGTCGTCCGCGCCTCTTACGGAATTTTCTATGACCGTATCAACAGCGGCGTCACGAACTTTATCGACCAGGCAAGTTATGGATACGGACAGGACGTCGCTGAATTTCCGAACGCCAATGGAACGGATGTCCGTTTGATCGACGGTTTTGCCGTAACTCCGCCTTCGCAACCGTCGCTTCAGCCCGATGCCGCGCGTTCACATTCGATAGCCATTTTAGATCACGGACTGAAAACACCGCGCATCCATCAAATGCACGCGACGCTGGAGCGTCAGTGGTTAAGGGTGCTTTGGGAGATCGGCTACACGCGCACCAGCGGCATGAAGCTGTTTCAGTATCTCAATCTAAACCAGACAAAGATTTCAGACGACTTCCGGGTGGCCTTCAATGAACTCCAGGCATACCGCGCAAACGGAACGCCCGTTTCCGCCGACAATATGATTGTCAGTGTTTTCGGTACTCCGCTTGCGGCTTTTGACGCGCTGAGCGGATACAATTTTGACAGCGGCCGGATGGGCGTAGCCGCCGATATCCTCGACCGTGAACATCACGACAGCATGGTCGCCGCGGGATTTTCAGATACCTACATCCGGAATTTCCCGCAGTTCGATCGCTTCTTCTATGGAACAAACGCCGCTGAATCATTTTATGAAGGGCTGCGGGCAGGCGTCCGCAAAAGCGGCGCGAATTACAGCTTCAGGGCTTTTTATACCTGGAGCCGCTCCCGTGATACGTTCTTATCGTCGAACTCCAGTTTTACGGCAAACTGGGACAGCTTCAATCCCAGGGCTGCCAGAAGCTACAGCGATTTTCACCGGGCGCATGTCTTAAACCTGGCCTGGCGTTACGCCTTCCCGTTCGGAAGGGATATCTATGAGGAAACGGATCAGCCTGGATGGGTAAACGCGCTGCTCGCCGGTTGGAACGCGAGCGTGCTATGGACGTATGAAAGCGGCGCGCGGTTCAGCGTAAACTCCGGTATGGAAACCCAATACGCCGGAGTTTACAGCTTCGCGGATCTCGAACGAACCGACAACGCAAAAATCGGCGAGTATTACCAGGACAGATTTGACGGATTGATTTACTGGATAGATCCGGCCACCGCGCGGCAGTTTACAAATCCGGAAGCAGGCAGTCAGGGAACATCGGGGAGAAACGTCTTTTCGGGTCCCAAATATTCCAACCTGGATGTGGCAATGCATAAAAGTTTTCATATTCGGGAAGGCCAGGCGCTTCAGATCAGGCTGGAAGCCTACAATGTTTTCAACAAAACGCATTTTGCCCTACCGAATACAAATCTGAACTCACCGGATTTTGGACGCCTCGTTTCAACGGTGGGCAATCCGCGCAAGATGCAGGTCGCCTTGCGGTATATGTTTTAGCGGCTAGTGGCCAGTAGCTGGAGTTGGGCGCCGTGAACCATCGAAGATGATCATAACTTCATTTGGGAAGTTATGATCATCTTTAACAGCGCGACTGAAACATGTTTGGTTATAGCAAAAAAACGATTGTCCGGATTACGGCGGCAGCCGGCGCGCTTTGCTTCGTTTTCGCGGCAATGGCGTATTTGATATTACATACGGGAACATACTCCGGACCTTCGTTTGACGAGACGCGCAACGGATACAGCCGTTCCGAAACGGCTCTCTTTGACCGGAACGGCGCGATTCTCCACGAACAGCGGACCGAGGAAAGCGGGCGGCGGCTTGATTGGACTCCCCTGGAAAATGTATCACCGGCGCTGACGGCTGCCGTTCTGACCGCGGAAGACAGGCGTTTCCATAGGCACCGCGGCGTGGACTGGCCGGCGCTGGGCCGCGCGTCGATGGGATTCCTGCGCTCGGACGGACGCGGCGCGAGTACCATTTCAATGCAGCTCCTGGCACGCCTCGAACCCGGACTCAATACTCCGGGACGCCGTCGGACAATCACGCAGAAATGGCGCCAGGTTCGCGGCGCGCTGGCTTTTGAACGCCGCTGGTCTAAAGAACAGATACTGGAAGCATGGCTGAATCTCATTTCATTCCGCGGCGAACTCCAGGGAGTGGCGGCCGCCTCCGGAGGACTTTTTGATAAAAAACCGCACGGCCTGACGCAAAGCGAAAGCGTTATCCTGGCGGCGCTTGTTCGCGCGCCCAACGCCGAAACGCAACAGGTAATACGTCGCGCGTGCGCGCTTTCAGACGCGATGAATCTGGATGCCGAACATTCCGTCATCGCCGCCCTCGCGGAGGAAACGCTGACGCGCCCGTATTTCATCCGGCCGCCGGCAAGCCTTGCCGATCATGTTACGCGACGTCTTTTAAGAAGAGCGCGCAATGAAGGAAAAACTCCGGAACATCTCGTATCCACGCTTGACAGGGATTTGCAGCAGCTCGCGACGGAAACCCTCGAATATCACATTCTTGCCCTGCACGGCCGTAATGTGCGCGACGGCGCGGTGCTGGTGCTGGACAACGCGAGCGGCGACGTGCTGGCCTATGTCGGCAGTACGGGCAAAATTTCAAGCGCGCGCTACGTGGACGGCGTCGAAGCGGCACGGCAGGCGGGTTCCACGCTGAAGCCTTTCATCTACGGCGCGGCCTTTGACCGGAAACTTCTAACGGCGGCTACTCTTATTGAAGACAGTCCTCTTGACGTCCCGGCGGTCGGCGGCCTTTACCGCCCTTCAAATTACGACAACCAGTTCAACGGACCCGTTTCGGTCCGCACCGCGCTAGCTTCGTCGCTTAACATTCCCGCGGTAAGGGCGCTAGGTATCGTGGGGGTTGAAGCCGGCGTGAAGACTCTGGAAACGGCGGGTTTCCGTTCGCTTGAACAGGCCGATTACTACGGTCTTTCGCTGGCGCTTGGAGCGGCCGACGTAACCTTGTGGGATTTAACCAACGCTTATAGAAGCCTGGCCAACGGAGGCGTGTGGCGACCGGCCAGACTGACGTTTGAGGAAAACCCGACAGAGGAACGGCGCGTACTTTCGCCGGAAGCGGCTTTCATTCTTTCCGATATTCTCAGCGACCGCGAAAGCCGGAGCCGGACGTTCAGCCTGGAAAGCCCGCTTGCGACGCGCTTCCGGACGTCGGTTAAAACCGGAACAAGCAAAGACATGCGCGACAATTGGTGCGTGGGTTATTCCGAACGATATACAGTCGGCGTCTGGGCCGGAAATTTTT
>Ga0099364_10011495_pt1 | contig 12096 bp, 11 predicted proteins | sample TergutTh196P3_FD_73070 | JGI IMG/M metagenome (GOLD analysis project Ga0099364, IMG submission 73070) | Microcerotermes parvus P3 segment gut microbial communities from Pointe-Noire, Republic of the Congo - Th196 P3 | ecosystem: Host-associated > Arthropoda: Insects > Digestive system > Gut ...
ATTTTGCGCACAAAAACTGAAAATTGATTATAAAGATGCGGACACTCTACGCCGTTTTATTACAGAGAGAGGAAAGATTCTTCCCCGCCGCATTACCGGAACCTGCGCCAAACACCAAAGGGCGTTGGCTTTAGCAATTAAACAAGCCAGAAGCATTGCGCTTCTTCCTTATGTAGCTGAGTAACAAGGAGTTTGTCATGAAAGTTATTTTAAACAAAGATTTATCAACTCTTGGTGAAGAGGGAGATGTAAAAGAAGTTGCAAAAGGGTATGCCCGTAACTATCTTTTTCCAAGAGGCATTGCTTTGCCATACACCCCAAAAACTATAAAAGTTATAGAAGCCAGAAGAGCGGAAATTGAAGCCCGTAAAGAACAAAAACGCCTTGATGCTAGAAGTCTTAAAGAAAAACTTGATTCTCTTGAACTGTCTATTACCATGCCTGCAGGCGCAAACGGTAAACTTTATGGTGCGGTTACAAACCAAACTATTGCGGATGAACTTGCAAAGAACGCTTTCCAAATTGAACGCAAAAGAATTGAAATTGCAGGAAGCGGCATAAAAAATACCGGTAAGTACAAGGCTGTTATTAAACTTTATGAAAACCAATCTGCAGAAATTTCTGTAACAATTATTGGACAGGAAATTAAGACAGAAGCACCTGCAAAACCTGCTCCTCGCAAGGGAAGAAGAAATGATCGGTTTGAAGATAAAGAAGAAGTAAAAGAAGATTCGTCTGCTCCGGTTGCAGAGCAAGAAGCTTAAGTCATAACCCATAAGGGGAAGTATGGCCCAAACATTTAAGGATAAAACACCGCCTCATGATGATGAGCTTGAACAGGCTGCTTTAGGCAGCCTTCTTGCGGATACAGAGGCGGTCTCTGCCGTAACCCAGCTTCATCTAAAACCGGATGATTTTTATTCAAGAGCTAACCAAAGGGTATTTGAAGCAGTATTAAGCTTAGAAGCAAAAAGCCTGCGAGCGGATATTCAAACAGTAGTTCATGAATTAAAACAAATGGGCAAACTTGATGAAGCGGGGGGCGCTTCTTATATATCGGCTTTAACAAATGTAATTCCTTCCAGTGCTAATATTGATTATTATGCGCAAATGGTTAAAAATTATTCGCTTAAAAGAGCATTATTAAAACTTGCCTCTTTAATTGGAGTAAGCGTTTATGATGAATCCAAAGAAATTACAGAAGTTTTAGAAGAAGTCCAAAAAAGTATTTTCCAGCTAAGCGATATAAGACAAGTTATAAAACCCCGTTTAATTGGAGAAGTTTTAAGAGAAACTGTTGACATAATAGAACATGCTATGAAATCCGGAAATCCAATAACAGGTGTTCCAACTGGTTATGATCATTTAGATCAATTAACATCCGGATTTCAGGCTGAGGAATTTATTATTATTGGAGCCAGGCCTTCTGTTGGTAAGACTACCATTGCTTTGAATATGGCATCTCATATTGCTTTTCATAAAAAAATACCTACTGCTTTCTTTTCTTTGGAAATGTCAGAAGTTGCATTATGTCAAAGACTTATAAGCTCTGAAGCAATGGTTTTGGCTAATAATTTAAGAAGCGGCTTTTTAAGCTCCGGTGAATTTAAAAGAATTATAGATAACATGGGTACTATTTATGAATCTCCGTTTCATATTGTTACAATGCCAAACATGAAGCTTTCTGAATTACGCACCCAAGCACGAATGTTAAGAACCAAAAATAAAGTAGAAATTATTTTTATTGATTATTTAGGATTAATTACCCACGGCGGTCACGCATCTATTCCAAGATTTGAACAAATTTCTGAAATTTCCAGGTCTTTAAAAAGCCTTGCAAGGGAGCTGCATATTCCAATTGTTGTTATTTGCCAGTTAAACCGTGATGCCCAGTTTGAAACCCCCACACTTGCCCATTTAAGGGATTCCGGCTCAATTGAACAAGATGCAGACCTTGTCTTATTTTTAAATATAGAATCACCCAAGAAAAATAAATATGATAAAAATAAAGAAGAGGAAGAAGAAAAACCGCAAAATTTTGATATTGTCCCAACTGACCTTATAATTGCCAAACAAAGAAACGGCCCTGTTGGGGTTGTCAAGCTGCAAAGGGTAAATAAATACGCCAAATTTGTCCCATTAACAAAGGATCCGCCCAGTACATAAAATTAGGGCTTGAAAAAAATCGATAATATGATATAATTAAACAATAGGAGAGGGTATATGGCTTTTATAGATGAATTTGATTTTGGTCACTTAAAAAATGAGGCGGAAACACTTGTAATAAGAGAAATGGAACAACAGCTTAAATCAGAGGGAGAAATGTGCCGGTGCAATGACTGCGTTGTTGACATTGCCGCAATTGCGCTTAATACAGTAAAGCCCCTGTATCGATTCTCAATTTTAGGCACTCTGTATGCATCCCAAGCAATGACAGAACAATCCTACGCAGACAGCGTAAAAAAAGCGGTAACCTTTGCAATAAAAAAAGTAAAGAAAAACCCGTCACATGACTAGCTGCTACCTGACAATTGCTAGCAGACTGTAAAACTACCATTCTTTAGGTTTAAAATCTTCGGGAATATCCATTTTCATAGTATCGCCTGTAACCTCCACCGAGCCGTTAGGCGAAGGTTCCCCTCTGGCTTGTTCTAAAACATAAAAGCCATTTTCTAGCGCCATTTCTTTCATGTTGGGATAAAATATTGCGCCTGCTATTGCACCTCGAATTTTGCGAGGGTCATTATGTTTTTTTCGGTAATCCCTAAATATTTCCAATCGTTTTACATGATGTTCTATATCATCTGCTCTTACATCGGCTTTTACTTCCACTACTAAAATATAATCGCCGTTTTCTAATAGTATATCTATTTCTGCTTTTAAGTTTCTTTTTTCATCAAGGATTTTAAATCCACGGTCGGCTATGCCGTCAAAATGATAGCCCAAGCTATTAAATCGTTCGACAATACCAGGACCAACTAGATGTTCTGCCATTGTTCCAAATTTGTTATGCAAACCGCCCATTTGACTAGTTAGAGCTTTTATACTTCGCTCAGTTTCTTTTTGGCTTTCTCTAAGCTTTTCCATTTCAGTGGCGTTTTCTTTTTGCATTTCGCCAACTTCTTGCAAAATTGCCCAGACGGACTCGAAAGAGGGGGCATTGGCTGTTTGTGCTACTGGCATACTCTTACTCCTACCTATAATATAACACATTTCACGGCTATTTGTAACCTATTTTCAAGGGCTTTTTGCCCAAATGTGTTATTGAAGCTATGATTTGGCTTAGATATATTAGCTCTCATAATCCTCCGCGTTAATCCGCGTCTTCTTCAGTGAAAATCCGCGTTAAATGTTAACCCCTCCCCACTGCCAGCCGCCTGCTTGCACCATTTCTGTTGCATAGTCTTTGTGTCACGCTATTTGAAAACTGTCGCATAAACCCCCTATCCCGTACTTTACACGACACTTTTTGTTGTATAAAATAAGTCATGCGCCATTTTTTAATTGATTTTTGGATAATTCAAATAAAAAATACTTGACAAAATCTTGGAATAATGAGAATATGGTACAAACTTTTGGGGGTTAATATGAAATTATTTAAATACGGTTTATATTTATTCACATTATTATTCCCGTATTTAATTATTTTAGCAATTATTTGTATATTCACTAATTTTGGAAATATAATGGAATTATTATTTAACAATAATGCCCTTTATGTATTGGCTACATTAATGATTATATATGTTTTTGCATTAGTTTGTACAATTATTCAAGTTATTTTGAATATTAGATCTAAAATAAGTTCAAAACAATTATTATTTACCAATATGATGATAAAACTTATTCATATACCAGCGTATATTGTTATTTTTTTATTTGGTGTGTTAAATCTTATTACAATATTTACTATTGGAATATCAATTATTTTAATGATTCTGGATGGAATGACTATCTTCTTAACAGGATTGATAGGTTTAAGTGGTATAATTAGAGGATTATTTGAAAAAAAATTATCTCCTAAAAATGTATTAATATATGGTATTTTTCAATTTATTTTTTGTATTGATGTAATAAGTTCAATATTTTTATATAAAAAAATTAAAAATAATATCGAAAAATAGTATAAAAGTAAAAACCAGCGCACACAATCCGTAGGGTTATGTGACAGTTAATATGCTTACATACAGCGATAGCTTCCAGCTGGGATTAGCTGATACTTTCTTCCTCAGTGTTCTCTGTGCCTCTCCTGACTACTCACGAGTAGTCAGGTCTGTGTCCTCAGTGAGAAAAAAAATTGCGAACAACAACTTAGCTAGAAGCTACGCTGCAAGTAGCGGCCTTTGCGCGAAATGATTATTCTAATGCTTAAAATGCCTAGTTCCCGTAAAGACCATTGATATACCGTGTTTGTCACAAGCTTCTATCGATAGCTTGTCATTCATAGAGCCGCCGGGTTGGATTATTGATTTGATACCCGCTTTTGCTGCCGCTTCTACTATGTCGGCAAACGGGAAAAACGCATCCGACGCCAATACCCTTGCAGGCTCCGAATCTTTCCAAGGTGAACCGCCTAAATCAAACTGAGCTTCTTTGGCGGTTTTCATTACGGCACTAGCTCGCTCCATTGAATGTACTGCAGGCCAAATGCGATTTACCTGTCCGCCTCCAATGCCCACAGCCGCCTGTTCTTTCACTATCATTATCGCGTTTGATTTTACAAAAGTTACTGCTCGCAGCCCAAAAAGCATATCGGCAATATCGCGCTCTTCAGGTTGTGCTTTGGTAACAACTTCCCATTTTTCAAGAAGGACACGGTCGCTTTGCTGAACAAGCATACCGCCGTCAACGGCAATATATTCATGAGTTTCTTTGGGCGCTTTAGTCAATTTGATAATTCTAAGGTTCTTTTTCTTTTTTAAGATTTCCAATGCCTCTTCATCAAAATCAGGGGCGGCGACAATTTCCAAAAAAAGCTCCCCAAGTTTAAAAGCGGTATGGGCATCAACTTTTGTGTTACAGGCAATAATACCCCCAAATATCGATACCGGGTCACAGGCAAAAACTTTGTTGTACGCTTCTAACAGTGTATTCCCAAGCGCAATTCCGCACGGAGTGTTGTGTTTTACCGCCACACAAGAGATTTTTGCGCCATTTTTATCGCCGTTAACCTCTTTTAACAACTGGTTAACAAGATTTTCCCCTGTTGGAGGGGTATTATCGGTTTGCAAACCGAAAGCGCAAGCGGCTTTCCATGCGATATCAAGATCTCTGATATTATTGTAGCCCATCTCCTTGCCATGAAGCTGCTCCATGCTTCCTAAAACGCCGGGGCGGTCTGTGTTCAAATACAGGGCGGCAGATTGATGGGCGTTCTCGCCATAGCGCAAGCTCTGCCCCATCTGCATCGATACAGATAAATATTTTGGATATTCCTCTTCAAGCAGATAACGGGAAATGGCGGCATCATAAGCACTTGTCAAATTGAAAACCTTGCCTGCAAGTTTCTGTTTAAACTCAAGCGGAACGCTCCCTGCTTTAAGGCCTGAGATAGCCTCAGAATAATCGGCAGGGTCTGTAAGGACAATGACGGCACGACAATTTTTTGCCGCAGACCGCAGCATACTAGGTCCGCCAATATCAATAAACTCGATGGTTTCTTCGGGGGTCAGCCCTGCCTGTACCTTTTCAAAAAACGGATACAGATTAACGCAGACAATATCTATTGTGGAAAGGTTCTGCTCTTTTAGTGTATCGATATGGCTTTGAACATCCCTGCGGGCAAGAATCCCGGCATGAATTGCAGGGTGCAGCGTTTTAACACGGCCATCAAGGCATTCGGGAAAGCCTGTAACGGCGGAGACATCGGTAACAGGCAAGCCATTATCCTGCAAATATTTAGAAGTTCCGCCGGTGGAAAGGATTTCCCAGCCTGCGCCATGCAAAAAAGAGGCAAGTTCAATAATGCCGTCTTTATAAAATACGCTTATAAGAGCTCTCTTATTCATATTTATATATTACCTTATTTTATAAGTACTTGACAATATACTTTGTTTTTTGGTATAAATAACTAACAAGTGGCCATGGTGGAACTGGTAGACACGCTAGCTTGAGGTGCTAGTGCCGAGAGGCATGGAAGTTCAAGTCTTCTTGGCCACAAATTAGAGCGGGGTTAACATGAAACGCGGATTAGCACGGATTGAACGCTGATTAACACTGATTATCTATGAGAGCTAATATATCTTATCCTATCCTAGTTATATTAAAATTTTAAATTTTTAGATTTCTAGGTTAGATATATCTATCTTAACTAGCTAATATCTTCGCGTAAATCCGCGCTTAATCTGCGTAAATCCGCGTTAAATGGTAACCCAGTTTTTTCCGACAATATAATATGAAAAGATCAATTTTTATTCTTATTGCAATTACGGTTATTGCCCTGGTTTTTACGGGTTGTAATACCACAAAACCTGCCGAGGAAGGCCTTGAGCCTTTTATTTGGAGAATGCTCAGAAATGGCGACGACAGGGCAAGGAGCTATTTTCACGGGGAATTCGAGGTAAACATAACGGATTCCGAGGGCAAGTCTCCCCTCCACTATGCCGTACTAAGAAATGACGCTTCCCTTGCAAGGTTCTTTTTGGCTCTTGGCGCAAATCCCAATGTTGTTGATTTTGAAGGACAAAGCCCCCTTGGAATTGCCGTAGAAAATAGTTATTATTCCTGTGCCGAGGTGCTTGTTCAAGGCGGAGCGAAAATCCATCTGCCAATAAAAGAAAATACAACTGCCGCCCTTATCGCGCTTGATAATGTATCATCAATAAATTCAATTTTAACACCTGCCACAATCGCGGAAATTGATGCTGACGGAAAAACCATTCTTGATCTTGTTCTTGAAAGACCCGATTCAAAAAGCCATATAGAAATTGCCGAACAGCTTATTCTTGCAGGAGCTGTTTCTGAAAACGAAATTTTTTATTACTTTGCGCCTGCGGCAAGAAGCGGCAATTATAACCTGCGCCGCAATGAAGGGTTGGCTCCCATTCATTTTGCCGTTATGGGCAATCATGAAGGAATGATTGATTTTCTATTAGATAAAAATATCGATATCAATCTAAAAAGCACTTCGGGCTCCACTGCCTTGCACGAAGCTGTCCGTATTGGAAATATAGATATAATCAATCTTTTAATAGAAAATGGCGCTGATGTAAACGCAAGGGATGCAAAAGGCAACACTCCCCTGCACATGGGAATTCCCGAAGATGTCCACTGCGAAATTATAACAATCCTTTTGGAAAATGGCGCGGATCCCAATCTTAGAGACGAACACGGCGATACGCCTTTGCATGTAGCTATAACTTTAAACCGGCAAGAAGATGTTATTCAGGCTCTTCTTAACGGCGGAAGCGATGTGCATATAAGAAATATTCAGGGAAGAACTCCTCTTTATATTGCCGTACTCGAAAAACGCGAAGAATTAATCCCTGTTCTTTTATCTTACGGCTCCGAACTTTTTGCCGCTGATAATTCAGGCGTAACACCTTTTGATACAGCATTCAGAGTAAACGGCAATTTATTTAATATTCTTGTAACGGAGGAAACTGTAACGCAAAGAGATACTGCCGGCAATACTCTGCTTCATGCTACTATCAGAAACCGGGGAACTCCCGAACAAATAGGTAAAATACTCGATAAACGCCCATTAATTGATGCTACAAACAGAGCGGGAGATACCGCGCTTCATATTGCCGTAAGAACAAATCAAAGGCAGAGTGCGGAATATCTTCTTTCGCGCGGTGCTGATATTTTCTCCAACAATGCGGCAGGCGAAAGTCCGCTCTTCTTGGCTCTTTCTCCTACAAACGGAATGCGCGAATGGATGATAAATCCTACTACCATTCAGGCTAAAGACGGGCTTGGAAATAATATGCTTCATTATGCCGCAGGCTGGAAATTTGACAGAGCAATTCCTATCATTGTAAGAAATAATTTATCTGTAGAAGCGGCAAATGCTACGGGGGAAACTCCCCTCTTTATGGCAGTAAAAGCCGACAGTCCTTCGACTATCCGTGTTTTAACGGAAAACAGAGCCAACATAAACGCCCGAGATAATCAGGGGAATTCGCTTCTTCATGCCGCAGTCAGATGGAATGCAATAAATTCCGCCCGTTTATTAATTGCTTCAGGTATGGATGTTAATGTTTTTTCGCTTAACGGAAATACTCCGCTGCATGACGCTGTTATCCTTGGCATGGGCGATATAGAAACTCTTCTTATAAATGAAAAAGCAAATTTGGAAGTACGAAATGTTGACGGCAATACTCCGTTTATGGAAGCTGTAAGATTTGGCTTTATTCCTTCTATGCAAAAATTAGCCGCGGCAGGAGCCGATTCTTCCACAAGAAATATAAGAGGCGATACTCCTCTGCATATTGCAGTAGGAATGGAAAGACTCGATATTGTAAATGCTCTTTTAAGAATGAACGCTTCTATTCATGCGCGCAACACAAGAAACAGAACGCCGTTTCAAACATCATTGGGTATTTCTGAACAAATGGTTAATTCGTTGTTAACAAGTAACAGAGTCAATATACCTGATGACATGGGCAGTTCCGCTCTGCATATTGCGATACAGGAAAAAGCACCTTTAAATATTTTAAGGGCTGTCATAAACAGGGGCGTACGAATAAATGCCGTTGACAGCAACGGGAAAACTCCTTTAAGGGTTGCCGTTGACACAGAACAATGGGAAGCAGTCAGGCTATTATCAGATTCGGGAGCAGACCCCTTTATTGCGGCAGTTGACAATAAAACACCTGCGGAAATTTGTTTTGAAAAAGGCGAAGACTGCGTAAGGGCACTTTTTTCAGGCATGGCAATAAACGCAAAAGACAGTTCTGAAAACACCATTTTGCATGTTGCTGCCCGTTATGGAGATCCGCAGTTAATAGGCGTACTTTTTGAACTTGGCGCAAACCGTGCGATTAAAAATGTATCTGCAGAGCTTCCGTACGAAATCGCAATCAGGTGGAACCGTACCGATAATGCCGAAGTGTTAAGGTAGTAAAACACCATTAATACTGATTTAATTCACGGGAAGATACTGCGATCGCTGTTTTTGTTTGCAGTTCCGCTGTTTGTTTCCAGAGTATTTCAACAGCTTTACAATACCGCCGACATGGTGATAGCAGGGTATTTCCTTGGGGAAATGTCTCTTGCCGCCATCGGCGCAAGTACGGTTATTTTTGAACTGCTTGTCGTTTTTACTATGGGCATAGGCGGTGGCTTTGGGATTGTCGTGTCACGGAGCTTTGGCGCAGGGGATGTAAATCTTTTAAAGCGCACGGTTGCAGGCTCGATTGTGTTAGGCGGCTTTTTGACAATTTTAATTTCCGTTATTGCCGGTGTTTTTATTCTGCCTGTATTAAAATTGCTAAACACGCCTGCAGATATTTTACATGAAACATATTCGTATTTATTTATATTGATCATATTTACTTTTGTGCTTTTTGCGTACAATTTGTGCGTAGGGCTTTTACGGGCAATAGGCAACAGTTTTGTTCCGCTTATGTTTTTGATTTTTTCTTCCGTGCTGAATGTGGGGCTTAATATTCTTTTTGTCGCGGGGTTCGGCATGGGAATTAACGGTTTGGCGGCAGCTACTGTGGCGGCTCAAGGCGTTTCGCTTGTATTGTGTATCGTCTATATTGCAAAGAAATGTTCCGTATTATTACCTGCCAAAGAGCATTTCCGTTATTCAGCGGAGCTTTACAGAGAACTTACGACGCAGGGTTTGTCGATGGGTTTTATGATGTCAATCGTATCTATAGGGTCGGTAATTTTGCAATGGGCTATTAACGGGCTGGGTTATCTTGTTATTGCAGGCCATGTGGCGGCGCGCAAGGTAAGCAGTTTTTGCTGGATACCAATTTCATCATTGGCAATGGCGCTTTCTACTTTTGTGTCGCAGAACAAGGGAGCAAATCAGGCTGAGCGCATAAGAAAAGCCGTACGGTACAGTAATATTTTCGGTGTTCTGTGGTGCGTTTTTATTTCGACCGTGATTTTCTTTTCTTCATCATTTTTAATGCGCCTGCTTACAGGTTCAAACGAAAGCGTAATAATCGAAAACAGCAGCCGATACCTTTTGATAAATGCGCCGTTCTATGCGATACTTGCCGTGCTTTTTAATTTACGGCTGACGCTTCAGGGAATAGGCGAAAAAATTGTTCCCGTCATTTCAAGCATGATTGAACTTGCGGGCAAAGCGGTATTTGCCTTCCTAATCGTACCCGCATTTGGCTACTTTGGCGTAATTATTTCCGAGCCTGTTATTTGGTGCGTTATGTGCTTACAGCTTGCGTTTTCGTATTATCGAAATCCATATATTAAGAAAAAAGCTTCATGAGTTGTAAAAACGGCAATCAATTACTTCATCTTTGCCTACGGATTCACCCTTTAATTTTATCAGTATTATTTTTTATCTTTAAAAATACTGAAGTTAACCCGCCAATTTGAATCATAAGTACAAATCCAATAAAAAACCCGATTATTATACCGGGAAATATTCCTTCTTCATAACTTATTGAGTTACCAATTATACCGCCAGCAATAGGTCCAATAATAAGGATAAGCCACAAACCTATTTCAAAAAAAACAGTGTATAATTTGGCAGATAAATTTATTAGGGGATAATCACCAATTTTTGAATCCGTACTCTTAATAACCGCTGCCCTATTAGGTGTTTTTCCGCAATTAGGACAAAAATCTAATCCGTCTTGAATATTAGAACCACAATTTCCACAAAACATAACAACCTCCAATAAATGTTTTAAGTAAATAATAGACTTGTCACTATAATACTAAATGCAAGGAATAAAATACTTATTAAGGAAAATATTATTCCTAATTTTGCATATTTAGTCTTTTCTTTGTTAAAAGAAATAAATCCACATATTATACCAATAGCTATAAATATTATATTAGGTATATACCCCAAAAAATATGTTATTATTGGAATATTAGCAATATCTCTCATTTCTTTATAAACATTTTTCATTGTTTCAATAGTTGCTAATTGTGTTATTGAACCCAACGAACCAATTAAACAGAATACCAATGAAATAATTCCAAATACTAATGAAACTATTGCCAAAGTATTCTTTTTTGAATGAATAATTAATTCATTCCCGCATTTAGTACAGAATTTTATACCTTCTTCTAATACTGTACCACATTTTCTGCAAACCATACATACTCCTTAAATTTTGTTAAATACTGTTACTCTATAAATTATTTTTCCTTCATATTCTTCTGTGCTTGTTAGTGTTAGTATATCTCTGCTCAATGAAATTGAATATGAAGCTGTACCAGAAATAAAAGCCATTTCAATTAATAAAACATCCAATTCATCGGTTAGGAGCCTTTTCAATTCTTCTTGCGAATACCATCTTGGTTCAAGCTCCATACTTAAACCATGAATGCCAGTAGTTATCATGGTCATTTCACCGTTACTAGTAGTATAAGTTCCTCTAGAATAGAGAGCACCATCTATTATTGTTTCAAAATTTCCATTATTATATGTTGTACGAAAATTTTGATCTATTGGTATTTCAGCTCTTTCACCATCAACACTTACATAAGATCTGGAAAATACCCATGTGCCATTAAGAGCTTGATCGGCTCTATTTTGAGCATAGGCATTAACCGTCATTCCAAAGACTAGCACCAATGCCAACATCCCCAACCAAAGATTCTTTTTCATAAATTAACCTCTCTTTACACCCAGCCCTAAATCCTTAAGTGCCGGGTGAATTTAATTAAAGTTTCCACAACGCGGAAACAAAACTCCTATTAAAAAATTTATTTAAACCACAGAGGACACAGAGAGCACAGAGGAAAAAGCAATGCTCTCGAACAACAACTTTGCACCTTCGCGTCTTTGCGTGAGGATAAAAGAATTTGCTATCTGCTAACTTACATGGGGGGGGGGGGGGGGAAAATTACCCCCTGGGGGGAAAGGGGGGGTTTTTGGGTTTTTTTGGAAAAGGTTTTTTTTCTTGTAATATCACTTTTTTTTTTTAAAAAAATTTCAAA
>Ga0099364_10011496_pt1 | contig 12093 bp, 9 predicted proteins | sample TergutTh196P3_FD_73070 | JGI IMG/M metagenome (GOLD analysis project Ga0099364, IMG submission 73070) | Microcerotermes parvus P3 segment gut microbial communities from Pointe-Noire, Republic of the Congo - Th196 P3 | ecosystem: Host-associated > Arthropoda: Insects > Digestive system > Gut ...
CCGTTGTCGTATTGGGGATGGCGTACTATATATGCAGATATTTGTTTTTCGGAAGCTATTGGGCGGGTCAGCCGTTTAATCAGACAGTATATAAAGGGGCGATAAGCGCGGTCGGCAAAGTCGTAGACACGAATGGGGTAATGCTTGCGGACTCTGACGGCGGAACTCGGACATTTGCCGAAAGCAGAGATGTCCGAAGAGCAACCTTACATGTCGTCGGAGACCGAGACGGCAACGTAGGCACCGGGGCGCTTAGCGTATATGCGTCAGATTTAGCGGGGTATAATCCAATTACGGGCTCTACAATGAGCTCTGTTACAGGCGAAACGCTTACTCTGACGATTGATTCAAGGCTGAGTGTTGAGGCTCTTGCACAGCTTGGCAACAGACGAGGAACTGTCATAGTGAGCAATTATATTACCGGAGAAATTTTGTGCATGGTATCGTCCCCGACATTTGACCCGGCCTTGCAGACTTTGCCGGAGGTAGACGATGAGAGAGGGGAGTATTGGAACCGCGCTCTCCAATCGGCCTATACGCCGGGTTCTGTATTCAAGATAGTAACCGCCGCCGCCGCTATTGAAATGATACCTGATATATATGATCGTGTATTTAACTGCGAGGGTCAGTTTAATGCCGGAAACGGACAGGTGGTATGCGCAAACAGAACCGGGCACGGCAGGATAGATTTCAAACGCGGCTTGGCCGATTCGTGCAATGTTGTTTTTGGTATGCTTGCGCTTGAACTCGGAGCGGATGTCTTGGCGTCATACGCGGAGCAATATGATTTATCCGCCGCCATCAGTGTCGGCGGGGTTAGGACTGCGTCGGGAAGATTTGAAAGAGCAAATCCAAATACCATAGATTTGGCATGGTCGGGCATAGGTCAGCACAAAAACGAGGTATGTCCCGCCGCAATGCTTCGTTTTGTCGGAGCTATAGCAAATGGCGGCATTGCGGCGGAGCTGCACTATTTGGTGAGAACGGGGATTTCGTCAATATTACCCAACAGCTCCGCGCGTCTTATGCCGTCCGATACCGCAAGTCAACTCGGAGAGATAATGATTATAGATGATGAGAGCATACCGGGTCTTCGGATTCACGCAAAAACCGGCACGGCGGAGCGTGACGGGGAAGAAGGTCATTCATGGTATGTCGGCTATATAGAAAACAGCGAGTATCCATATGCTTTTGTCGTAGTGGCAGAAAACAGCGGAAGAGGGTCGGGCGTGGCCGCGAGCATAGCAAGACAGGTGCTGCGGTTTGCTGTTTTGCAGATATAATTTTTCCTCTAATTTGGCTATAATATAACCCGCCGCTTCGCTGTCATAAAAGTCATTCCGAGAGCGGAGCATGGATGCGGAGCGTCCGAACCGTCTGTGCAAGGATGACGCAGTGGTTCGGGGAGGAATGATTTTATGACAGCGAAGGAATAGAGGCGGGGGTTATGATTTTGATAAGCAAAGCAAGAGCTATCCTCATTGAGATAGCTCTTGCTTTTGTTTTTTTCTATGCTTATTTTGTACCGAAGATTCTGTCTCCGGCGTCGCCGAGACCGGGTACGATATAACCGTGGTCGTTGAGATGACCGTCAACAGCGCATGTGATTATTTCGACATCGGGATGCATTTTCTCTACTTTTTCAATCCCGGGCGGAGCGGAGAGAATACTGAGCAGTTTTATTGAGGTAGCCCCGGCATCTTTGAGAAACGTGGCCGCCGCCGCTGCCGTACCGCCCGTCGCGAGCATCGGGTCGAGAATGAAGCAATCCCGGCTGTTGATGTCGGGGGGCATTTTGCAATAGTATTCCACCGGATTTAGCGTTTCGGGATCACGGTATAGCCCGATATGCGCTACCTTGGCGGACGGAACAAGACTGAGTATGCCGTCTACCATGCCAAGCCCCGCGCGTAAAATGGGTACAAGCGCGAGTTTCTTGCCGGCAAGAGCCGTGACGGTCGCTTCTGCGACGGGCGTCATGACCTTGACTTCTTCGAGAGGGAGATCGCGCATTGCCTCGTAACACATGAGCATTGCAACTTCGCTGACTACTTCGCGAAAGACCTTGACACCGGTATCAATGTCGCGGAGTATTGTGAGCTTATGCTGTATCAGAGGGTGTTTGAGAACTGTAACAGGCACTTATGTCGCCTCCTTGCTAATCTATTTCTTTTTACTTATCGCTTCGGGGATAATAACGAGAACGACATTGAGCAGTATGCCAACGATCGCGGCCAGACCGACGCCTTGGAGCGAGAAGCTGACAGAGCCTATTTCGATGGGCAAAACCGCGCCGCCGAGACCGAGCGTCAAGACGACCGCCGCTATCAGGAGGTTGCGGGAATCTTTGAAATCAACTTTATTTTCTACGAGGGTACGCGCTCCGACTGCCGCTATCATACCAAACAAAACGACGGAGACGCCGCCGATGACCGCGCCCGGGATAGTCGCGATAACAGAGGATAAAACAGGCATGAATCCAAGCAAAATAGCAAAGCAGGCGGCAATTCGCATGACGGCGGGGTTAAAGACGCGCGTTAAGGCAAGCACGCCCGTATTTTCTGAGTAGGTGGTGTTGGCGGGACCGCCGAACATAGCCGAAACAGCCGAGGCGATGCCGTCGCCGAGCAGTGTCCTATGCAAGCCCGGAGATTTGATGAAATCCCTCTCGCATGTCGCGCTGATTGCGGCGACGTCGCCGATATGTTCCACTGTTGTCGCAATGGCGACAGGGGCGATTATCATGATGGCGGCAAAATCGAATTTGGCGAGTGTAAAGTCAGGCAGCCCGAAAATCGATGCGTCTGATACTGCGGCAAAATCCACGTTGCCGGTGATCAGAGCGACAAGGTATCCAACCACAAGACCGCATATGACGGGCAGCATTTTGATAAAGCCCTTTAAGAATATGCTGACGAAAGCCACGACAAGCAGGCTGACTATGGCAAGCCCCCAATTTGCGGAGGACATATCAATAGCCACCGGAGCGAGCATCATGCCGATAATTATTATGATAGGCCCGGTGACTACAGGGGGAAAGAATTTTAAGATTGTTTTCGCGCCGAGGAAGTAGACCAATACGGCAAAGGCAAGGTAGACTATACCGGATACTACAATACCTCCGAGCGCGTATTCGTGGCCGAGACCGAGATCGCCCCCATCTCCGGCAGAGAATGCCACGGCTATTACAGGCATGATAAACGCGAAGGATGAGCCAAGGAATATCGGCATCTTGCCTCTTGTGATCAGATGAAATACCAATGTGCCGATACCTGCCATGAAGAGAGCTACCGAAATGCTAAGCCCCGTCAAAATCGGTACAAGTATGGTCGCCCCGAACATGGTGAAGGTATGCTGCAAGCCGAGCACAAGCAGCTTTGGCGCGCCTAATTTTGGTCCGTCGTATGGTTCGAAGATTTTTGCCAAGAAATTACTCATTATTGTTTTCCCCCTTTAAAATTTATAAATTCATCATTTCTGATGTGTTGCGCGTGTCGCTGCGCTGTGAATATTGTTGTAGTATGCGTGTTCGCGCCGAGCGGCGTTTTTGCTATATCATTCCTGCAAATATACCGCGCACATTCTTACGGCGCCTGATTCCGACTGCGCAAAACCGCACGCGTCATATTGAACATTGTCAAACTCGAGCTTGCAAAGCTCGGCAACCTGACTGCTTGCGCTCATCACTTCTTTATGCGCCGAATATGCCTCCCCGTTTGCGATAACTACATAAATTCTTTCCATGCTGCTCCCTCTTTTTGCTATCTCAATTTGATAATCATTTTATATTGTATCGCGATGAAAGTCAATCACGAAATCCACAAAAAAATCCACAAAAAAGTTTTCGCGCAAACCTCTTGCAATAATTGCAAGTTTAGTGTAATATCATAAACAGTTGAGAATGCGGGTGTAGTTTAGTGGTAAAACCACAGCCTTCCAAGCTGTTGTTGTGGGTTCGATTCCCATCACCCGCTCCATCACCGGAAACCTTGCAATACCGAAAGGTGCAAGGTTTTTATTTTTGCGTTTTAAGGGTGTTGTAAGTTTAATGTTAATTGCCATTTATATTATGTCCAACTTATTAGGAAGAGTCAATAAAATGTTGGGTAATCAACCTTGCAATCCTCATTTTCACTCAAAAATGCAAAATATTATTGCAATTTGCTGCCATTTGTGATAAATTAACGACCGCAAGGCCATAATCAAGGGCCGCAGCGACCGTGACGGTAGACCAATACCATCACGGCGAATGTAGGGGTCACATCTAAAACAGTGCCTACAGACACGGAAAAACCGCCGCTACAACCACTATCAGTATACCTTTTCATCTTGGTATTTACAAGCTGATTTTGCGGTTTCGCGGCAGGGCTATCCGCAATAAACGCTGAATGTTTACATCGGCGCACAGGTAGGCAGAGCCAACTTCGTTGGCTCAGGCAGTAATGCCCTCCTGCGTGCCTTTAATTGCTCCGCTGACTAAATGTTGAAGCGGGATTGCAGACAATTTTTTCCGTCACGCGAGGCGGAGGACGCCGCTTTGCTGACGCAAGGCAAGGACGAGAACGAAGCGTGACGGGAAAAAGACCGGCAAGATGGTTCGAGATTTAGTCGGCGGAGCAATCATTATGGCCTTTTGCTTAATATAGCAAAAGGCTAATGTTATGCTAATAAAAAGATGGATACTTTTGACAGTAATCTTAATACTGATGGTGTGGGTGGTAGCGGCTCTTGACCGGAACCCGGCAGCTGTCATCTTGCCCTCCGCCTTTTCTGACGACAACGCTTCCAGCGCAGATGGCCGAAATGTAAATCGAGCCGCCTTTGTGAGCGATGACGAAACCGGCAGCAATGTCAGGCCGAGCCTTAGTTTGTCTCATGACGAACACTTTTACCCATCGTCCATTGAGGTAAGCATATCTGCGTCAATACCCGATGCCGTTATATATTACACCTTAGACGGTTCGGAGCCGACATATGACTCGCAGATATACACCGCCCCGATAGCTCTTGATACCCCGTCAGAGAGCGATGAGTCCATAGCCGTCTACCCGCTAAAGGCAATCGCCGTGACCGGTGAGATGACCTTTCTCACCGGCGCTGATTTCTTTTTGACAGACCTGTATCAAAACATCTTTGAGCGCAGCCCGGATAGCAATGAGTATGACGAGAAGATAACCGCGCTCCTTGACGGCAAAGTTACCGCAGCAGAGGTCGTATACGATTTTGTGTTTAGCCCACAGACGGCGGCAAAAGACCTTGATGACGAGGCTTTTGTTGAAACCTTATATCTGGCGTTTTTTGGGCGAGAGAGCGACCCTGACGGCAAAGCGCACTGGGTAAACGCGCTCTCTTCCGGCACAGCGCGGGAGCAGGCTTTTCTCGCTTTTGCAAGCTCCGCCGAGTTTGATAGGGTTTGCGATAATCTCTTTGAGATTACCGTCGTGCAATGGGACGCGGCGTCGCTCACGCTTGTTCATACATATTTTATCGGCAGCGAGTTTGACGACAGGTTTGACGTGATGGTGTTTTCGCTTTCGACGGACGACAAACACTTGTATGACTATGATACAGGAATACTTGTAGAGGGACGTTTGCGCGACGAATACTTAGAGAAAAATCCGGGAGTATCGGTCAATCACCATATTCCGGCAAACTTTAACATACGAGGCATGGATGGCGAACGGCCGATATATGTCGAGGTTTTTGAAAGCGGCAAGCGCGTATTGGCACAATCCGCAGGTATTCGTGTACATGGCGTTTCATCTCGCGTCATCACCCCGCAAAAATCGCTCCGGCTCATCGCCCGCAATGCCTATGAAGCAGAGCCGGGTCAAGGGCGGTTTTCTTATGATTTTTTCCCCGATGATGTGAAAGCGGATTATTACGGCACTCCGATAACAAGATATGATCAGCTTATACTCAGTAATATCGCTGATGACCGAAATGGTGCTCTGCTCCGCCAAGAGGTCATGTATAATTTGGCATGGCTATCCGGTTTTCGTGTTGTATCGCCTGCCCGCGCCGCGTCGGTTTTTCTAAACGGCGAGTACTATGGCTTCTCTTGGCTTGAGGTTCGCATCAACGAGCAATATTTGCAAGATGTTTATTCCGCGCCGACAAGAGATTTTCAAATCATGGGAAATGCCGAAAGGTTGTATCACGGGGACGATGTCGCTTTGATAGCCGCGATGGAAGAGTTAAGCGCATTTTTAGAAAAGGATTTTACCGATGATAAAATTCTTGCCGAATTTGAATCTCTTGTTGATTTAGATAACTTTATGTGTTATTACGCTTTTCAGAGCGTAATAGGCAACCGCGATTGGCCAAACAATAATCTGAGACGCTGGCGGTATATCGGTTCTCAAACAGATGAAGAGAGAAATCCTTTAGACCTCGCGCCGGAGCTTGACGGCCGTTGGCGTTATGTCATATTTGATTTGGATAAGGCTATGGGTCTGTGGTATGAAGTTTGGCCGCTCTCAAACAGCCCGCCTTTCACAGACTATATTACAGATTATGTGTATAACGACTCAATTAGCCATATGCTCCGTGCACTGCTTGCGCGACCCGACATGGCTGATAAATTCGCAATGTATGCTTGCGATATTGCCGCAAATATCGTAACGCCCGAAAACGTCGCAAAATACATAAATGAATTTTATGATGAGGCTTATAACGAAATCGGATATGCCTTGGATGCCGGAAAATATGCGGATTGGGTGAGCCGGGATACGATAGAGCAAAATCATAATAATATGATTGCGTATACCGCTTGGCGCACCGCAGACCATATCGGGGCATTGCGCGAGCATTTTGAGTGGGATGACGAGATTTTTGAGTTGCATGGCTTTTCAGTGTTTGGATGGGATGTTGATATGTCTGCTAAGTGGCGGCGCGGAGAGTATTTAGAAGGTATGCGCCGCTATTTTGATTGGGATGACGAAATGTTTACCGTGCAGGTCAGCGGCGGTGACGCTGTTATCGGCACGCAAACGGCCGCTTCGTCTACATACTTTGCTCACCTTACTATCCCCGTAAAACCCGCGCTTTCAAAATATGCCGTCTTTGACCATTGGGTGCTAAACGGCGAGATTATCTACACAGACGAGATAACCGTGTCGGCGGCGGATGCCACAAACGGCATCGTCAGCATCACGCTTGTTACCCGCGAAGAGACTCCTACATTGTCTATAACACAAGCGTATGGGTCAAGCTCACGAAACGGCGCCGCTTTGCAAAACGCGAGCGACACGGCTATTGAAACCACGCATTTATACTTTACGGACGATTTGCATAATCCTTTCATGTGGGCTATGCCTCTTGCCACAGTCGAGCCGGGCGGCGCTCTCGAATTTGCCGGCAGAGGCTCAAACGATGGTCAGGATATCCACAGGATACGCATGGGCTTTAACGTCCGCGAGGGCAGAGTTTTGTACTTATGCGGCGAGGAGGGCAGCGTGCTCGATTGGATGGTAGTAAACGCAGCACCGTAAAACTCTGCGTACTTTTGTATACTGAAATTCATTATCTGATTTTATGACAGCGAAGGAATAGAGGCGGGGAATTATGATTTTGGTAAAAATTAGAAAATCAAAAAATAAATTTAACAAAATACATTAAAACTGATATTGACTGATTTGCGTAAAGGTGTATAATGTAAGTGTACATATTGCGCGAGTGCGCGAGTTTTAGTATTATTTGAAAGGATATAATAAAAATGACAATAAGAATGAAAATTATGCTGGCCCTTGTCCTCATGGCCGTAATAGGCTTGACGCTCGGTGTCGTAGGATTGGTGACTGCCAACAACATGACAGACCTTTCAAAGCAGCTGCATGCCTTAGAAACAGAAGGCAGAGGAGCCAGCGGCGTGCTTAGCGCCCACTATAGATGGAGACATTCTGTAGCGGAGGCCGTGTTGAGCGAGAGCGAGTTTACAGGTCAGCTTGACCCGAACCTGTGTGCATTGGGTACATGGATTACAAGCGATGTGGCAAAGAACATCACAGACCCCGAGGTTCTTTCAAAATTGGAAGAAATAAAAGCCCCTCATAACCTTATCCATACAGAAGCGAGAAGAGTAAAGGATTATCTGGAAATTGGGGACGTTGAAGCCGCGAGGCATGAGCTCTTGGATTTAATTCTTCCGACAACGCAAAAAGTTATAGACCTGCTCACGGAGATATCTGACAAATATGAGCATCTTATAGAGGATAAAAGCGTGGAGATTGAAGATTTCGGCGCTCTGATGAGTACAGTCATTATTTCTCTTATAGTCCTTGCAGTGTTATTATGTGTCGTTTTGGCGGTTCTTGTAACCAAAAGCATAGTCAAGCCTTTGCTTCCTCTGGCCGCCTTTATGGGCAAGGCGGGTACGACGGGTGACATAGCCCTTACGCAACAAGATATCGAGGTCATATCAAAGTATACCGCCATCAAGGACGAAATCGGCACTACCATAAACAATGCGGCCGCTTTTGTAAAGCATGTAACTGACGTGAGCAACATACTTAGCATGATAGCGGACGGCGATATTTCGGGCGAGGCCGAAGTGCTTTCAGACAAAGATATGCTGGGCTTGTCTATCCAGAAAATGTTGATCAACCTAAATCAAATGTTTTCAGATATAAATTCCTCATCATCCCAAGTATCTGTCGGCGCGGGAGAAGTGGCGCAAGGCAGCCAGGCATTGGCGCAAGGTTCTACAGAGCAGGCAGCGTCCGTTGAGCAGCTTTCAGCCTCTATAAACGAAATATCGGTAAAAACTAAAGAAAACGCGGAAATGGCAAACCAAGCCTCCGAGCTGTCACAGGATATTCGGGTTCACGCCGAAAAAGAAAGCGGCCAGATGGACCTTCTGATGAAAGCTGTTTTAGAAATCACGGAAGCGAGCAACGCCATTAGCAAAGTCATCAAGGTCATTGACGACATCGCTTTCCAGACAAACATCTTGGCTTTGAACGCGGCGGTCGAAGCGGCGCGCGCCGGACAGCATGGCAAGGGCTTTGCGGTGGTTGCAGAAGAAGTCCGAAATCTTGCGGCAAAGAGCGCGGCGTCAGCAAAGGATACCGGCAGCCTGATAGAAAACTCCATACAAAAATCCAACCTTGGCCTGTCCATAGCGACCGAAACCGCCGAGTCGCTAAAGGAAGTTGTGGCGTCAATAAACAAAAGCGCGGAAATCGTAACTTTAATCGCCAGCTCTTCTGAGGAGCAGTCTGCCGCTATCTCACAGGTAACCGTCGGCATTGACCAAGTATCGCAAGTCATACAGCAAAACAGCGCAACAGCCGAAGAAAGCGCAGCCGCTTCAGAGCAAATGAGCGGACAGGCAACCATTCTGCAAGACCTTGTGAAGCAGTTTAAGCTAAAAGACGAAGGCTCGGCATTCCAATTGCCTCCAAAAAGCTTGTAAGGCCAAGTCTTTGAAGCAAGCCTCAAGCGAGTAAGGATAGTAAGGTTTACCTTAACAAGTTTAAAACAAAAAAAGGTAACAAAAAAGAGGTGACGCGTTGGAAGATTCCTTTGCGTCACCTTTATATTTTATATCTTTAGCTTTAGCTTATAGTGACGACTCGATTTTTTTGCGAGTGTCTTTTTTGATTTCTTCCTTTAGAAGCGTTAGATATTCAGAGTGTTTGACATTCTCGTCTCCGTATACTAAATTTTCGGAATACTCCAAAGGAAGCCATGTATCAATCGGCGCTTCATTGTGAGCAATTATCGCTTCCATCCTGTCGAGCGCTTTGTATAGCTTTGCTTCCGGTGTTACGAGCAAAGACATTTCAAGAAAAAGCTCTCTAAACTCGGATGAGATACTTTTTGGAAGCTGACTGAGCAGGTGCGCGATGGCGGCTTCTTCTTTTTTCGTATGCTCGTCCGTTTTATAAAATGAAGGAACGTCGCCGGTTATCGCCTCCCCAAGGTCATGAATAAGGCACATTTTTACAACTTTGCATATATCTATCTCTTTAAACTCGTCTGCGACAAGGAGCGCCATGACAGCAGTGCGCCAACAGTGTTCGGCCACGCTCTCGGGTCTCCTTGTGGAAGTGTATGAGTGGCGGGTATTGCATTTTAGCTTTTCTATGGAGTTCATGAAATCAATTAGCGTTCTCGGTTGCATAAGCTGCCCCTTTTGAGGTAATTATATCATATATAATATGCAATCGGCAGTTGCTTTTTGAAAACTGCCGCAATATAATAGGCGTGACTATAATGAGCAAAAGATGGGGAGGCTGAAAAATGTCGTTTTATGAAAAGCAGCTTGAAACAAAGACAGTTTACGAAGGTTTGATAGTAAGTGTAAAGAGAGATGTCGCCGCGCTTCAAAACGGCAATAATGCCGAAAGGGAAGTGGTGGTACATCCCGGCGGCGTTGGGATTGTCGCGGTTACCGAAGAGCGGAAAGTTTTATTGGTAAAGCAATACCGCTATCCGATGGAGGAAGTCGTATTGGAAATCCCCGCCGGCAAGCTCGAGCGTGGAGAAGAACCCTATATATGTGCTGTTCGGGAGCTTGCCGAAGAAACCGGATATACGGCAGATAAGTATGTTGACCTCGGTATGATATACCCGTCTCCCGGGTATTGCAAGGAGATACTATATTTATTTTTGGCTTTAGGCTTAAAGCCCGGCAAGATGAATCTTGATGAAAATGAGCTGCTCAGTGTTGAAAAAGCGGACATTGAGGAGCTTGTTGTAAAAATAATGGCAGGGGAAATAAAAGATGCCAAAACCGTAGTCGGGGTGCTGAAAGCCAAAAACTATTTAGACAGACGGTAAGAAAATCCGTTAACAAGAGACAGTCTGTAAGGCTCAGCAAGTCGCTTGAGCACAAGTTACAAATCAGCGGCGGTTATGTATTTTTTGAGCGGAAAAGTAAGCACAGCTCCAATTATCAAAGCTATAAATGTGTTCGGTATCATATATGTACCGTTGTATAATAGCGAATATACAACTGGTGTTGTCATCGTCATATCAAGAAATTCAGGCGGCATATACTGTGCATAAATTGTTACACCTGATACGAAGTGTATGGAAAATCTCCCCAAACAGCCTATGAAACCGCCGATAACTAACCCCCACTTGCGATTTTTCATGATGCCCGCAAGTCCGACCATCATGTACGCTAATGAATAGTCAAGCAGCATTGACTGCCAATTGACAGCGACACCGCCTGCGAATAAGAACTTGAGCGTGCCGTATATGAGTCCCGCGCCAAGCCCCCAGCCAAGCCCCCAACGTACCGAAAATAAGATGAGCGGTATCATTACAAGGTCTATAGAGCCTCCAAACCCGCCCAAAGAGAACCCAATCGGTATTTTCAGGTAACTGAGCGCAAGGGCGGCCGCAACGAAAACAGCTCCCTCACATATACATCTGATGTTCTTGTTTTTCATAATAAAAGCGCCTCCTATTAATTATTGACTCGTATGCGAGACATTCAAGAGGCGCTCTTTGGCTGCTTATTCCCGACGGCGGCATTATCCGCATCCGGTCATAAGGGTTGGACGCGGCGTTTCGCGCCCTCTCAGCCGCCTGACGGCAGCACCCCAATCATAAATTGTGTACTAATTCATTTTACCATACTGGCGACTTCGGCGGCAAAATCATCTTGCTTTTTGTCAATTCCCTCGCCTTTCTCGAAGCGGGTAAACGCATTGACGGTTATTTGACCGCCGAGCGTCTTTGCTGTTTGCTCGATATACGCTCCGACCGTGATTTTGTTTTCCTTGACATACGGTTGATTCATGAGGCATATTTCTTCAAAATACTTGTTGATACGCCCTTTTACCATGTTTTCCGCAATCATACGCGCCTTGTCGTCCGGGATAGCTTTTGCCCTGTTCTCTTCGATAGCTTTTTTGAGCTGGATTTCCTTTTCCTGCGCAAGCTCGGCGGCATCAACGGACGAAGAATCAAGGTAGAGCGGACGCATTGCCGCGATTTGCATAGCTATATCTTTGCCAAGCCCGATGACGGCATCTGTGTCGGCGATGCCATTTGCTTCAAGGTTTACGATGACGCCAATCTTGCCGCCCGCGTGGATGTACGGGATGCACAGACCGTCGCTGTAACGCGCAAAACGGC
>Ga0099364_10011497_pt1 | contig 12093 bp, 6 predicted proteins | sample TergutTh196P3_FD_73070 | JGI IMG/M metagenome (GOLD analysis project Ga0099364, IMG submission 73070) | Microcerotermes parvus P3 segment gut microbial communities from Pointe-Noire, Republic of the Congo - Th196 P3 | ecosystem: Host-associated > Arthropoda: Insects > Digestive system > Gut ...
GCAAAGACCGTTAATAGACCTTTCCTTAGGAGGTCGGCGGCGTGCAATGAAAAACTCAAAGGTATTCAATGGCACTTCAACGTCGAAAAGGCAAGAGCAAAACTGAAATCCCTCTATCCCAACATTGAATAGGGACAAAGCAATAGACGTAAAGTTTTCGATCTCACACCGGAGTTTCCCCTCCGGGCTCCGTGAACTTTTATCCGCCGGCACTACCTCGCAAATGCCGCCAACGCTTTGGTGGCATGTCGGCTAAAAAATCCGCGAAGGTCGTGAGTATAATCTTCGAGAATCTTTTGTCCCTGTCCCTCAACGTCACCAAGACGATACAACGCACGAGCATAGCCGATTTCGATCAACGAGTCCCGACGACTCTTTTCCGCCGTGCCCCCCTTTGGATCCGCCTTGTCCCATTTCCGTGCCGTCTCCCAATCGGGATGAACATAACCCGCTACGCCGGGCTTTTTCAGCATTTCCGCTATCGCCGGTGCCGCCGATTGGTCGCCGATCCATTCTAACGCCAAAATGCAGGCTCGATGGTGCGAAAAATCGTCCTCTGCTTTCAACAGTTTCATCTTTTCCACAATCACAGGCACCCCGCGAACGTCTTTCGTCCGACCAAGCATCATAATGTAACGATCAAGCGGACTCGATGCCCAACCAAACTGTCCCATCCCGCGGAAATTCCAGCCCGGATCCCATTCGTCGAATGACTTCACAGCATGGAGAATATCCATCGAACCGGTCGGATCGCCCAGCCCCGCTAGCACCATTGCATAAGCAAGTTTATCACTCGCCGTCTCCGCTCGGGCATACGCCTCTTTGAGCAACGGCAACGCCTCTTGAGGATACCAATGTACCAGTGCCGTACCTTTGAATGCGTCGGGAATCGTCTTGATAGCATTGGGCAAATCCTTGATAGAATCGCCGTAGTTATCCTTGTCGGTCAACACCCGCTCCGGCAGGTTGCCGATTTCGACGAGATGTCTCTGCACCGGTTTAATGTCCAGTTTTCGGAGCGGTACATTATCCTTCGCCGCCTTCGCCGCAAGACAACCGAGAGCGTAACCCTGATTCTGCAAGTCCGGCTGCATTCGGATAATCGGAATCGCATCACGATGGCAACTCGTTGCTAAACCGCCGACGTAAATCGACTCTAGTCCCACCGGCAGACTACTCCGCAACGGGACATCGGCATAATGCCGGTCGTGGTGCAGGTGTTCGAGATCAAAGTAGGGAGTCGTCGTGTAACCGTGCGTGTCGAAGTCGCTGTACGACCGGAAGATCGTATCAGGATACGTCCGCTTGTTGATTTGATCCAGTGGACCAAACGAGAAGTCGCCGACGATAATTCTCCGCTCCCGGGTATCCATAATTTTACCGAAGTCGAAAGACCATGGGAACTTTTCCTTACCATAGACAAAGACGTGCGTAAGGTCTTCCACATCGGTTTCATCGACGTACATATAGTCGGTATTGGTGTAAGACGCACCGAGGTGGCGCGGCGGCAAACCGTGTCCTTGTACGGCAATTTCGAATTCGTCCACAAAAGCAGATTCCGCACCGGCGGCGATGGCAACGTCGCCGTTGCCCGTCGCGTCAATCACAACCTTGGCAAGGATCGCTTGGGGTCCGTCGGGTGTCGCAATGATCACCCCCTTGACTCGCGGCTCTGGACTGAACGCCGCATCGTTCTCTACGATAGCACCGGTTCCGAGAACGCCGTACCATGCATCGGCACCGGCTTCGGCTAGTCGTGACCGCCACCAATTGATTCGCTGTTCAATCACCCAGGACGCTTTGCCGTCTTCGACTTCCCGGGTAAATCCCACTCGGTTGCCGTGCCAATAGTTTGAAATCGCCCCTGCCGTTCCGACTCCGCCGAGATCATGCAGGTATTCCAGCACTAGCGTTTTCGCTCCCTGCCGAGCGGCAGCGATTCCCGCTGGTGCGCCGGTCGTTCCTCCGCCGACCACAACGACATCGTATTCGCCTACTACGGGTACTTGTTGTTCCCCCTGCCTTACGAAACCGAGCGGCTCTCGGTGCGGTCGTATATTAGAAAGCGACTCCAGAACCTTACCGGAAGCCGTTGAGGATCGCTGTGCCGGTTGTTGGAGAGCACCGTAGTGGACTGCCAATGTTGTAGGATCAATCTTCCCCGCTTCGGAGGCTGACTTTGCTGCCTCGATCCCGTTTTTCCGACCGCGTGCAATGAATTGCGATGTCGTTAAGTATTCGACACCGTCTATTTTAAGAACAATTTCGTCGGACGTAAATTGTTGTTCAGGATGGTAGGTTGCCAAACGAATTTGTTTTTCGAGTTCGTTGAACGCTTGCTGATCCCCGCGGTAACTTTTGAAAAATATATCTTCCAGCACGTTTCCTTCCACCGGGAAAGTGAAAGGGAATGTGTATTTGATGATAGGAAACACCCCGCTCGATGTCTGCGCCCGGTTGGGAAAAGGTCCGTAGAAGGGTTCCCCTATAATTTCATACGAAGCGTTTCTGAGGAGCGGATATTTTCCTGTGTCCACTTCTTGGGGGTCGCCGCCGACTACAACGAATTCAGCAACTCCAGAAGTTCCCGGCGGACTGAGTTCTACCCTCATCTCTTCGGCAGTGTCGCTCACCGTTAGAATTTTTTTCGCAAGGATCACCTGTCTTCCCGCCCGATTGTTGATGACGACACCACGTACTTGTCCACTCTCGTCTGCTAAATGTCCTGTTTGGTACGTCGAGTACAAAAACCTTACCCCCGCTTCTTCGAGTGATTTGTCGAGTGCCGTTTTGACGTGCATCGGTCGCGGAGCAGGATGGGTGTGTTTCTCATCAGGCTTCGCTGTCCAAGAATTCGGGGAAGGAATCATGTCCTTATTCGGCAACACGATAATTTCTCCGAGCAGTACCCGATTCGAGTCGGCGGTCTTTTTAATTTCCAATTTCAGATAGCGCGTCGTAATCGGCTGGTCGAGTACCAAGCGGAATTCAACGACGGCATCCCTCTGTTCTTTCGATTCCGGCGTTTGCTTTCCTTCGCCGATGTCCCGCCAAGTTGTACCATTATTGCTTGTCGAAACCTTTACCGTGTTGATGACGAAATCTTCTGCCCGATAGAATCCGAGAAGCGAAACCACCCCGACCGGCTGCGCCTCTTTGAGATCAACCGTAACCGTTGCGTCGCCGTTGATTTGGAGGCTCTGCGTAACAGGATCAGCCGAAATGCCGTCGGAGAGGCGGTTGTTTTGGTTGGTTTCAGGATGTGCCCTATCAATCGGTTCAGCAACGGTGTAGGTAAAGGGAATCTTCTTTTCCGCTTTGAGCATTGCCGTTGCAGCCGCAACGGGCACTCCTCGGTTTTCGTCGTTGAAGATAGCAGCGGCGAGCGGATCATTGAGTTCTTCGCCCGGTTCCGGCCAGAGTTGCTGCGTTGCCGTCAGATCATCGCCGAGGTAGGGACGATGCGTAATAAGCATGGTGTTGGCACCGGCTTTCTGTGCTTCGACAGCGGCGGCGATATTGCCTGTGGTACCGCCGACGACCAATACGTCGACATCGTAGGCAATGGGCAACTGCCTTTCCGAGACGGTAACAAACTTTTCCTGCCCCGCGGCAACGCCGAAAGACAGAACGAAGAACAAGAGGGGGAGGAAATGTTTCATGGTTTTCTGTGAGTTAGGGGTTACGTAATTGTAATCGAACGTCAACGGAACCGCAATCATTAATTGCAGTTCTGTTAGCCGACACCAGCAAGACGCACCGGACTATCGATTTGCCGGAATGTCGATATCTAATATCTCATCGTCAGGCTTGAATTCATAGGAAAAAATATAGGGCGGGATCAGATTCCTGCTGAACCCTTCGGCTCCTTCCCCTTCTCCTTCAACCCATTCTGTAACTTCGACGCGAATCTCATACCAGCCGCCGGAAATGCCTTGATCGACGGGAAGTTCGTAACGACCGTTCTGGATCGAAGCAATGGTACTCGCACCCATGAGATTTCCTTTCGTCGCATCCGGGGTGAATATCACAACACCCTTTTCGAGGGGTGCGCCGCCATGCGTTACCGAACCGCTGAATCCCTGCAATGTATCCCCTCCGCAACCGGTGAGCGTAAGGCATAAGGACAATGTACAAAGCACGAGGGAGGGCAAAAAAAATCGTTGCATTATGTTGATAAAGGTTACTTAACCGCGCTGCTGGCAACACGGTTAATGGGTTACTGTTGAGGAAACCTCTAATTATTCACATCAGAGCCGCGCCCGGAAGATCGCGTTGTTTGATTCGCAACCTTCCGGTTGCGGCTCTGAAAGGTATTTTTAGAGTCCAGTGAGTCTTACGGCAACGCATACTGCTCACCGTCGTCTATCGCTCCGTAAGCGACCAATATTGCACCGGCAAGGTTTTCGGAGATAAAACGCACGCTGCCGTCGAGTAAACTAAAATGGGCTCCGCCGGGATGCTGACTGCCCCAACCTCCGAAGATTCGAAGGTTCGCAAAGCGCGGAACACCCGTCTCATTCGTCCAGTCCTTCGCCACCAGCCGCTTGGGTCCTGCATTGATCGTAAAATCATTTTGGAACGTCCGAATCGACAAAATGTTCACCTGCGTCGCACTGTGAAAATGTGTCCCGCGATGCCAACCTCGGTGGCAAACGTCATTCCAAGACATTTCTCCGAAAGCCCAGGAGTTTGTCGTGCCGTCGGCGACGGAGCCGAATTTTTTCGGCGTACCGGGACTCATCACGCCGTTAGCGCAAATCAGTTCGGTTGTCGAGGCTGGGTTACCAAACACTAGATTTCCGTTAGCACCTCGGGCTATAGGGGTTGGGCTGGTGGTGGCACCCTCTGGAGTGGGTAGTTGCCCGCCGCCGTTTCCGTAGTAGTGGGTTACAGTGTAAGCGGCGTTTCCATTCTCTGCTCCCGGTGGAGTGGGTCTTCCTGTGGCACTTGCTGCCCAGTTTACCGTGGCAAGTTCTTTTGAAGACGAGGGGCACAAGAGGGCTGCTACTTTGATTGTTCCCACCTTACGATTGGAATTGATGACCGAGTTCGGAGTGGTTGGGTTAGAATCTCCGTTAGCATTGTCGTAGGTCCTCGTGAGGTCTGTCATTGCCCAAATATCTGCACGTTCGATAAAGGGGGTAAGACTGACGTGCACTCCCATTGTTCCCCCACTCCCCGTTATGCCGTGATCCGTTCGCGTTGCGGTACTGTCATTGGGAAACGCATTGTGAGTGTCGTGATAGTTGTGGAGTGCCAACGTCAGTTGTTTGAGTTGGTTGGAGCACGTCATACGTCTTGCGGCTTCGCGTGCCGCCTGTACGGCGGGTAACAGAAGAGCAATCAGCATGCAGATGATCGCGATGACGACGAGAAGTTCGACGAGGGTGAAGGCGTTTCTGCCTTTTCCTAGATTGCCCCCCCCCCCCATTTTAACATTTTTTTGGACATAAAAGTCTCCTTATGATTTGAAGTAACGAAAAGTTCCTGTAACTATTCCCTAGTGTATCATAGGAGAATCGAGATGTCAAGAGTTATTTTTTTCAGATTTTTTGGGGTGCGGCCAAGAGAGCCGGGGACGGAGCGGAGCGCAGTTACCGAAAGCGTTCACGGAGCCCGAAGCGTAAGCAAGGGACTCCCCTGACTTACGTCACGGGCTCTGTGGACTTTTGGCTCTGTGAACTTTTATCTGCCGGGCACAAATCTATCACTTCGACAAAATGATTCGTTCGTTTTCGTTAAAGCGGACGTGCCGAACAGGTCCGTCGTCAATCGTGTACGCTATCCGAAGATGCTTCACCACATTGGGGAGAGGATCCGTAAACGTATCATTGTAACGTCCTTCAATCGGTATGTACCGAGTGCCGTTGAACGCTTCTTTGATATGCTTGACCACATCAATACGTTCCGCCTCGACATCGGCACCGTAGTTCGCAGCAAGGATCACGATTTTCATATCCTTTTCCTTTTCGAGTTCCTTCAGCAGTTCCTGGTATTTGTACTCGTTGACGATTTTATTGGGATCGTAGCCGGGCACTCTTTCCGGCATCAGTTTCAACTCGCCGAGCATCGCAACCGTATCGCCGTCTTGGCGGAGGTCGAACCGGTTGATTCGCGGTGCCGTCGCCACCCGAGGACGAATCGGCGGAATGGTTTCGATGGTTCGGGAAATCGGATCAAACATATCATTACGGATTTCCTCGTCGCCGAGGTAGGGTCCATTAGCATCGACCCAAGCGATCAGGCGTTCCAAATCTTCGCCTGTAACTCTCACACCGTGGTGTTCGCCGCTCATCGCATTGTTTACGATAGTGCTTACCGGTGAAAACGCAGAATACGGAGGCAATGTGATGAGATTGTCCGGGTCATTGGGACCGTACCCTTCCACGACAAAGACACCCGCCAGGTTTTTCGGAACATTCCGCTCATCGCGCGGCTTCGCTCCTCCCCAAGGAGTAGGACCGGAGACCAACGACAGATACGGCTCCGAAAAGGGGCTAATATCGGGCTGGCTATACACCCAGCCCCACCAACCGTGCGTCGAAGGTCGGCGAGTCAGATTCAACTTGTCGAACGCCTCATGTTCCGGATTCTGATGACATTCGGCACAGTGTTTGTCAAATACCGGCTGGGCGAATCGTGCATAACTGATGCTTTCCTCGACTCCCCAAGTCGGCGGAGTGGGCACTTGGACACCCTTTGTCATCGCTATACCTATTGTGGCGGCGACCGGCACTGAGAGTTGCGATTCGTGACAGCCGAAGCAACCGCGAACCTCCCCCGGCATAACGTTGGTGAACGAACGCATCACGTGGATCGCTCGTCCCTCCTCGTCAAGCATCTGGAAGAAAATCGCTTCGCCCGGCGGAACTTGGAACGCAACACTTCCGTCACTTTCAATCGGCACCGTACCGAGGAAACGTTTGACACCTTCCGCTTGCGTAACACCGACGGCGGGTCCATCATGCTGAACGATTTTGTGCCAAGTCGTGTAGGTTTTTGGATCCATTTGGATGATGCGGATCGCTTTGCCCTTTTCCCGCAGGATTTCCGGTGCGTTCGCAAAGACATCGTTGCTGTACAGGGTACCGAGGGTGGGCGTTTCGCCGCTGCCGATCTTGGGCCACTGAACCCGATCAAGCAACGCCGGCGGCATTTGCCGGGGTTTGAACGGCATCGCATGGTAAGCGTTGTGCTCTCCTCGGTAAATCAGTTCCTTGTTGCCGTAGATATCCATCAGATAAAGCCGGAACAACCAATTATTGTGAGACCCGTTGTACAGCGATCCGCCTTCGCGTGCGGAGACGAGGAAGTATTCTTCGGAAAGCGGATAAGGGGTCTTGTACGCAAAGATTTTTCCGCTCGCATTGTATTCTGCCGCAGGCGGCGGGTCGGCAGGACCGTTGCCCACTTCGGGCCAAGGGATTTCGCGGGTTACGCGAGTCAAACCGAGCGGATAATCCAAGCCTTCGTTGGTGTCAATAATTCCGATACTGCCGTCGAACCACGCATGGTGTCCCACTCCGGTGAACATCACTTTGCTCGTTCCCGGTATGGAGCGTGCCTCGGTTAACACGTCGGGCCAAACGCTTTGGTTGCCCCAGAAAATCTGCGGATTAGTCCCGTCGGGATTGCTCGTCCAGAGTGATTGAACACGCCACAGTGCTTTATCGGTATATTCCCAGCGGGTGTAAATCACGCGTCCATCTTCCAAGATGGAGGGCAGATATTCCGGTTCGCCATTTGCCGAAATGACGTAAATGTTTTTGCCGTCGCCGTCGCAACGTGCAAGGGCGAATGCATGCGTCATCGGCATGCAACGAACGTAACTGTGTTGTCGGCTGGTCATGAACAGAATTTTTCCATCCGGGGCGAACACGGGATCGAGATCATCGTAATCGCCGAAGGTCAGTTGCCGGACATTGCTTCCATCGGCGTTGCATCGGTAGAGATGAAACGATCTGCTGCCGATGGGACGATAACTGAAAACGATTTCCGTGCCATCGAACGAGAGGTCGGGTCGCCAGTAACTGCCTTTGAAGTCCGGGAGGAGCGAAACGACTTCACTACCCGGATGCAAACCGACGGTGATCAAGCGTCCGCCGTCCACTGCCATAAAACCGTTGCGGTGCCGTGCCTCGTGTCCCCATTCGTCGGTTGCGTCGCCCGGCTTTCCTTTGGGATAGGGATTGTCGATCAAAAGAACACGGTCGAAGTCGATGAGGGGATTCTTGAAAAAGATTGTCCGTTTCAGATTTCGGACGGCGAAGTAGTGGGCGTTGACGGTGTCGAACGTTGCGTCTTTGAGTGCTGCCAATTTTTGGGCTTCTTCAGTCAAGTCGGGTGCGTTCGGCTGTGCCAAGAGCCGTGCGATCAAGTCTTGGGTGTACTTGATTTCGTTTTGAACAGTTTTTTCGGTGGGTTCTCCGTCGGCTTGAAAAAGCCATTCGGCTTCGAGTTGTGCTCTGCCCTGCTCAGTCGTTTCAAACGCTCCTGCTACGGCACAGATTAGAAGTGCAACGGCGGCTGCCAGCACCATACATAAGCGGTGTGTTCGTGTCATAAAAAAGTCTCCTCTTTGTGTCTTATGCCTCCCACTGTCGGGACGACTACTATCATGAGACCCATTGTACAGGGCGGACTCAAGCAAGTCAAGCCGCTCTAAAAATTACGGCTCCGTTGACAAGTGTCGGTTTGGAGTGGAAAGGTAGGCAACCGACCGCCGGGCGGTTGCGTCGGCGATAGCCGACTAGGGGCGTGTTCGGGTTCCTGTGCGGAGTACCGCACATTGCCGCCCGGCGGTCGGCAACCTACCTCGTTCGCCCAAGTTGACAACTTGTTAACGGACTGAAAAAAATCACGCAGTCCGTTGACGGTGAAGTTTTCTGTATAATGGTACCTATGAAAGAATTGTTGCAGCATCTGTTTCGGCGATACCGGATTTGGTACTACACGCTCCGACCAGCGTACGCACTGATACTCGGCTACGTTTGTTACATCGCCGTATCATTCCTACTGCTCTGTCTGCCGATCTGTTGGAAAGTTTCCGATGTTCCTCTGATTGATACGATATTTACCGCCGTTTCCTCCGTTACCACTACCGGACTGCAAACGATCAATTTTGCCGATACATACAACTTTTTAGGACAACTCATTATTCTATTGGGTATTCAAATCGGCGGCTTGGGCTACATGACGCTCGGCTCGCTTGTTATCATGGCATCCAAAGGGCATCTGCCGCACAATCGGCTCAAAATCGGGAAAGCCGTGCTTACGATGCCGGAGTCTTTCGATCCCCAGCGGTTCTTTCGGCATATCGCTCTCTTTACGCTCTCCATTGAAGCACTCGGAGCGTTCGTTCTGTGGATGTTTTTTTGGTCGGCGGGGATTCCGAATCCGCTCTGGGCAGCAATTTTTCACTCCGTCGGCGCATTTTGTACCGCCGGAATCAGTATCTTTCCGAACAATCTTGAGTCCTTCTCCGACAATACCGGAGTCAGTCTCACGATTGCTCTGTTAGCCTTGCTCGGCGGAATCGGATTCATCGTCTTGGACGACCTCTACCGCTCCATCCAGATGAAAAGCCTTCGGACAACCCTGACGACGCGAATTATTCTTGTTTCGACGTTCGGAGCCATTGCCGTCGGAACCGTGTTTCTCTTTTTCGATGCGGGCATAGCGGAATTCCCTTTGGAAAAGAGGATTTTGACAGCGTTCTTTCAAACCGTTGCCGCCTTGACCACGTCGGGATACAACACGATACCGATCAGCAATCTAACGGCGGCAACGCTTGTGATCGCGATGATCTTGATGTTGCTGGGCGCATCACCAAGCGGTACGGGCGGCGGACTGAAAAGCACCACATGGTCGGCGGCTATCGCCGCTGTCAAAAGTTTCCTGCGGGGAGACGAAGAAATTACCTTTTTCAACTATAAAGTACCGCACGGTCGAACGACCGCCGCCTTTGCTTCCATTACCCTTTACACATTTGTATTTCTTATCGGAATCTATTGCTTGTTACTGCTGGAAATTGAAACTCACGGTTTTGAATGTATTGTCTTTGAAGTCGTGGCGGCATTGGGAACGGCAGGATTGAGTTGCGGCATCACACCAGAGTTGTCGTCGGGAGGCAAATGGGTCATCATGGTATTGATGTTCGTCGGTCGTCTCGGTGTCGTGGCATTCGCCTTGGGTGCTGTTGCGCTTTACCATGACATTTCTCAAGATCTGCACATCGCTCATGAAACACATAAACCTGGTGAACTTATGCCGCCAGTCCAGGAAGAGGATATAGTGCTGTGAACGTGTTTGTGTTACTATTCCGGCGGATAAAAGTTCACAGAGCCCGGAACAGAGCCCGTGACGTAAGTCAGGGAGTCCCTATCTTACGATACGGGCTCTGTGAACGCTCCGGGCTACTCCCTATCCCCCCGCTTTTTTGGTACAATAGGCAGGATAGCGGAAACCGTGATGGTGCGCCTCGCCGATTTTTTCCATCCCTGTAAGAGTTATGCCCAAGTACAGATTTGAAGCGATTGACCAAAAAGGTCAAGAAATTAAGGATATTGTCGAAGCCGCCACCGAAGAAGATGCGCAGGCTACTATTCGCTTGATGGGATACCATCTTACGAAAATTGCCCTGCACAAAGAGCGGAAAAGCAAAACCGCCAAAAAGGGTGCCATCGGAAAAACGTTCTCGATGGGCTTCGTCAAATCGAAACATCTGACGACTTTTACACGGCAACTTTCCATCTTACAGGATGCGGGACTTCCCATTTTACGAAGCCTTAACATCCTGAAAAATCAGGCACCGAACGGAGCGTTGCGTAATAGTTTGATCGACACCATCTATGAAATTGAAGGCGGTTCCAGCCTTTCGGAAGCCTTTGCGAAAACGCCTCGGGTCTATAACCGGTTGTATGTCAACATGATCAAAGCGGGTGAGGCAGGCGGTGCCCTCGAAACCATTTTACAGAGACTCGCTGACTTTCTGGAACGGAGCGAAGATCTCAAACAACGAATCAAGTCTGCGATGAGTTACCCGACCTTCGTGGTTCTCGCCGCGATTGGTATTTTGATCTTCATTATGATCAAAATCGTGCCGGAATTCGAAAAGATATTCAACGACTTTGACACAAAACTGCCCGCAATGACCCAGTTCCTGATTGGAGCATCTAATGCCATTTTGACCTATTGGTACCTGTTGCCGACTGTACCTTTTTCCATATGGCTACTCATCAAACTGACCACCAGTTTTGAGTTTGGACGTTTCGGCTGGCACTTGTTCCTGCTGAAACTTCCGATTTTTGGTCAATTAGTCGAAAAGACGACCATTGCCCGATCCACCCGGACGCTCGGAACTCTGGTAACGTCTGGTGTGCCGATTTTGGAAGCACTGCACATCACAAAGGAGGCGAGCAATAATGGTGTTTTCGAGCGAATGTTCCAAAAAATTCTTGAAGCGATTCGGGATGGCGATACGATTGCCAATCCGATGAAGTTACACTCCCGACCGCCATTTCACCTTGGAGCATTGCTCTATTTCACATTTTTTATGACCCCCGTTGGCGCACTGTGGTATATGATGCGATTAAGAGCCCGCGTCATGGACGATATGGTTGTCAACATGGTCGATGTCGGCGAAGAGACGGGCGAACTGGATACGATGCTTTACAAGGTGGCGGACACTTATGACAGAGAGGTTGAAGTTGTAACCGACGGTTTGATGGCGATGCTGGAACCGCTACTCGTCATGTTCCTCGGCGTGATCGTCGGATTCATCGTCATTGCGTTGTTTATGCCTTTGATCGCACTGATTACGGAATTGTCGCAGTAGTGTAGACTGTCGTCGGAAAAATGTTGTACCGTTTTTTGTCATTCCGCCATGCGACGGAATGACGGGTTAGAGAACAGGTGAATACCTTTGAGATTTTCATTGCACGCCGCCACCTCACGACGTACCTGTCAATTTTTCCCTTTTGGCCTACTATCGTTGACGTGCGGGATATCTTAACCACTCCCCTATTGTCCAGACGTGATCGGTGAGTCCCGCCGACATTGCAGGAGTACAGACTCCCTTCCGGCCATCCG
>Ga0099364_10011498_pt1 | contig 12091 bp, 11 predicted proteins | sample TergutTh196P3_FD_73070 | JGI IMG/M metagenome (GOLD analysis project Ga0099364, IMG submission 73070) | Microcerotermes parvus P3 segment gut microbial communities from Pointe-Noire, Republic of the Congo - Th196 P3 | ecosystem: Host-associated > Arthropoda: Insects > Digestive system > Gut ...
TTAACCCTTTTGCATCAAGAGACATTATAGCTTCATAAATACGCATATTGGCGCGTGAATAAAAATCGGCGGGGCGCAGATGTAATTGAATCGCTGCGGTTACCGCTTCACTGTCCATAAGCAGACTACCAAGCGTAGCCTGCTCTAGTTCATCATTATGGGGCGGTGTTTTATCTTTTATTTCCTGCGCCATGGTTATCCCTGCGGCGTTTATTCAGCCTGTTCGGTTTCTACTTCCGCAGAAACTTCTGTTGCAGTATTTTCTTTTGAAGCAGCTTCTGCTGCAGCAATTTTTGCTGAAGCAGCTTCCTGCACAGGTTCTGCAGCTTCTTTTGTTTCCTGCCTTGATTCATCTCTTCTGCCTCTGCGCGGGGCGGGTTTTGAAGGCGTAGTTTCTGTCTTTATTTCTTGCGCAATAATTACAATTGAAATTTCCGCCGACTGGCTTTCATAAAGTTTTACAACCGCTTTATATTTTCCAACACTTTTAAAACTGTTACCTGCAAGTTCAATTCTTTTACGCTCAATTTGAAATCCAATTTTTGAAAGTTCATCGGAAATTGTTTGATTTGTTACAGCTCCGTAAAGCCTTCCGTTTGCACCAGCAGGCATTGTAATTGATAATTCAATAGAATCTAATTTTTCTTTTAAACTTCTTGCATCAAGGCGTTTTTGATCCTTTCTTGATTCAATTTCAGATCTTCGCCCTTCGATTAATTTAATCATTCTCTGTGTATAAGGCAATGCAATTCCTCTTGGGAAAAGATAGTTACGTGCATAACCTTTTGCAACTTCTTTTACATCGCCTTCTTCACCAAGATTTGGGTGATCTTTGTTCAAAATAACTTTCATACCGAACTCCCCTATTCAAAATGTTATTGCAAATAACATTTTGAAAAATGATACCCCGAAAAGTTATGCGGAGTACCTTTAATTAAATTTCAGTTTCAAAAAAGAAACTGTTTGGACATACAAGTAACACTTGTTTTATTGCTCCGGAGTGGAAGCCTGTCCTTTACGGATGCCTAATCTAATAGGCAGCCAAATTTCAATAATGCCCAAAATAAGTAAAGCCAATACAATGACTATGCTTAATGGACTAAAAATTGCTAAAACCAACAATATATTAATAACCATCCTAAATCTTTGAGTACGCTTAGAAAGAAAATTCTTTGCAATACCAATACCCTGAACAAAGAAAATTATACAGCAAAGCGTAAAAATATTCCATGCGATAATTTCTAGAATAGTAAAATTAAAAACACTAGATAAAATTATCACCGCAAGAGAAATTGATAAAAACCAGATTGTATTTTCCGGAGCAAAAAATGAAGAAAGTCCTTTATCAACACGGCGTTTTTTTATAATCCAGACGGAAGTTACAGCAAATTGGCGGTTTATAAAGAACATCATCATTAAAGATACAATAGAACCGCCGCGCAGAAGAAAATTTGTTATAGTTTGTGCAAGAGACTCAGGCTGAGCAAATTGAAGAAGGGCGGTATCGGTTGTATTAGTTGAGGATAAAATTGAATGAAAATCTTCTACAATAATTTCGATTACAATGTTTAATGCAGAACCGGGTGTGAATAGGTAAATAAGAAAAATAACAGAACATAAAACAGATGCAATCACAAACCTGTATGCTGTTCTTGTTTTTTTTCCTCCGGTAATCCATAAAAACATAAAAAATAATAATAAAAAATAGAAAATTTCAAGCCAAAGATAAGCTGAATAACCGCCCTGTAACAGACTTGAGATAAAAAGAAAACCAATAACCGTTAACGCCGCAGTGAAAAATGTTAACCTGAGGCGGTTTGTTACCAGAACAGCATATCCAAGAGGAGCTAGATAAAACAGTGATAACAAACCAATTCTCATAAAGAACATACAAAGAACCGAACAGACTGCAATAACAATCAAAGACTTTCCATTTTCGGAAGTTTCTGCTTCACCTGCAGGTACATTGTGAATATTTGATTTTTCCGCTAAAGGTTCGTTTCCTTCCTCATGTATGGGCATATTTATTCTGCTACATACGGAAGCAGCGCAATACTTCTTGCTTGTTTTATTGCAAGAGCTAGAGCGCGCTGGTGTTTGGCGCATGTTCCCGTAATACGGCGGGGGAGGATCTTCCCTCTGTCGGTAATAAAACGCCTAAGCGCATCCGCTTCTTTATAATTGATCTTCATTTTTTGTGCGCAAAATTTGCAAACTTTCTTTTTAAAGAAAACCTTCCCGCCTTTTCCTCCGCGGCCTTTATCGTCGCTTTCGCGTTCGTCCATGTGTTCTCCGCGATCGCGATCCCTATCTCTTGAATTGTGTTCATTATCAAAAAATTTATCATCAGACATTATTTGCTCCTTATTTGTAACTTATTAAAATGGTATATCATCTGTAAAACCATCATCTTTTGCTGTATTAAATGACGGTACTTCAGATTGGTTTTCATTGTTGGATGAACGTTGGAAATTTTTTCCATCACCTGAAGATGGATTTCCCAAAAGCTGAAGGTAGCTTGCAACAATTTCTATCTTCGACCGGTTTTGCCCGTCTTGCTGCCACCTATCCTGACGAAGCTCTCCCGATACGCCTACCATTTTGCCTTTAACAAGATATGGATGAAGAGATTCTCCCTGCCTTCCCCAAACAACGATATCAAAAAAATTCGCTTCATCTTCCCACTGATCGCCGTTTTTTTTACGCCGGTTTACAGCGATTGAAAATTTGCAAACCGCCTGCCCTCCTGAAGTGTATTTTAATTCCGCTTCTCTTGTAAGCCTTCCAATTAAAACAACATGATTTAAATCTGCCATGACTGCTCCTATTCTTCTATCCTGACAAACAGAAATTTTAAAAGATTAGCGTTTAATTTAAAAATACGGTCAAGAACGGCGATTTTTTCTGGATCGGATTTAATAATAAAAAGAACGTATTTTCCGCGTTTTCTTTTTTTGACTTCATAGGCAAGATCGCGATCCCCGATTTCATCGGTTTTTTCAATCTCGACTCCGTTGGAAGCAAGATCGGAAAGCAATTGCTCCCGTCCCGCTTTTTGTGCGTCATCTTCCAGAGGGAAGATAACTGTTAGATCATACCGGCGCATAGTTCCTCCTTATGGCCTTGTGCCCGGCGTTTAAATCTAACCGCCGGAAAAGAGGTAAAATTCTGGATTTTTTTATAACACTAAAGCGCCTTGAAAAACCAAGTCTTTTACGGACACCCATAGCTTTTAAAACCCAATTATATTGTAATAAAAATGCATAATAATGACAAGCGGTTTATCAATCATTATTGATATCAAAAATGATATCAATCAGTATTGATATCTATGCTGTGCTTGCAAAAAAACCAAATTCTATTTAAATCGTAAAATCTTCCAACCGTGTTTATTGGCATATTTCCTTAAAATACGGTCGGGGTTCACAGCAAAAGGGTTCCCGCAATAATCTAGTAGCGGGATATCGGTGTAGGAATCGGAGTAAAAACTTAAATCCTGCGGGCTGATGGAATTCTCCTCCATCCATGATTGTACCGCAGTCTTTTTTTTAGCTCCAAAAAGACTATAACCTTCCATATTGCCTGTTGTAACTCCGTCCCGGAATTCCATTTTACTTGCAAGCGAACTTTCAATTCCAAAATATTTTTCAAGCGGTCTTACAATAAAATCAAATGAAGATGTGGCAAATACTACCCTCTCTCCTTTTTTTAAAGCTTCGATTATTAAAATTTCTGCGCCCGAATAAATACTTTGTTTAATTTTTGTTTCAAAACAAATTTCTCCAATTCGTTCAAGGTCATCTTTGTAAAGCCCTGCGAGTTTTTTTACAGTTTGTTCAATAAAATCCATGTCGGGAAGGGCAAGCCTGTATTTAATATATTCTAAAGGAAGGTTTTTAATTTGAGAAAAACGGACGATTTTTTCTTTTAAAGCTAGACCTAGAAAATACTGCGCACTGGTTTTCCTGATTACAGTAAGATCAACGTCAAATATATGTACCATTAAATAAATTCCAGATATTTACATTCATTATTTGTCTGCGCCGCATATATACCACGCATTTGCTCCGGTAAAAGACATGCAATCTGTCCCATTACTTCTGATAATATCTTTTCACGTTCATCATGACTGGGTCTTCCTTCATAATTAATCCGGAAAGGACGACCTGTTCTAAAGTGAAAATCAGTTTTTTTTAACCGCCTTATGTTCTTCCAGATTCTTTCGCCTCCATAATGGGCAACGGGCAGTATAGGCACTTTTGCATCAAGTGCAAGATGAACAATTCCCGCTTTACCTTTTTGAAGTATGCCGTTTTTACTTCGCGTCCCTTCGGGTGTAATACACATAAAAAAACCATTATCTATTGATTCACGTACACGTTTAAACGCTTCAGAAAAAGAACCGGTTCTGTTAATCGGCACTGCCTTATATGTATTAAAAATGAATGCGAAAATAGGATTTTTCCATGTTTCCGATTTTGCAAGACCGGATACATACACAGGATAACTGTGCGTTGCAAGAATTAATACTTCAAGAAAATTAATATGATTTGTTATAACTAAAAGCGGTTCGTTATTTCTCAGAGCTTCAACGAATTCACGGCTGTCAACTTTACAAAGAAAATTAATAAGCCCTTTTAGAACAAGGTTAACTGCCGATCTTCTAAATCCCATATTAAATTCCAATAAGCCGCAGTGCGTTTGGTATACATTTTATCTCCAGCTCTTTACCTTCGTAACAGACTGTCTCGCCGTCGGCATGGGCAGGCATACCGCCTTCAAGCGCTTTTAGGGAAAAATTTTTGCCCCTGCTGAAAGTTACTTCTTCAAACTGGCTCTGCGTCCCTTTAGTGTAATGCGATATAATTTTGAGCAGCCTAAAGCGGGATTTAATATGCCGGACATAACAAATATCCAAAAGACCGTCATCAAGAAGGGCTTCGGGTCCCATATAGAAAGTTCCACCCATTCTTCTTCCATTGACAATCGAGACCAGAACGGCAGGAAGGGTTACTTCGTTATCATCAAATCGTATCTGCAATACAGGAGACGCTTCATAACGAATAAGGTTTATAAGCGCGCCGAAAACATAGGCAAGACCGCTTTTTATTTTCATTTTTGCAGCTTCAAAACCAACTTTGGTATCAAAACCAATTCCAACGCCGTTAATAAAATATCTGCCGTCTGAAAAAAAACCGCCCTTTACAAACCCAGCATCAATAAGACGTTCATTCCCTGATATAAGGATGGAAAGAGCCTTTTCAATATCCTCTGGAATTCCCGGTGTTGAAGAAAAATCATTGCCTCTGCCAACTGGTAGAATTCCAAGAAGAGGAGGCTTTTCTGCAGGGGATCTGAGCAACAGACCGTTAACAACTTCATTACAGGTTCCATCCCCGCCTGCCGCGACTGTTATATCGTTTATACCAAGCGGTAAATTACGAACTTTTTCTAGCGCGTCTCCTACACTTTTTGTAAGGTAGATCTCAAAATCACGACCGCTTTCACGAAGAAAACTTTCAATCCTTGATTTATGTTTTAACGCCTTCCCTTTTCCTGCTGTGGGATTTAGGATAACCCATATTTTGCCTTGCATACTCATATTAAACAGTATCACAAATCAAAAAGAAATTATACTACTTACGGCATTCGGCTTTTGGATTAATCGTATATTTTTCGCCCTTTACTGTCAGGAATACCGGTTTTCCGCCAAAAATAGGTGTTAATCTGGTCTCGCCATTCACGGGCATTTAAAATCTGCCTTTCAAAACGCGAAAGAACAGACTCAAATACTTCTTTTTCGAGAGTATTTTTCAGCGTAAGCCATTTTTCTTTCATTTCTACAACTTCATCATACCCTTCAAAATGAGTGTCGTAAATATTTTGAAGCAAGGTCTTTCCGTTTTTCATTATAAAGTCATAACGCAGACGATGGAAAAACAAAATCACGTTTTCGGGACACTTTGAAGGATCTGCAAAAACTTCTGCATTTACCTTTGAGTACTGTGTCGTATATCCTGTTCCCGAAGGAGTTCGATCTATACCGATGGCGTGTGCATCTGCGCGATGGTATGTTCCCCATCTGCTGAACTCATAACCTTCGATGTTAGGACCGTAATGAAGACCGGGAGTTACCATAAAACAGATGCCGAATGGAGCGTTGTATTTTTCAAAGACTGGATAAGATTTTAATAAAATCTCCTGAATTGTTTTTGATGTTTCGCCTACTCCAAAAGAAAGAGCGCTCCATTCGTTTGCGATTTCTTTTGCGGTTATACTTGGATTCCATGCGATGCGGCCGTATCCATAAAGATTCGCCTGAGCCAATGTGTGGCCTGTCCAATTTTCATCAAGACCGACATTAACAACAGCGGCAAAACCTTCGATACTCGGACAGCTGCTTTTATTCGCTCCAACCAAATCCATAATATTACAACCATAAACCTTGAACTCGCAGGTTTCGCAGCAGGCAGTATCAAAACGCAAAATATCTTCCCAAACATACGGAAGATAACACAGATCAATCTGATGCCCTGTGTATTCCTGAGTTATCTGCAATTCCATTACATGGCGTGTATTTTTTAAAGCTCCAAAAAGCGGAGATACAGGTTCTCTTACCTGAAAATCATACGGACCGAATTTTATCTGTAAAATAACATTATCGCTGAATTTCCCATCAAGAGGCATAAAGTGATCATACGCAGCGCGCGCACGATCTGTTTTTAGGTCTCTCCAGTCCTGAGTGCAGTTATAAACAAAACACCTCCATATAACATCTCCGCCAAACGGTTTTAAAGCCTTTGCAAGCATATTCGCTCCGTCTGCATGGGTGCGGTCATATTGGAACGGACCCGGTTCTCCTTCGGAATCTGCTTTTACAATAAACCCGGCAAGATCGGGTATATATTTATATATTACCTCAGTGTGATCCTTCCACCATTTGATAACAGCAGGATCTAGAGGATCCGCCGTAGGCAATTTTCCAAGCGACCATGGAGAGCCAAAATTAATTGACAAATACAGCCTTATTCCAAAACGGCGGAAAATATCAGCTGCCTTTGCCGCTTCCTTAAGATAATCTTCTGTAATAAGGAGCTTTGCTTTTGCACGTACATTTACATTGTTTATCGAAACCCGGTTAATTCCTGTGGAAGCAAGAAGGCGGGCATAATCTTCGATACGTTTATTACTAAAATCAAAATGACCGTCCTTATAAAAAAGCGAACCGCCTGCATAACCGCGTTCAATTGTTCCGTCAAAATTATCCCAATGGTTTATCATACGCAGTGAAGAAACAGGATAATCAAGCAACTCATAACCTTCGCATATTTTACCCCGCGCAAGAAGCGAAAGAAACCAGAATACACCGTATAGAAGACCGTTTTCATCGCAGCCTGCTATATAAATTTGATCAACATCAACCTTTATATAAAAACCCTCGGCTTTTGGTTCTACGCTTAAAATATTACAAAGATCACCCATGCCAAGAATTACACCGGGGGAAAGTGCATCGTTAACAATATCTCTGTCACTATTAACCTCGGGTAAAAATCCCATGAGCCTTTGAATTCCTGCAGCAAATTCTTTACCCGCCTGAACTGCCACCTCACCGCCTTTTTGTACATACACATTCGCAGGTATATCAATGTCAGATGATATTTTTCTTTCCTGCAGCCAGCAATCGTATTCGTTCAACATAACAACCTCACACTAAGTTAATCGGTCGGCTGCGCAAAGCGCAGACGGCAACTCTATATTTGAGTATACAATAAATAAAAAAATAATGATACAATGTAACAGAAGTACAGGAGATTTCGATGAAAAATTCATTTTCGCCAATTTTCGGCAATGGTATGGTAATTCAATGCAATAAGGCTTTTCCAATATGGAATAAAGAAAAGTTTTCGGTAGAATTCTTGGGAAAAACATACAAATCCATAAAGAATTCAGATAAATGGTTAATAACACTCGATCCTGTTAATGCTGGCGGTCCATTTTCAATGAAAATCACTTTTGACGACGACAATGATGATAATTTTATAGAAATCAATGACATATATTCCGGCGATGTCTGGCTATGCTCGGGGCAGAGCAATATGGAAATGCAGATGCACCGTCTGCGCGATGATTATAAAGAAGAATGGGAAGCAAAAGATTTCCCCATTATAAGGCAATTCAATGTCCCGCAAAAATGGGATTTTAACGAACCGGATGAAGATATATCCGGCGGAAGATGGCTGACTCCATCTGTTGAAACATTGCATGAATTTTCTGGAACTGCATGGTTTTTTGCAAAGAAGCTTTATGAAAAAAATAAAATTCCAATAGGATTAATTAACACTGCATGGGGCGGTACTCCTGTTGAAGCATGGATGAGCAAGAATGCCCTTGCCGGCTTTCCTTCCATGATTGCCACAGGCGAACAATATGCAGATACGGTAAGATGTGAAGAAATTGCAAAAAATACAGGCGAAGCGATACAGAAGTGGGAATCTGACTGCAGAAATGCAGATACCGGATTAAAAGAAAACTGGCAAAAAACAGAAACAGATATTTCAAACTGGAAAGAAATGCTTTTACCGGGAGATTTTGCAAAAGCCGGTCTTGATAATTTTTGCGGCGTAATCTGGCTTGCAAAAGAATTTGAAATAACGGCGGATTTTGCTGCAAAAGATGCAAGAGTCTGGCTTGGTACAATCGTAGATTCCGACACTGTTTATATAAATGGAACCGAAATTGGATATACAGGCTACCGTTATCCGCCGCGAAAATATGTACCAGAAAATGTCCTTAAAGAAGGGAAAAACAGGATTGTAATAAGAGTTACCTGTAATAACGGCGAAGGTGAAATTACTCAGGGTAAACCTTTCCGGATTTTTACAGAAAACGAAATTGTAGAATTATCCGGTGCGTGGAAATTTAAAATAGGCGCTGAAGCTCCTATTCGTCCTGCAGATTTTTTCTTTCAGCGCCAGCCGTTTGCAAATCATTACACAATGATTGCTCCTGTATTAAAATTTCCGTTAAAGGGAGTTATCTGGTATCAGGGTGAATCAAACGATTCAAATCCGCATGTTTATGAAAAATTATTTCCATTAATGATACAGGAATGGAGGGAAATAAACAAAAACAACGACCTTCCTTTCCTTTTTGTTCAACTTCCAATCTGGAAAGCTGCATCAGATAATGATGAATCTTCTTCATGGGCGATTATAAGAGAAGCTCAAGCAAACGCCCTAAGTCTTCCTGCTACAGGCATGGCGGCAGGTTTGGAACTTGGCGAATGGAACGATCTCCATCCGCTCAATAAAAAAGACATCGGTTACAGGCTTTACCTTGCTGCGGAAAAAACTGTGTATAAAAATAATAATACATCTCCAGGACCTATGCTTCGTAATCTTGAACTCAGTAAGGATAAGATTAACCTATATTTTAATAATTGCGGCGGGGGGCTTACTTCGGATGAAACGCCGTTTTTTAGCATTATTTGTAATGACGGGCAAATTCGCCTTGCTGGAAAAATTGAAGCTCATGATAAAATTAGCATAGATATTTCCGGAATTAAAGGAGTTAAAAAAATTCTATACGCGTTTGCAGATAATCCAATTGACAGGCAGCTTTTTAACAGCGATGGACTTCCAATGATACCATTCAGGAAGGAACTTACAGATGGAGAAAATCCTAATGTTTGACGCTGAAAAAATTAAAAATGATATAATTGAATGGATTAGTCAATATTTTAAAGAAAATGGACATGATTGCAATGCAGTTGTGGGAATTAGCGGAGGCAAGGACAGTTCAATAACTGCAGCTCTTTGTGCGCAAGCCTTAGGCGCTAGAAAAGTTTACGGTGTTTTAATGCCGCAGGGAACCCAGCACGATATATCATTTTCGCATGAACTTATCGATCATTTGGGAATAAATAAAATTGTTATCAATATTAAGGACAGCGTTGATACATTAACTGCGAGTTTTAAAGAAAGCGGTCTTGTTTTAAACAGACAGGCTGAAATTAATATTCCTGCAAGAGTTAGAATGACAGTCCTTTATGCAGTTTCTGCTATTGTAAACGGACGAGTGGCAAATACATGCAACCTAAGTGAAGATTATGCGGGTTATTCGACAAAGTTCGGCGATTCAGCGGGAGATTTCAGTCCGCTTTCCAATTTAACTGTAACAGAGCTAAAAGCTGTTGGAAGAGAACTTGGTCTTCCCTCAAAATTTATTGATAAAATTCCAGAGGACGGTCTTTCCGGTCTAAGCGATGAAGATAACCTTGGATTTACTTATGATATTTTAGATAAATACATCCGCGACGGCGTTTGTGAGGATTTAAAAATTAAGGAAAAAATTGACAGATTGCATAAGGCAAATCTTCACAAGATAGAGCAAATGCCCTGCTTTTCATTTTAAGGAGAAATCCAAATCGCACAAAAACTAAATGCAAAAAAAATAATTTCTGCACTTGAAGATAACGGTTCTGTAGCAAAAAAACTCCCTTCTTATGAACCGCGCCAGTCTCAGCTTGATCTTCTTTCACTTATAATAAATTCTTTTAATGAAGATGCATTTACAATGGCAGAAGCGGGAACAGGTGTTGGAAAATCTTTTGCATATCTTCTTCCTGCAATAAATTTTTCGTTATTAAATAATGAAAAGGTGGTTGTTTCCACCGCTACAATCACATTACAGCAGCAGCTTTATGAAAAAGACATTCCCCTTGTTGCATCTTCAATTGAAGGGAAACAGGTAAAAGCTGTTTTAATGAAAGGAAGGGGAAATTACCTTTGCCTTCGCAGGCTGGAAGATACTGTGCATGAACCATCTCTTTTTGAAGATGATCAGGAACAATTAAAACAGATTAAGGCATGGGCGAAAAGTACAAAAACAGGCAGCCGTTCAGAACTTTCGTTTTTACCTTCAGAACAAGTTTGGTCAAACGTATGTTCAGAATCCGATCTTTGCCTTGGAATACACTGCCCGTGGAAAGAACAGTGTTTTATTTTTACTCTTCGTAAACAGGCAGGCAGTGCAAACATAATCGTTGTAAACCATCATTTGCTTTTTGCAGATTTAGCCGCGCGCTTTCAGGGCGCGGGTTACGAAAATGCAGTAGTGCTTCCGCCTTTTACAAGACTCATTATAGACGAAGCGCATACAATTGAAAATGCAGCTACTTCTTTTTTTTCAGCGAGCTTTAGCCGAAACGGAATCTTCCGCCAGCTTTCAAGGCTTTACAATAAGCGTCGTGCAAGCGAACGCGGACTTCTTGTCAGGTTATGCGCAATACTCAGAACAAGCGAAGATCCTCTGGACGAATTTGCAGAAAAAATAAAAAACATACGCACAAGCGCAGAAGAACTTGATGAATTTGCATTACAATTATGCGGAATTGAAGGAATTTTCAGGCTTTCTCGGTCTATGGATGAATCCTTTTTAAATAAATCGCTTTTCCCGTATTTTATATCATTACGGCGCGATATTCTAAAAATGACAGAAATGGTTCGTGATATAATAGAAAGTCTTGACGACACTCAGGCGGCAGATCCCGCTGTGTGGGAAATTAAAGCAATTCTAAAACGGTTTGACGGTATTTCAGAAATCTGCGATGTTTTTTGCAAATATAAAAAACATGAGGATGAAGTTTTATGGATAGAAAGACATAAAACCGTCAAAGAACCTTGGGCTGTATTTACAAGAACGCCGTTAGACCTTGCTCCTAAACTAAAAGAAAGTGTATTTTCACCAAATAAAACAGTTGTATGTGTTTCTGCAACACTTGCGATTAATGATGATTTTTCCTATTGGGCAGGAAGAAGCGGAATTTCCCTTCTTGAAAACCGCACTGTTTTTTCAGGATGTTTTCCTTCGCCATTCCCCTATTCTAAAGCGGTTCTTCTTGCAGCGCCAAATGATGCGCCGCTTCCGGATGAAGTGAATTATCAAGATTTTATTAACAAAGCGGTTGTAATACTTTCTTCTATTTCTGGAGGATCTGCATTAATTCTTTTTACTTCTTATCAGTCGCTTACAAACGCATACAATGCCGCAAAAAACGAACTTACAACACTAGGTATACGTTGTTTAAAGC
>Ga0099364_10011499_pt1 | contig 12091 bp, 10 predicted proteins | sample TergutTh196P3_FD_73070 | JGI IMG/M metagenome (GOLD analysis project Ga0099364, IMG submission 73070) | Microcerotermes parvus P3 segment gut microbial communities from Pointe-Noire, Republic of the Congo - Th196 P3 | ecosystem: Host-associated > Arthropoda: Insects > Digestive system > Gut ...
TGCCGGCCTGCTGCCCTATGAAGAGAGCCGTCTCTTCGATGGTTTGGTCATAATAGGAAATATAAAAATAACCATCCTCCCCCCAATCCGTATCCCAACTGTTTTTGACGATCCACGCGCCGGATCCCGGAGGCTTTTCACTATCGTTAAAATTATCCACCGGAAAATTGTCGTCCCAGCCGACGATCGCCACAGCATGGTTGGCCGTTTCATCACAGTCGCCGCAATAATGCGCCGCCGTTTCATCATTAAAATGTTCGCCATTCGCGCAGTAAGAGATTGCCACCGCGCCAAAATTCTCTATCCAATATTTGATGACTTTGTAGACATCCTCGCGGTCGTCGAGCGTTACATCCTCAATATCCTCAAGTTTTGGGATACTCAAACGATATACGTGAGTGACGTCCAGTACTCGCGGGACGTCGTCAATGACGTCGACCTCGGCGTAAGGATCGATTTCGTCATAGGGGTAATCCGTTTCGTAAACGGGACCCGTTCCTCGGGTCAGAATCGCGGCCGATAGAAAATAAGATCCTCCCTGATCGTACACCGGATGCTCTCCATCATCGGGAGAATGCTTCGTATAGGGCGGCATGCCTCTGCCGTCAGGCGCGCCATAGGCAAACCACGCGAGGTGACGTTCCGAGTAATCTATATCGGTCGCAGCCCCTATCTTTATCCGCGTGGATTCGAGGGACGCGAACGTCGCGTGCGCCCAGCAGGTGCCGAATGAAGCCTGATTTCTGACCGGCGAAACCCTGTTCTCTTCTCTCAGGTCGAAGCTGACGCGCAGTTCTTCCGCCTGAGTTATCGCTCCCAGGGATACGTATCGCGCATGACCGAGATGCGACCAGTCCACCGGGTCGGGGAAAAGCCCCCCGCGCAAGCGGGGTTCGGATGTCCCTTCCGCGCTCGCGCTGAGGGCGGCCGCGTTTCGGCCGGCCTCCCGCTCCCGCCACTCGATGAACCTTTGGTTGAGCGGCGCGAGCCGAAACTCCGCGGCGCCGGCGGAAACGGCGAAAATCCCCGCCAACATGAATACTGACAATATAACGGCGCAACTTTTTCGCGACAACATTTCTATACCCTCCTATGGGAATATTTTTATGTAACCTGAATTCCTCATGAAATTATCGCATACAAACATTCAATGCATAACCTATACCACGTTAATTTACCGATGGGTAAATGATTCCGTCATTTGATCAATACTCTCTCGTGCGGGTCATATGGCTTGATTCCGCGTTCGCGTAGTGTTTCCAGGATTTTCTCGCGGAAATCACTCGCGATAATTAACGGGCTCTCCTTCTTGCAGTCATACCAGTAGTAGACGTCGAAGTCGATTGAACGCAGGGAGAAATCCGCCAGGACGACGAAGGGCGCCTTTTTTTTGGCTGAATGCCGGTAATTCTTGATTTCCTCGGTCAGAATTGCCCCGACCTCCTTCGGATCGGAGTCGCCTGCGACGCGCAATCTGAAGTTACTCCGCCTCATCGGCCCCGATTTCGTATAATTGAGAATCTTGTTCTCCATGAAGTAGCTGTTCGGGATCATGATTTCCACCCCGTCGGAGGAGAGCCCTCGCGTCGCGCGCATACCTATCTCCTCCACGGTGACGGCGGTACCGTCGATCTCAATGATGTCGCCGTGTTTGAACGAGCGGCTGAAGAAAATCATCATACCGCTTATCTGGTTGCTGAAGATGACCCTTGCGCCGAAGCCCGCCGCGATGGTGATGGCTCCTCCGGCGAAGGCGAACGCCGTCAGCGGCACGTTTATGGCGTCCAGCGCGAGCATGGAGCATAAGAAGACGCCCAGGTAAAAGAGAATGCGCTGCACTGCAATGAGAAAGGTGCTGTCGATCTTGCGCCTGCGGGTAATCATGCGAACGACGAAGCGCGAGAAAAGCGAGCTGGCCAGGATACCGATGAGCAGGGTCAGGATCGCCAGCGTCAGATCGTATGTCGTTACCTCGTAGTCCGATCCGCGCCAGAGTACCCTGCCCATGTAGGTATGAGCGAAATCGCGGTACATTCTCGCCGCCTGCTGCGCGAGGCGGAGCCTCTCGATCTTCTCCGTCGATTCATTGATGATGCCCATCGCGAGCAAGCGCTGAGCGCGGATTGTCATCTCGATCTTGGAGTGCATGTGCATCTGGATCTCCGTGAAAATATCAAGAATTTGATGCAGGATATGATCCGTTTCCGATTCCGTTTTGTGCGTCAGCGCTTCGATTATGAAGTAATTCGACTGGACATTCTCGATGTTCTGACGGATGAAATCCTCGTCTTTCTCGATCTGGTCCAAGGCGTACTGCGCGTCCGAGCGTACGCTCCACAGCGCCTCACCCGTCGTCGCTCCCTCGAAAACATCGTGCCGCGTTTTCCAGGACACCATCATATTCGAGAGAATTCTGATCTCAATCATCAGCGCGTACATGCGAAATCGCTCGGCGGCATAACGGGCGACCAGCAGCGCGGCCTTCGCTTGCGCGGGCGATTCGCCGGCGCTTCTGTACAGAGCGGAGTAAAGCTGCGAAAAATCCTGTCTCAGCGGCGCGTGCAGCTCCAGTTGCGGAAGAATGTCGGATATTTCTTCGCTGGTTTTTGCAAGTTCGTCGATCGCCCTGGGGAGCTCCGCCTCGCGCGCGGTGATGGTCTCCTGAATTTCGGACAGGGTCGAGTCGAGATCTTCCTTTGTGAAATGGATATTTTCGCGCGCAATTACCAGTTGTTCCGTCATCTCCTCATAAGCTGCCGCAACCGCCCGGCTGTAGGAGAGCTCGACCCCCATACGGGCATAGCTTATTGACAAAGCGACGGCCGCCGCCTCGACCTCCAGTTGTTTTTGCATGAAAATGAAAGCCTGAGCGTAGGGGTCGTTCGCGTTTTCGGCAATGGCGGCTGCGAGCGCCTGCTGTTTCCTGTATTCGGCCGTTTGAGCCTGGAGGTTGCCCGCGTGCGATCTAAGAGCGAATCTGCAGGCCTCCAGGCTTTCCCCGAGGCGCGCGTACTTCTCGCGCAACTCGTCGTAGTGCGTGATGGAGAATGTATCTGTGACGCGGTCTTCGCCGAGTATGGTGATAACGGGCGACACCTGCAGGTTCTGCAGCGCGCTGATGTAGACCGTGTAAAGGTTCATCAGGTGTTTGAGGGCCTCGTGGTAGCTTTGCGCCTGTGCGTCGGAGACGCCCCACCGATCCGTGAATTCGGGGGAGGCTGCACGCTCCGTCTCTTCGAGTAGTTCATTCGCGCGCCTGCGGGTTTCCTCGACGCTGCCGGGCTCGCCCACCAGCTCATAAGACTCCCGCATGATACGGCCATAGCGAAGAACCTCGGCCTCCGTAAGTATTTGCAGCGAGGCGAGGTCGTCCGGGTCACCGGCGCAGGCATTGCCGTGAAAAAGCGCAAAGCACAGGAACAATAGCAGCGCAAACGTGTGGACGGTCGTTCTTTTTTTCAGTATTTCCACACCTTCCTATGGGAATATTTTTATGTAACCTGGATTCGGCATGAAATCAGCGCATCAAACATTCGGTAGTTTATTCGGAATTTCCGTTTAACGCAACACGCGGATTTTTATACCGGGCATAATCCATGTTATGTAACCTAAAAGTCTGATAACAAGCACACAAAACAGCCTTTTTTTCATGAAAGCTATGTGATGCAACGATTTCACGTTTTAGATGCTTGTTATATTACGCATATGAATCGATTATCCGGTGTTATCAATGCTTATATGGTTTTTCACTTGTTTCATGTGCGTATTATCCGACTTTCAGGTTCTTATACCAACACTCCAGGTTTCCTTCGAGTACATTTATTTTAAGCGGTACGCCGTTTATAATTTGACATCATTATGAAACAGCCTCAAACAAAACAAATTATTCGGTTTACTTCAAAACGATTAGGCATATCATTCGGAAGTGACTATTTACAATGTATCAAAAAACTATTGACATCTGCATTTGTGCTGTGTAAAATACATCTCGCCAATTCGAGCAAAACGTTTTGTTTCCAGATTTATGAGTGTTCCCGGTTTTCTTTGCGGCGGACATTAAATTTACAAATATTGAAAAGGAGCTAAGCATGGAGCCGATTCTTGGAACTCGCAAGCTGGTGCAAATTTGTGCTATCGTCAAGGATGTCGAAACAGCGAAAAGAAAGTGGGCCGAATTTCTGGGTGTCGACGTGCCGGAAACCGCAAACGCGGGTCCGTATGAGATAACGGAGGCGCAATACCTGGGAAAGCCAGAAAAGAAGGCGAACTGCCTGATGGCTTCTTTCGACCTGACCGAGGACATATCATTCGAAGTCCTGCAGCCGACCGGCGGCGTGCCTTCCGAGTGGCAAAACTTCCTGAATGAACGCGGGGAGGGGATACACCACTTCGCATTCGGCGTGAAAGATACCGAGGCTCTGCTGAAAAAAGCCGAAGCCGCCGGATACGGATGCACGCAGAAGGGGAAATACAATAATGCGTCGGGCATGTATGCCTATCTGGATACCGTCCCGAAACTCAAGGCAACGATAGAGGCGCTTGAATCGTTTTAATTTTAACTGATCATTAAAGAATAACGGGGTGTGGGTATGTCTATCGGATCGACAAAGATAGCGCAAATTTGTTTCGCAACATGGGATTTGAGCAGAGCCGAGAAATGCTGGACGAGAATTCTGGGGATTGAACCTCAAAAGCGGAAAACTCCCGCTTGGAATGAAGTCCCTTCATATACGCATTCCCGTCCCGACACGTTTCATGAAGTGGAGTTTTTGATCTATACGCTTGAGGATGGGACCGTTCTCGAAGTGTTCGGGCCGGGCGAAGGTGAAACCCCCTGGCGCTCGTTCCTCGAAAAGCACGGCGAGGGCGTGATGCATGTCGGTTTTTATGTACCCGACCGCGCGTCGGCATATAAGGAAATCGGCGCGGTCTGCGAAGCCCAAAAACCTTATCATGAGGGTTTCTATCCCGGCGGAACCTACACGTTTGTAGATACGACGCCGGAACTTGGCGTAGAGCTGAATATCAAACGGGACGAGGACAATACCGCGCTGATAGCCGCCCTTTTGGCTGATCCTGCCGGTTATGGCGGCTGAACGCGCAGGCGATACATAACACTGGAGGAATAAAAATGTCAATTTTAGGAACTACAAAGCCGGCTCAGATTGCGATAATGGTGAATGACCTGGAAGAAGTGAAGCGCAGATACGCCGAATTTTGGGGCGTTGATGTACCGCCCACGGTTGACGCGGGAGAATACGCGGTCACAAAAACCGAATACATGGGAAAACCCGCGCCGGAAGCCGGCTGCAAAATGGCTTTTTTCGATTTGGACGGCATCCAGTTCGAAATCATACAACCAAACGAAGCGCGTTCCACATGGCGCGATTTCCTTGAACAGCACGGAGAAGGCCTCCATCACATCGCCTTTCAGGTGGAGGATATTCACGAGGGAATGCGGGCCTGTAAGGAATTTGGCATGACTTTGACTCAGTGGGGCAATTACGGCGACGGAAGCGGCGCTTACGCCTATTTTGACGCGACCGATAGCCTTAAATGCTTCATAGAACTGCTTTGCACCTTCAAGTGAGCTTAGCTGGAAGACATAGCGCAATAAACCGGCGTTAGGGGCAAAAAAATGAATGAAGAACTCAGAGAACCGATTGTCAGGATGACTGGCATCAACAAGTTTTTTGGCGGCGTTCAGGCGTTGACTGACGCCAGTTTAGTTCTTTATCCGGGCGAAATACTGGCGGTGCTCGGCGACAACGGCGCTGGAAAATCTACTTTGATCAAAGTGCTTTCCGGAGTTTATCGGGCGGACGGCGGCGAAATATACTACAAAGGAAACAAAGTAAACATCACAAGTACGATGGACTCCAGGAAACTGGGGATTGAAACGATCTATCAAAATCTTGGATTGGTGGATACTTATAACTTTTATCAAAATATATTTCTCGGTCGGGAACTTGTATATAAAGGTATTCTCGGCAAGCTTGGGTTTATTGATATAAAAGCGATGGCGCGCGAAGGGATGGAGCTCATCAACCGATTTGGGATCAATCTTTCGAACCCTAAAATAAGAGTAAATAACCTTTCCGGGGGCCAACGGCAAATTGTAGCAATCAGCAAAGCGATTTACTTCGATGCTGAAGTCATCATCATGGACGAGCCAACCGCGGCGCTGGGTGTGGCCGAAACCCAAAAGGTTTACGAATTCATGCGAGTGCTGAGGAGCAGGGGAATCAGTATTATTATGATCTCCCACAACATCAATGAAGTGTTCGATATCGCAGACCGGCATATGGTCATAAAGATGGGCAGAGTGGTAGGAGAACGAAGGCGGGAAGAAACGTCCGTCGATGAGATTGTTCAGATTATTATATCCGGGAAAGACGCCAAGGATAGCGCGGCGGTTTCCTCATAAAGATGTTTCAAATTTTTAATGCGGAACTCGAAATCTCTGCATTAAAAAAATACAATATAATAGAGGAGGATTCTCATGAAATCACTTAAGACAGTTGTTGCAATTGCGTTGGCAGTGTTGATGTGTGTATCGGTTACAAGCGCGTTCGCGGCGCCGGCGGACGGAAAAACGGAGATAAAGGTAGGCTGGGCGCAGAATCAGTCCGATGAAAACATGAACAGGATGGCGAATGAATTTGAAGCCACGCTCAAGGCATGGAACGACGCGGGCAATATCCCTACGTTTAACATGGTTCGCGTAAACGCGGAAAGTAACGTGGACACCCAAATCGCCAACATAGACGCCCTGATCAGCCAGGAGGTCGACGTAATTTTCAGCAATGCGGTCGATTCGATAGGTATATTGCCCGCAATCGATAAAGCGCGCGCCGCCGGGATCGTGTGGATCGAAATGCGCGGAGTGCAAGAGGACAGGGTCGATTATAACGTGGCGCTGAGCGAAGAGGTTCTGGCGGAAAAGGCCATGGAATGGTGGAGTAATATGATGGACAGCAATCCGGATCTCGTAATCAATGCCGGACTCATCTACGGCCTGGCCTCCCAAACAATGCAGTTGATCCGTGTTGACGCCCTAAAGGATTACCTGCTTGAAAACTATCCCGACCGATTCTTCGTTGTGGCGACCGCTTATGGTGATTGGGATACAAACAGATCGATGAACACGACGGAAGACTGGCTGAGAGCCCATAGGAACATGAACGCCATCATTACGGCAGGCGCGCAAATGGCCCTTGGCGCTGTGCAGGCGGTCGTCGGCGCGGGCGGCGATATGGATGAATGGTGGTTTACGACTACGGACGCGACAGCCGACGCCTTCTCCATGTTACGCAGAGGGCAGCTCGATATGACTGTCGGTATTGATGTGCCGCAGCAGTCGAAGGAAAATGCGGAAACGTTGATCCAGGTTATGACGGGCACATACACCGGGCCCAAAACATTCCTAAACAGCTTGCAATGTCTATTTACAATCGACGCGTCCAATATCGATCAATTCTAGTAATTTAATATCAATTTGGCATGATCCGGCGGGTACGTCGCCGGGTCATGCCATAAAACAGACAAATCACCCGAAAGTATTTTTTATTTGCCGCCTGGTTTGTTCATATTCTGTTAAGGAAGTGGTCCGACATGAAAAATGAGAGATCAGCGAGGGAAGTCATACACACGGTACTCCTGGGCAACAAGGCTTTTTTCATTGTTTTGATCCTTGGGACTATACTCACCTTTGCTTCTCCCTATTTTCTGACAAGAGGCAATATTTTGTCCGTGCTGCGGCAAGCCTGCGTAACAACGCTGCTGTCAATAGGGTTTACAATCGTTTTGTCCGCTGGATTCTTCGATTTGTCGGTCGGTATGGCGATGGGCCTTCTCGGTATCATTCTAGGAAAGATGCTGAAAGCGGGGATTCCGTTCGGAATTGCGATGTTGATTATTCTGGTGTGCGGCGTCTTGACCGGTACCTTCAATGCCGGTTTGATAACGGCATTCAATCTCAACCCTTTTATCGCGACCCTGGCGACGCAATCCATCTTCAGGGGCGCCAATTATCTGATTTCGCAGTTGACTCCCATCACCGACTTCCCGGATGCATTTGTGCATATCGGACAGGGAAACTTATTTTCAATTCCCATACCGATCTACATCATGTTGTTTGTAGTTCTGGTCGCTTATTTGTTCATGAAGCGGACGAAGTATGGAGCCCACGTGATCGCTGTCGGGGGCAATAGAGAAGCGGCAGGCTTAAACGGCATCAGCGTCACAAAGATACGTTTCCTCGCGTATATGTTGAACGGCTTTTGCGTGGCGATAGCGGCGATCGTGATGACATCCCGAACAGCGTCGGCGCAGGTATCGGCGGGACTGAACATGGAGATGGACGCCATCGCCGCGGTCGTGATCGGCGGCACCGCGCTTAGCGGCGGCAATGCCAATATATGGGGCACGCTGTTCGGATGCCTGGTCGTCGTCATGGTAAACAACGGACTGAATCTCCTTGGCATCCATCCCAGCTGGCAGATCGTTTCAAAAGGTTTATTGATCCTCATCGCGGTGGTTCTGGATACTTCCACCACGGAAGTGTATTCCCAAAAAGCGAGGAAAAAATAATACGCGTAACCGTAATAGCGTACGCCGAATATTTCAGCGAGTAATACCAAACTAAAGGAGGACACGCGACATGACAAAAATTGCATTTCCCGAAAATTTCAAATGGGGCACGGCAACGGCTTCTTATCAAATTGAGGGCGCAATCAAACAGGATGGCCGCGGGGAGTCCATATGGGACCGCTTTTGCGAGATGCCGGGGAATGTCCTGAACCGAGATACCGGCGAAATGGCGGCCGACCATTACAACCGCTACAAAGAGGATGTCGCCCTGATGAAGGAGCTCGGGCATAAAGCGTACCGCTTCTCCATATCATGGTCACGCGTGCTGCCAACAGGCCGTGGCGAAATCTCGGAAAAAGGGCTTGACTTTTACTCGAACCTCGTCGATGAATTGCTCGCGAACGGAATAGAGCCGTTCGCCACGATCTATCACTGGGATTTGCCCCAGGCGATACAGGACATCGGCGGTTGGCAAAATGAGGCGACGATAGAATATTTCGTAGAGTACTGCCGGGTTCTTTACCGCAAGCTCGGCGGACGGGTCAAGAACTGGATCACGCTGAACGAGCCGTACTGTACGGCGATGCTCGGCAACTTCACCGGCCACCATGCCCCGGGAATACGGGACCTTGGAACGGCGCTGCTTGTTTCCTACAATGTCCTGCGCGCGCACGGAGCGGCTGTTCGTTTATTCCGCGAAATGAATATGGAGGGGGAAATCGGCATCACGATCAACGTCACGCCGACCATCCCGGCTTCGGAAAGAGCTCAGGACAAGATGGCTGCTCGCTATCAGGATGGCTTTGACAACAGATGGTTCCTCGACCCAGTTTTAAAGGGAACATTCCCCGCCGATATGATCGAACTCTATAAAAGCCACGGCATCACGTTGCCCGATTTCAAAGAAGGGGCGTCCATTTGTGAAAAACTCGATTTTCTGGGGATCAACTATTACTTCAGCAACACGATCCGTTACAACGAATACGAGTGGCCGCTGTACGCGGAAGCCGCGAATGACGGCGGCGCTTACCCGGCATATACGGACCGGGATTGGCCGATCGACCCAAAGGCGTTTAAAGATATTCTCATCCGCATAAAGCAGGAATACGACGCGCCGAAGATCTACATAACCGAAAACGGCGCTTCGTACAACGATATAGTGAACGTTAACGGCGAGGTTAAGGACTATGGCCGCATCGACTACCTCCACCGCCACTTTGAAGCGATACGCGGCGCAATCGACTTCGGCGTGGACATTCGAGGCTATTTCCTGTGGTCATTCCATGACAATTTCGAATGGGCGTTCGGCTATTCCAGCCGGTTCGGCATCGTGTTCATCGACTTTGAAACCCAGAAGCGCACGCCGAAGCAAAGCGCATATTGGTACAGGGACGTCATAAAAAACAACGGAATCGCGTGAGACCCATGGAGAAGAAAGTATTCGTCACGGGAGGCGCGGGAGGGCTAGGCGCCTGCATCACAAGGCGACACCTCGCCATGGGGGACAGAGTCTGGGCTTTGGACATCGATTCGTCGCCCGAGATGCGGGAGTTAGCGGCATCAGGCGAAAAGGTGTCCTTCGTCCAATGCGACATTACGAAAACGACGAATGTTCGAACTGCGATCAGCCCGCTCCTCACTGAAATAGACTGCCTCGATTACCTTTACAGCTGCGCGGGTATCTATCGCTTTGCGGACAAGGAGCCGCTGCCGAATACCATTTTGGATGACGCGGCGAGTATGTACGAGGTCAACGCCGTCGGATATCTCAGAGTCGTACAAGCGCTGCTGCGCGTGATTCAGGATGGATGCGTCATCATGTGCGTCACCTCGGAGGCCGGCAGCATCAGCGAGAACTGGCGGAGCGCGGAGTATAACTACTGTATGTCGAAAGCCGCGCAGAACATGGCCAATGTGATACTTTATCAGTATTTCAGTAAAGATCTTGGACACAAGAACACGCGCGTTCTATGCCTGCATCCGGGCTGGCTGAGGACGAGCATGGGCGGGCCGGAAGCCTTCAAGAACCCCGACCGGAGCGTCGCCCCCGAGGAGAGCGCCGACGCGATTGTAGATATCGCTCTGGATATCCAAAATATCCCGAGAGACCGGATGTTCATGGATTATCTCCGAAACGACATAGGGTGGTGAGTAATCGTATGGAGGAAATTGGCATGAGGAACGTATTGATAACAGGCGCCGGAAACGGACTCGGTTACGAGCTCACCCGGATGCATCGGGAAGCGGGGTTTCGAGTGTTCGCGCTCGAGCGCGAACCGAGCCATAAACTAAACGCATTGGCGCATGAATTTCCGGAAGCGGTGCGCGTTTACGAATGCGACGTGGGAGACACGGCGTCGGTCGACAAAGCGCTTTGCGATATCAAACACACAATAAAAAGGCTCGAGCGGATATTCAACAACGCCGGTATTCATCGTTTCGCCGATTGGGTCACGATCGAGGAAACCGATCTGGACTTTTGCAAAACGATGTTCGATATCAACGCGGTCGGGCCGCTTCGGATCGTGAAGGCTGCCATTGGGCTGCTTGGCCCGGGTTCGCTCATCGTCAATATATCCTCCGAGGCGGGAAGCGTCGCAAACGCGAATGGGATCAACAACTACGGGTATTCCATGAGCAAGGCGGCAATGAACATGGGCGCGCGCATCATGGACAATTGGCTTTGCGGGCGCAAAATCCGCACCATCTCCATCCATCCGGGCCGCATGCGTACTGAGATGCGGGGCGCGCACAGCGACATCGACCCCTGCGAGACGGCGCAAGCGCTGCTGAAAATTGCTGACGACCTTGACAGTTATGATGCGGCAAGCCATGGGTTCATGGATTACAAAGGGAACGCTTATCCCTGGTAAGGTTGAGCCTGTTCCAACCTTCAAGCTTGAGGCGCATGAGCGTCATGCAAAACAATAAGGTGTGTAAATAAAAAAAGCGGAGGTAATATATGTCATATTTGGGAGAAGATATTGGAAAACTGGGGTTTGGGCTGATGCGGCTTCCTATGCTGGGAGAAGCAGTGGATATCGAACAAACGAAACAGATGACGGATGTGTTCCTGGAGAACGGATTCACTTATTTTGACACAGCGTACGGTTATCATGACGGAGAGTCGGAAACCGCTATAAAAACAGCCTTGGTGGAACGTTATCCAAGGGATAGTTATCAACTCGCGACAAAATTACCGGCATGGGATGCGGACTCCGCGAAAGAGGCGCAGGACATGCTTTGGACGTCCCTTAAAAGAACCGGCGTGGAATACTTCGATTATTATCTGCTGCACAATCTGGGCGGCGAACGCACGGGGATATTTGACCGGTTTGACATCTGGACGTTCCTCTCCGAGCAAAAGGAGAAGGGGTATATTAAACATCTCGGTTTCTCCGCTCACGCGAAGCCGGATGAACTGGACAAAATCTTGTCGGATCATCCGGAAATGGAGTTCATGCAACTGCAAATAAATTACGCCGATTGGGACAGCAAG
>Ga0099364_10011500_pt1 | contig 12090 bp, 14 predicted proteins | sample TergutTh196P3_FD_73070 | JGI IMG/M metagenome (GOLD analysis project Ga0099364, IMG submission 73070) | Microcerotermes parvus P3 segment gut microbial communities from Pointe-Noire, Republic of the Congo - Th196 P3 | ecosystem: Host-associated > Arthropoda: Insects > Digestive system > Gut ...
CCCTCGTTACCGCCGGGCGCAACGGCTTTTGCACAACTGCAATATCCGTCCATCGGACCACAAGGGCACGAAATTGTCTGCTCCGTCCTTGTTGATGGTCAGCAGGTTACACAGGAGAGGCAGCGGATTATGCCGGTGCCGGAATGATAAGTAAGGCTGTCGCCAGAAAATAATGTACCCTTTTCCGTCATTCCACTTCGTTTCATTCCGGCTTTTGTTAACAACATCTTTTGTTAACAAGAGCCGGAATGGAGTACAACGAAATGACGGTAGATTACTTTCTGGCGGAAGCCTAATCAAAACTTGTTAGCGAACTTTGCGTCTTTGCGCCCTTTGCGGTTAAAAAAGCAAACCGCAAAATACCCTTTGTGCCTCATTGACAGCACCAACACATTCAGTACGGCGCATCAACGAACTCCCGGCATCTTTGGGACAGAGCCTCGACGATTGTTGGTATGTCCGGCGAATTGCCCAGTGCTGGTGCGTCTGCCGGTGCGCCCGGCATCTCCGGCGGCAAAAAGAGATGCTGGATGATCTCGCCGTTTGTGTCCACGCCCAAGTGATTGAGCAATTCTTTAATTCCGCCGAACCGGGCATCTTGCGGATTATTCATCATCAAAATAACCGGCACTCCCATACCGGCACAGGGCAGGGCACAGTGAATTTTTGTCGTGATGACCAGTTTGGCACGGGCGTAGTCTTGCAGATATTGATCCGCAATCCGAAACCGCTCTGCCGCAGGCAAAGACAGCGGTGCGGAATGGTCGCGGTAGATGCGCCGGCACTTGGTATAGTCCGGTATCGTGTTGAGGATGTCGTTCAATCGGCAGCGGACTTTTTTTGAAGTGAAGCCGACGGTCATAAACAGTTTGGACTTTACATAGTTTGTGAAAATGTTTGGATCAAAGTTGACGTAATAAATGGTGTTGGTGCGTTCTTCCGGCAAAGCGGTGTAGGTCTTGCCGAGCGTCAGTGTCATGCAGCCGGAAAAGTACGCATCGACTCCTCGTGATTGCAAAAAATTCATAGTCGAATGATCCCGGCAACCGATGGGTTCATGCTTCTTAAAATGTTCAATCGTTTCCGGCGGCACCTCCTGCGGATTGGTCAGGTGAATCGAAACGTAAAGCGGCTCAATCTGTTTTGACGGGACAGCATTGCCCTTGTAAATATGCCACCAGCCATTCATAATCACACGCACGCGGTCTCCCTGATAACCGGCAACGGCATCCCGTTCGACAAGCGTATCGACCCGCGGCAAAAACTGCCGGGCGGCAAGACTCTGGATGTAATCACCAATGTTCACCTCATCGCACCAGTAGCCCTCCCGCTCCATATAGGTGTAACGAAGGAGTCCGTATTTCACCGGCGAATCGCTCCGGTCTTGGGCGGGAATATCAAGGGAAAACATCCCGCGATCCTTATGCCCGCTGTCCTTATAAGAGTGTACTCGTTGCCGCAGTTTGTAAAGGACAGGATTTTGATTGAGGGCATGGTATAGTTTTTTTGCGAACCGTTTCATAGATACTTTTATGCTGTTTTTCTTGGGTGTGTCCAACTTTAGTGGGTATTTCTTTTTGCTCCAGATAAAATACCCGTCATTCCGGCGCAAGCCGGAATCCAGACGAGCGACTCACAACCCGTCCCTCTGGATTCCGGCTTGCGTCGGAATGACGCAAGCGAGTCCATGCCAATTTGGAATACGCTCTAGTGGGTGTTTTTTTATTTTCGTAAGTGCCCCGCAAGGGCGATGACATACACTGAAATCACAAAACGAAACAGACATTTTTACGGTTTTACTGCCAGCGTTACTACCTAAATCTGAATTTCGTGGTTTCTGTAGGTCATTTTAGCCTAAATTGCCTATTTTAACAGGGAGACCTTCTATGGGTAGTATCTTGTGGGACAACCATTTGACCGTCAGTGTTCCGTTCCTCACGGACAAGCCTGGTGAGTTCGAAGCGGACGTAGGCAGGGTCCCGATCTGCCCCCTTTGCGGGAGTGGGAATGCGTTGATAGAGTTCCGGTGACAGTTTTTTGAACTGGTGTGTGGCCCCTGCCATTCCAGAATGGAAGAGAGGAGTGCCGGATTGTGACCTATCTGAACCGATTGTTTGTCTTTCACGATACCAACGCCTCGGATGCGTAAGCCCGATACGTATTCCGCGAGTTCCTGCCAGTAGCCGTTCAAGGACGCGACTAAGCTGCCACGTATCTGACTGTACCATATGTGAACGACGTAGTATTTGAGACTGTCGTAAATGGGTCGTGTTCTGAATTTGTTGAAACGGGCAAGTATCGCCCGTAAAAACGAGCATTTCTAGTAGCCAATCAACAATTTCAGAACACGACCCGTAAATGAGGTAAGTCCCCTGACTCGCCGGTAATTTTGTTTGCCAATGTTATTTTGAGAGTGTTTACTTAAATATAGATACGATTTTCTTTTGTAGTGCTTGAAAGGCTTCGGTTGTGGTAACGGCATGCCAGATTCTTAGCGACAAATCGACCATTTTTTCGCACTTCGAAACCCATTTTTTACAAACTGACCGCTCCCGCATTTCTTGCACGACAACATAACACGACCTCCATGAAAAATAGACTAAACTAAACAAAGTATAACAAAATCTATACTTAAGTCAACACTCTCGTTATTTTCCAATTCTGGGATCTAACAACCCTCGCCTTCAGGCGATACCTTTGTTATCATGTGTGACATGGACAACTATCGTCGTACCTCTCATACTAACTTTGACATCAAGTTCCATTTTGTTTGGATAACCAAATATCGCAATCCCCTATTGACTGGCACCATTGCCGAGCGAACCCGTGATCTGATATGCCAGATATGCACCAAATTGGATGTGAAAATTTTGAAAGGTCATGTAAGCAAAGACCATCTACAACCCTAACTGGTATCCCATAAAGTACGGGAAAAGTGAAAAGCCAAATCCAGCGACGAACCAACTTACTACAAAAGGGAACCTCTAACAATCTCATTTTCCGTCATCCGATTCGCCCTTTCAAGCCTGGCTTGGCGATTTTTCGCGAAAACCGGTACTTTTTCCCAAAAAACCAACACTTTTCTCTCCGCCAACGCCCAAAATGGCAACATCAGCGCGCACCGTCCCCTCATTTCGCCACTTTCGGATACTTCAAACTCACAAAACGACACATATTGTACACCAAATTCCGCACCCCTACCGCTCTTTGCTTCCAAACCTTGTCGATCAAGTTCTTCTTCGAATAGTTTCGGATTTTTTGACATGGCTTGCAGTTTACTTTGTGTTAACTCTTTCAGTTCTGCCTTCGTTTTTTCTTGATGTGACTTCAATTCCTGACACTTCAAATGGTTCCATACTTTCTCATCTGGATTCCAATTCGGAGAATAACTTGGAAGATAGAATACATGGAGACGTTTTTGACTTTCAATGAATTGTCTCGTTAACTTTGATGTATGGGGAGTGGCTTGATCCATAACAACGACAAGATGCCGACGAGGATGATGTAACAACATCTGACATAAAAACTCTATGACCTCGACAGATGCTATACGTTTTTCATAAAGACGAAAAACCAAAAAACCACGATTACTTAGGGCAAACATTGCTGATATACCACCACGCAACCCTGTTATTGTTGCTTTCGGCGTTTGTCCAAAAGGCGACCACGTCTTACCTAGAAATGCAGCCAAGGACACATTAGACTCATCTTGAAAGTAAAAAATAGACTTATTTTCAAGGATACAATGCTTAATCTTGGGTATCACATAACGCCGCCAATGTTTTCGTACCTCCTCATTGGCTTCATAATACCCTCGCTCAGGTTTTTGGTACGTCAAACCAGCAGCAACAAGTCGTCGCCAAATAGTATGTTTGGAAACTTGGATGCAAAACTTTTCGGTAATGACGCGATGTAATCGACCAACTGTCCAAAGATCGGATTCAAAACCATAAGAAAGGGCTGATGAAAGAACAATGCTTTGTAATTCTTTTTCGTTCAATTCATTCAGCAGTTTTGGCCGTCCACTGCCTTCCTGTCTGTATAAACCATCTGTACCTTCTTGTTGGCAGTGATGACACCAGCGATATAATGTTGAGCGATCAATACCGAAAGCAATAGCAACTTGTCCTTTGGGAATACCACGCTCGACGGACTCGACAGCACGCAAACGAATATCAAATGTGGAATAAACAGCGACTCCGCTCATGAGAACATCTTATCACAGTAAGTAATACGCGTCAAGAACAATGTTGCTCCCATCACGAGCAACCATCAATCGTCTATTGAAACGACATGGCATGTTAGAGGGTCGTCGACGCAAACGCTTTACACCTCCGCCAACGGGATAGTATTTGAAACCGTTGTCAAAGAAACTCGCCGAATTGGATCAGTTCGATTATGTGGAAGATTTGTGTCTCACTGGCGGAACAACTTTTCAAGTTTTGAATGTCATTTCGCTTCACGGCGGACAGACTGGTTCTTATCCCCTGAGCCGGATGAGTGCTGAAAATACGGTGCGAAAGATGATCGAGTTTTGGAAAGAAGCCGGATTGCCGGATTATGCACAGTTCGATAATTCGATGATTTTTCAGGGAGGATTACTGCCGGATACCTTGGGCAAAGTGATACGGTGTTGCTTGAGTTTGAATGTGATTCCTGTGTTTGTACCGCCGCGTGAGACGGGCTTTCAAGCATCGGTCGAAAGTTACAATGGTCGATGGCAACGAGCAGTATGGCAACGATTTCATTTTGAAAATCTGTTTGCGGTGCAAAGGCAATCGGACAAGTATGTCGAAGCCTTACGGTGCAAAAATCAGGAGCGTCAAGAGGCGGCACCGACACGATGGCCGTTCCCAAAGAATTGGACCTTGGATTATTCTATCAAGCCGCGAGGAAAGATCATCTTCATTCGTCGGTCAACGGACGATGAGTATGTCGAGGCGATGGGACATTGGTGGAAGGTCTGGGGGGCAGGTGCGCATAAATTGGTGCGTGCGGAAGTCGATCTGACGAAAAACAAAATTTCGTTCTATCGACTACGAAGAAGGGAGCCAAAAATACAAGAACTGCTGGCGACGGCAGTGTACAAAATGCCAAATAGAAAATTCAATGAGTAAAGAGACAAAAAACAATAACGCAACAACTTCAGATGTCAAACAAATCAGACTTTACTGTCCCACCTGACGGTGAGACTTGCCCTGTAATGCGTTGGTCCCCTTTCGCCCGGTTTGACTTTTTGCCAAATGTGGGGTCCGAAAGCAAAGGCATGAAACCCAGAGCGAATGACCCAAGGGATAACCACTTCATTTGTCCTTAAGTAGTACGCTGACACCACGCTTTCAACAGAACTCGTACTCAGAGGTGTGGGGCAAACGTAGGCATCGGTATCTGAATTGTTTTCATACCTTAATCGAACGTAGAGAGGATCTCCAAAACGAAGAGATTCGGGATAGATTTCTATAGTGAACGAACACAGTGGATCCGGGTTGATCCATGTGCGTGCCACTGCACTTCCTCCACCCCAGATCTCACTTTCTTCATTCGGAATTCCCTTAACGAACTCTCTCCGTAGATGATTGGCGTTTCTTCCACCCCAAGGTTCATCAATAACCGCGTCCTGTAGACGATTAGGGTTTCCACTCCAAATTCCCTGATCAGACTCTCCTAGTAGATGTCTAGCATTTTCTTCTCCACAAACCCGATGGTCTGCCAGAAAAATGGCGGCGAAAAATAGCAAAAAGCAGACTTGCGTTTTCATCATTTACCCTCAAAATGGTCGAAAAACAACGGCGGGAAATGGGGAAACCAACCGGCTTCCACATCTCCCGCCATTCTACACGATGTTCGCATTGATGTCAATATCTCTTTCAGTCGCTACTGCGATCTGGCAACCGTTTCGCTTGAATTGCCCTGTATCCAGCGCATAAGTGCCATTTTCGTAAAGAGGGTAATCTTCGGTGAACGTATCCATATTCATGATGCCTCCATTTACTTCGGATGATACTCCATGTTTTCCTCGGCATCAAGTATTCTCTCTGGAACACTTACCTTGCCTAAAACCTCATTTAATCTTGTTAGCAGTTTTTCGTTGTTTTCCATCCTCTCTTCAAAGTACCATCTGTCCTCAGCTATACGTTTCAAATTTTCACACTCTATTGTGTGCAGAGTTTTCAGTAATTTCTCTATCTTCTCGAAGGATTCAAATATTTCGCTTTCTACTTCGTTTAATTTTTCTGTTGATTCCACATACTCTTTCAGTTCCATAAGTAACAAGTTGTACTTGAATAAGTTATACAATGTTCCAGGTGCCAATTCAGGGATGATGCGTTCTAAATCTTGCCGATTTGGATGCTCTCCATCAAAGAAGGGCATACTCCAACCTAAAATCTCCATCTCTTTTTGGTTTCGAGGTTTGATCAGAATCGGCTCAGAACCTTCAACAAGTGATGTATATCTGATTGGATCGAGGTTGATATTATTCTCAACGCCATCAAAGCTCCAATTATTCACAAATACCATCAAATGTCCAGACACTCCAGACGGCACTCTTTCCAGTACGTCGTATATTTCTCTTGATATTTCTCTATCAATTTCACCTCGTTTGCTCATTGCGTCGAGATTTGTAATAACTCTTTGACGCATTTCATCTTTTTTTCTGTTCATTGCATGGGGCAAACCTTTTATTTCTTCCCAACGTTTTTTGTCATATCCATTGCTATAAAAACTCCACATGTCGCTGTAAGATATTCCTGGAAAACCGAGAGGTACATACATAGTCGGTCCATTTTCACCCGGTTTAACCTTTTGCCAAACGGTTACAGACCTCCGTGCCGCATCATTAAAACCATTGGAAGCACGCCAAGGGATAAATCTGCCTGTATGTTCACGCAGATAAAATTCAACGTTTCCTCTATCGATAGTTACTGATGGATCAAAAACGATAGCATACGCATCCGTATTTGTGGTGTTGTGAAAATGTATTCGCACATAAAGAGGGTCTCCTACATGAAGAACCTTTGGATAAACTTCCACAGTAAATGAGCAAATGTGTTTTGGAGAAGAACCAACCAGATATTCTGTCCCATGCCCCCCACAATACGTTCCATTCCTACTGTTTTGCCCATACTGTCCTCTCCGTGAACATGATAGCCAATCGATAAAACACCAACGATAAACAGCGAAAGAACAAGCTTATTCATCAATTACCCCACAGCGCAAATCAAAAAAAACGGCGAAAAACGCGAAAACTCATAAGCCCCCACGCTGTCCGCCATTATAGACATTCCCATAACAATGTCAAGCGGGTATGTAAAAATAAAGTTGGTATTTTTCTGTTACGATGGGAAGTTTTGAACGAAACTCTACGTTTACAGGATTCGAAGGCTTACCCGCCACGATTTCCGTTGGGACGCAAATCCAATGTCAACCGAGGGCAGACCGCCGATTCCAACTTTTTTTGCACACCCATTTCAAGCCCCTTTAGCTATACTCTATCTGGGTATGGTCTCTCTTGAATACGCTGAATTTGATCAGGATCCAATTCTTGTATACCGGTGGTATAGAGGTAGCAGCTGCTTGAGTTCCAATTGACATCCATAATTCCTCTGTCTGAAGGGTGTAGCCTATGTGTTTTTTGATCTACAACACATGGAGATATGTGAGGTCCAAGGAAATAATGCAATACTTCATGGAGCACGAGAATTGCTCGGGCTACTGCTGGTGTGACCCACGGCGGTCTTCCATTTACATCAATCCAATCCGGTCGCGGTCCCACCCATCGACTTGTATTGATCACATCGCGAATAACCTCATTGTAAATTAACGCGGAAACAGGTCTTGCATATCCCGGTTGCCAGCGCATCGTTCCTGGTGCCAAAGGCACTCCAGGTCGCCAGGGTATTGCATGATCAAAATCTTCGCTCTTCGCGGGATTATATGCTCCCAATGCGTGGAGAATCCAAAAATCATTTTGATTAGCACTTCTAGGAATATCTCTTCCAACTTGAGTATTCGAGTTCGAAGCCGTTTCATAACCCTGTTTTGTTTTCTTTTCGGTATTGCTTATTTTTAGGCATTTCATTAGCATTTGCATTTCCTTTGGAGTTATTTTTATGCAAAAACGCGCATACCAAACAGGGCTCGAAATCTCCGACCGCAAATGGAAAAAACTCGCACCGCTCCTGCCCACGCCACCCCGATCCCCCAAGGGCGGACAAGAACCTGCTCCCAATCGGGCCTGCTTCGAAGGCATCCTCTGGCTCATGAGAAGCGGAGCACGATACAAAGATAGGCCCAAACACTTTCCATCAGGAAGCACCTGTTGGAGACGCTTGAAGTGGTGGAACGAACAAGGAGCCTTACTGAAGGCGTGGCAACAAATTCTTAAATTCCTTGATCAAAAAGGGCGTATCAACTGGAAAGAATGTTTGGTGGATGGCGAGTGTGCCTCCGCAAAAAAAGGGGCGCGATGGTCGGCAAGACCAAGCGGGGCAAGGGGACGAAGATAATGATTCTCAGTGATGGCAACGACATACCGATGGCCGCGTTGCCCGAATCGGCATCAGTTCATGAGGTCAAACTCATTGAACAGACGATGTCTCAAGTTCGTGTTCCGAGGCGTGGTCGTGGTCGTCCGAAGTCGAAAGTGAAGAGGTTGATTTATGATAAGGCGGCGGACAGTGATGCGTTGCGAAAGCGGTTGAGGCGTGGCGGAACGGACTTGATTGCTCCTCATCGAAGGGGGCGAGTGAAGCCGTCGATGCAAGATGGCAGAAAGCTTCGAAGGTATCGTCGTCGTTGGAAAATGGAGCGAACGATTGCGTGGATTCAAAACTTTCGTCGTTTGGTTGTGCGTTATGACCGCTCGATTTCTATGTTCAACGCTCAAATACAAATCGCATGCACCATCATAGCGGTAAAAAGGTTATGAAATGACTTCGAGTATCCCTGCTCAAATGCTTGATAAAATTTGGCTGAGTGGGCTCAGAAAGGTTTGATTTTCCTGACCATTGTACGACTTGTTGTGGAGATGCAACTTGTACATCAATACAGGCACTGGCGAGCTGTTCTCTTGTGCAAGTTAGATCAGGTAACGGCGGCTGGAACATTACATTGAAGTTATCCGGTTCCCAGGGAGGAGGCACCGTATCTGCGTTACCTTCCATCCATATGTTTGGATGTCCCCAACGTCCGCGAGGATTATGTGGATCAGTCACATTGGGATCATATTCAACATTACGATTAAACTGATTACTCCCTGTTCCTCTAGTGGGATTTTTCATTCGCTTTAATTCGAACCACAGTGTCCGCCAGACGGTGAGTATCTGCGTTTGCAGATTGTCATGCACTTTCTCAAAACCATCGAACTGACCGCCCGGTTTAGGATACAAAAGCGTACGTCCAGCAATAACAGATGGAGGATTATGTAGGGGCATGCCAGCAAAAACATATGACTCAACGCCTACCTCGTTCGGATGCACTGCTACAATATAATTGTCTCCAGCATGTGCCTTAACGAACGTACATTAACGCATACTTCACACCATTGTCGGCAGAAGTGAATTCTAATGTCGTAGGTGCAAGTGTTATGCTACCATAATTGTCCCGAGTACCATCTCCATTCGTTGTCGGCTCAACCAGACTGCCGATAGGATTGTCAGGATCGAACCAAGCAAGATGAAGGGTTCCCTTCATCGGCGGTGGGATTGCTGCATTCAACATTACCTTAATGTTGATCTCGTTGTGCAGTGTTCCGTTCGGAGCATCTTTCTCTGGGAAGCAACACTTTCCATCGTCATTGGGATTGTCGCCCAGTTTAATGGCACCACCCGATTCAAGCCCTTCAACTGTCTCCCAGACAACGCTCTGAATAGCATTGAGCATAGTATCGACGGGCACAGGTGTACCCGACGTACAACCACCTCCGCACGAACCACTTCCGAAATAAACACTTGTTTTAATGGACGAATATTCGTCGGTGCTTGCCGTTACTTTTTTCCACGGTGCCTTGGTATTGTCCATCGGCAGAGGCGTACTCGGAGTTGCAAAGTTATCTGTCGAAAGATTGCAAAAACAAGTGTCCGATACATGAGGTGCCAAACATACCGGTTCTATGATCGCTCTAATAGCATTGTCGTTCTCTTGCCAAAGATGATACCATTGGTGAGTTTTGCCATTGACAAGACGTGTGCCTTTGTCTTCAGGAACGTTCCAATCGCCGCGCTTGCCGCCGCCACAGTCGCTATCGACAACGCTGGCAGGAGCCGCTATAATCTGGTCGTTCCGTTCCCAATGAAAAATCCCATGTCGAGACACCTTTTTTGCGTAGCGTTTGTTTTTGCGTTGTTCGTCGGCTGTTTAGCAGCGGCAGACATGAGCCTCCCGGTGATAGAGACGTTGCCCGATGGCACCGCCGTTATGCTACAGGAAGAGGATACCGAGTCGGTTATCACTGCTACCTTTTCGCCGGATGGAAAGAAAATCGTTACAGGTGGCGGCGATGGAATTGTCCGAATTTGGGATGCCGAATCGGAAAAAGAATTAAAAAAAATGGAAGGACACAACGACAATCCTCCTAATCACACGAAATATCACACAGTCCATTTTGCCATTTTTTTCGCCGGATGGGAAGAAAATTGCTTCGGTAGGTACTGACAAAACCGTCCGAATCTGGGATGCCGACTCGGGAAAAGAATTGAAAAAAATCGAATCCCTCTCATTGGACTCCGCTAACCCTAAGTCTATCGCTTTTTCTCCAGACGGAAAAATGCTTGGTACAGGCGGTATAGACTATATTGTCCGTGTTTGGGATGTCGATTCAGGAAAGGAATTACAGGAAGATGAGTGGCATGGGCTCGACGGGATCGGCATGGGCGAAAGCACAATCGCTTTGTCACAAGGTAGAAAAAAATTGGCTTCGGCATCTTTGGGGGATGCTCCCCGAAGCCAAACTATCCGAATCAGGGATTTAGAATTGGGAAAAACATTGCATGAAATTAAAGTACCCCCGCCTTATATTAGATACATGATATTCTCGCCCGACGGGAAAAAACTTGTTACCCACGGTGCCGTACCGGCAGTCCGCCTTTGGGATGTCGATTCTGGAAAGGAATTACACAAATGGCAGGCAGGAGACGAATTTATCATGTTTTACGACAACATCGGAATCGTTGTTTTTTCTTCAGACGGGAAAAAAGTTATGATGGGAAATGGACGAAACGTTATTCTCTGGGACACAGACTCGCGAAAAGAATTATTGAAAATTGTAAACGAAATAACCGAACAAAATAAATTAAGGCGAGAGAAATACCCTAATTCCTCGTATCATAAATTTCCCGCGTTTAATTCTGCTGCTCTTTTACCTGATGGTAAAAGAATTGTTACGTTAAGTGAGGACATTTCAATCGCTGATGGCAAAATCGACCACTACGGATTTGCATCCCTAGGTGACATGACATTTATAGACCAGGCACCCCGAATTTGGGATGCCGAATCAGGAAAGGAATTGGAAAAATGGGAAGATTATGTTGGAAAAAAAGTAGTTGTTTCTCCTAATGGCAAACAAATAGCCATAGGAACTAGAGACGCAATTTTCCGACTAGTGGATGCCGAATCAGGAAAAGAATTGAAAAGATTTGAAGGACATAGTCGTGAAGAATACGCACAAGAGCGATATGTTTTTGCAATTATTTTCTCTCCCGATGGCAAAAAAATAGCAATAGGGTTTGGAGACGGAACTATCCGAGTCATAGAAGCCGAAACGGGAAAAGAATTGAAAAGATTTGAAGGACATAGACGAGAAGAATACACACAAGGGCAAGATATTTATTCAATCGCCTTCTCTCCAGATGGAAAACGGGTAGTTAGTTGTGTAATGGGGGACGGCATGCGAATTTGGGAATCGGAATAGCAAAGCAGGCGAGGGAGCCGTTGCCGTCGAAGCCGCCGCCGTTATCGATGATGGTTCGTTTGATCGCGTCATTGGGAGGGTATGTTGATCGACCGAATCGTCTCGATCCGCCGGGAGTGGAGACGGTTTGGAAGGGCTTGCAGCGAATGCGAGACTTGGCGTGGGGGTGGGAAACCTTCGGA
>Ga0099364_10011501_pt1 | contig 12088 bp, 13 predicted proteins | sample TergutTh196P3_FD_73070 | JGI IMG/M metagenome (GOLD analysis project Ga0099364, IMG submission 73070) | Microcerotermes parvus P3 segment gut microbial communities from Pointe-Noire, Republic of the Congo - Th196 P3 | ecosystem: Host-associated > Arthropoda: Insects > Digestive system > Gut ...
ACCGCTCCCCGCTGCCAGAGAACGTCCAGCACTTCCCACTCCGATTCCGAGATTCGCACTCGCGGCTCTTTTGTTTTTTTCTTTTTCATTGCGATACGCTGCCTGTCGAAAACGCTACGTTTGTATCAAATAGTAGCACAGGCGTTTTTTTTTTTGTCAAGAGGAGAAACCAAAAAAATCGCTTAAAATGCCCTCATCGCTGCACTTTTCAAGTTCCCAGCGCTGCATTTTTCAAGTTCCGTCCGCATGCGCTGCGTTCCATTCCGGCTGTTGCAAAATGTGCCGTAAAAACAAAAGCCGGAATGGATCGCAGCGAAATGACGGAGCAATTGAAAATCCAAATCAACTTTTAAGACGCACTAGCGATTGGTTATGCTTAAATTGGAATGCTTCCTTGTCCCGGTAGGGACAGGATATTGGTAGAAGAATCTTGCAGTCCGTTCTTGCACCGGCAAGCGTGATTTGTTTTGCGATCTTGTTCGTAACAATAATTTATACGGTGTTATCGCCCGGCGAGCAAAACGACCTGTCGATCTCAAAAGCGATTTCGGGGCCGGCCATAAACCGATCCAATCGTCGGTTTTTCAAGGCAGATGATAAATATAAATCGAGTAGCCCACTCTGGCCGTCGGCGAGTGGTTCAAAAAATACCGGTATTGTCCTTCACGATCATAAAGATAATTCACGCTCAAAGCGTACCAACCGGGTTGCGGATCATTGGCCGGAGGCATTCCCGTTGCAGGAATCGAAGTGTTTTCCAACGGATAACTTCCCCAACAAGCGACCTTCATTTCCGTTACTTCAGGATGATCGCGGCACCAACGCTCCAGAAAGAAAAGGTCCTGCCCCCAATCGATATTACTGTCCAATAAATGACGTGCCCCATGAAGTGGACCGCCCGCCGCCTCGTTGAAATACGAAATACTGTGCGGATAAATCCAAAGACTGCTGCCCACCGACCAGAGCAAGAGTGTTATTGCAATTGTCGAAAACACTGGCCGCTTCCGTGAAATCGCCTTGCCGACCTTGCTGATCCATATGAAGAAAAACGGCAGGACTGGAATAACGTAACGGGAATGAACCGAAAAGCCCGATTGACTGCTCACGAAAACAAGAAGAACGATTCCCGGTATAAGAATAACCATTTCGTCCTGCCATGTCCCATTGCATTCTCTGATAAAAAACGTGCAATAAATTGCCAGGAGGAAGAGCACCAGCGTACCGAGCGGCGTTTTGACGAGCAAGGCGTAGAGATAATAATACCACCAGCCCTGGTCCGACCACTCGCCGCAAAGGTACGACGGAAAACCTCGCTCGAAATCGAGTTTCTGTAAGTCGATCCCCTGAACCATGTCTTTCGGAAGCGGGACGGGCAATTTACCGAGCCAGGTTCCTTCAAAGCGGTTGGCTCTGTCGAAAACATCTCGATCCGGCTTACCGGTCAGTGCCAATGACTGGAAACGGAACGAATCGAGAGAGGAAAACGTACCATCGCCGAGATAACCGCAATTGATGACGAAAACGCTGACCGCATAGAGGAGACAAAGACCACCGAATTGCTGTATCGCTCCTTTGAATTTGAGCGATTGATAATCCGGTAGACGATAGAGTAGCCAAAGAACGAAAAAGAGTGGATAGAAAACCAGCAGGGTAAACTTGCTCAATACCGCCAGTCCCAGAGCAGTACCGGCAATGATGGATTCAAATGTTTGCGGCTGTTTGAGCCATTTCCGGAAAGAGTAAACCGCAATCACGGCCATAAAAGCGGTTGGCACGTCGTTCATTATCGTTGTGCCGTGACCGAGAATGAACGGCGAAAAACACACGATCAGCAGGACGAAAATTCCTGAAACGGAACCAAACAGGTCTTTTGCAAACCGATAACAGAAGAAGACACCGACGACGGAGAACACAAGGCAAGCCAAACGTCCGATGAAAAAGAGTGTTCGTGCTCGGTCGCCGTTTGCTTTGAGGAAGATTTCGGCAATGTGAAATTCGTCACGCCCCATTGGTGGACGATTGAATTTGTCCTTGTCGTGACTTGGAGATAGGAACAAAACGGGAAGCGAGGCAACGGCACGAACGAGCGGCGGATTGACCGTTTGAGTATCGAAGCGATTGAACTTCCAAATGTTCAGACCGGCCAACAGTTGCGACGGTTCATGCCAAACGGGAGCGTGAACCCAAGAGCCATAGACAAAGAGAGTTACGAAAATAAAAACGATTGATGCCCGACAAAAAGCCATCAATCGTTTGGGAGGTTCGGAGGCTGACCACATGGAATCAGGATTATTTTTTTCGTCGCTCTTGGTATTTCATATAAAGGGCCGTAAAGATCAACGCAAGACCGATGACGATCAATACCGGACGGATTTTACTCTTCGGTTGCGGCATTTTGACCTGTGAAGGATCAAGGCCATAAAGCGGTTGGATCGTTCCTTGAACTGGATTGCCATTGGCATCAATATGATAGCCAATGCCATCGATGGCATCCGTTATTTCCGCACCCTCTGGGAATACCATCACCACATCAGATTTGGCCACCGCCCCTTGCCGCATGTCCGAAACTTTGGTTGTCGTCCCAGCAAAACGCCCATTCCGTGACACGCTGGAGCGAACGTAAGATTTAAGTAAAACAGGCATCCAAGTATTACTGACCAGGTGGCTTTCTTGAACTTCAAACCTCTCTTCCCGCCAAATGTTTCGCCCATTACCAAGCAATACATCGCTTCGAATAATGCCGCGGACGGGCATGAACCCCAACTTCGGATCAAGTACAAGAGTAATCTTACCTGTGCCGCTTGTTGCTCCCTCAAATTTTTCTTTTGCATCATAGGGAGCGACTAATTGAACTTTCTTATCTTCAAAGGGCACGATGATATCCCAGTTTTCTTGACAGCTCAATAAGTGAGGAAAAAGGTAGTGGGGAAGCGGAAAGGTTTCCGACGATCCACCAACCAGCCAGAAAGAGTATTGATCGTTCATAAGAATACCCGAATTGGTGACCGTATCGACTCGCCCAAAAATTCTATCTAAACCTTCATTTTTTACAAAATTCCTGCAAACGCCTTCTTTGGAATCCCAGCAAGTGGTTGACCATTGGACGACAGTATCTTTTGCCGGGTCAAAATACTCGGTGTCATAGCGATAGTCATTGTTTAACTGCCAATGAGCATAATTCCTCCTCGCCGGAGGTCCGGGAACTCGATCACCAACTTGGCCATTGTTGTTGTGAAATGCTTCGTTACGGATTTCACTTCGGTAAAAAAGATTTTTGGCAAATTCGATTCTCTCCCTAAACACCCTCACCAATTCTTTTTTTTGGTCCGCCGGTTTCAAAACAAAAAAACGTTCTATCTCGGACTGAGAGACAACGTCCTCCGCAAAGAGATTGTTCGATAAGGACGCTAAACAACCGCCCAACAATACCAGCATACCGAAGTACAATCTTGCCATTTGTCGCTAACCTCCTTACCCGCAAAATACCAATCCACGGTGTTGACACCGTGAATGGATATGCAACGTGGTGAGAAAAAATCGTTTTTGCCCCTTTCAAGACACCTCACAGGCCCCGCCATCGGGCCTCCAATAGTGGGCCTCTCAGAATCAACCAACTCCTCACATAAGTTCCTGCGCAAGATCAACTGCAAGGAAAATACGGCCCTGAGCTGTCTCCACATGGAGCCCCCGACTCTACAACCACACAAGAACCACCAGTACAATACCCGGAAATCTCGGTGCCACCCACACAGAAATAGGCAGCTCCACCCGACTGATCGCATGTACTGCCTTCCATTGGAACGCAACTGAAATTTGGAATCGCCGACTCTACGTTACAAAAGTAACAATCACTCGCCCCGGCATCACATTGTCTCCCGCCGACTTCATCGCAGCTCCCACCGCCGCCACCGGGGCGCAATTGTACGCATTGTGAATTTGCCAGACTACGGGCAAACGTGTAATTTGCATACCCTAATACGGCGGTAAAGCACATGATCGCCAACGTCAGTAGAATCTTTTCATTGAATTTCATGGTTCAATCTCCTGTATTGGAAGAACATTATCGTTACTTCACGGACTGTCCGTAAAGTTTATACACACATACTATTCGGTTTCCGCAATGACGGCAGAAACGGGAATTTGGAACACCGACTGGTTTGCCCCCGCCGTCTCAATGGCAACTCGTCCTTCAAATGGTCCCACGGGTAACAATTCTGCAGTCATTCGGATATTCAACATTACTCTGTAATCGGTGGTCTCCCCAAGGCTACACGCGATTCCATCAGGAGCCTCTGCTTTTTGGAACAGGACGGGCGACAGATCGTAACGCAGTAACTGGACCGTCCGTTCTTTCGTTTCGCCTCGTTGAATCGCCCCAAAATTGACCTTTGCCGGAACACAATACAAGCGGCTATTCGCTTCCATTTCGCCGACCACGTTCAAGGGCAAAACTCCCTTGTTGGTTTGCACGACCAAGTTTTTGTTAAAACTCCCCGGCGTCGACGGTAAATCGACCACAACCCTCAACTTCGTACTGCCCCCCGATGTCAACTCCTTGGCATAATCCTCAGCGACCATACAGCCGCAAGTCGAGTGTATCTTCTTGATTGTAACCGTCTCGTTCGACTCGTTGACCAGTACAAACTCGTGCGACAATCGCGGTTTCTTCACTGAATCCACCGAGCCAAAGTTCCAAATCGGTTCGTCGCAACGCAAGCCACCGGCTCGGACGGGTTTCTGCTTCGTTTTTGCCTGTTCCGGAAATTGAAGCACTCCAATTCCCTGTAACAGGAATGTCGTTCCTAGCAAAACAAACGACAGGAAAAACAGCCTCTTGGTCCAATTCGCTTGGCCAGATTCCCAATTTTTCGGTTCATGCTCTTCCTTCATGCTTCATCATCGTTGGTCCGCACTATGGACATCTTTTACGGTCAAGTCCTTGATTTTAAGTACAACGGGTGTGTCAACGAACCATCGTCGATTCGCTTTCAGCCGGGTGTGCTTGTCCGAGAGTTTTGAAAGACCCTGAAAATCACGAAACCTGGTCCCAAAACGGGAAATATTGAAACATATTGTCGTGAGGCGCAGGCTTGGCAGGATGCTCGCAATGCGTCAGGCAAGGGCGTCGACTGGCAGTTCACCACCGACAACGCCCGAATCAGACTCAAACGACTTTATCCATAATTTTAGACTTGGCATAGTACTCTACCCAACGGAGCATAACAGTCCAAATGTTACGCCCTGTTGGGGCTATAACCTATCCCCCGGCGGTATAGACCTAACGTCCCTTCGGGACGGGCAACGTGGGAAAGAAACTCCTCCGAAAGTTTTCCACGCCTCAAATTTCCTGTTTCGAGTTTTCCATTTTGCTCGTTTTTTGCATTTTCTCATTATGAAAACAATCTGCGTAAATCTGTTTAATCTGTTGGTAACAGAAAAAGATGCGTCGCTACTGTTGGGTTATTGAGAAGCGGGAAAGAACAATTCGATTTCACGTTCCGCTGATTCCGGGGAATCCGAAGCGTGGACGAGATTCTGTTGCGGACTCAAACTAAAATCGCCGCGGATCGTACCGGCAGGAGCATCGATGCCGTTCGTCGGACCGACCATTGTACGAACGACCTTGACTGCTTCGGGACCTTCGAGGATCGCCACAACGACCGGACCGCTCGTGATGTACGCTTCCAAACCCGGATAAAACGGCTTCGAGACGTGCTCCGCATAGTGCCGCTTCGCCAACTCCGCCGTGATTTGCATCAACTTCATCGCCGTCAGGGTGAGGCCCTTGCGTTCGAATCGGCCCAGTATTTCACCGACCAATCGCCGCTCCACAGCGTCCGGTTTCAAGAGAATGAACGTTTGTTGTGTCATTTCGGTTTTTCGACCATCAGTTGCTGTTTTTCGGGATCGTAGACGAATTTGTGCCCATCGGGAAGTTTGGGCAACGGCATTCCTTGGAGGACGTCTCTCATATATTCTTCGTGTGTGGCAGGTAATTTTTCGTGCTCGGCCTTGTACAGGTTCTCCGCGTGTTGAATCTGCTGGAGGACGATACGTTCCCGGACTTGGAAGAGTTGCGAAACGGGCACCAAGATAATATCCATTGGTTTTTCGCCGCCGCCGTGATCGTATTGACCTTTGCCGGTCATACCGACCGCCGCCTCGACTTGGACGGTTTCCGGCTCCTTCTCTTCGATGGCGGGCGGGGCTTCCGGTTGCGGCACTTCGTCAATCGGCGGAGCCTCCTGTTGACGCGGCACAGGCTTTGCGGCGTCGCAACCGAAAGCGAGCGGTAAAACGAGAACGAACAGGATCAGTGAGTGTCTCATCATCACGAGTCGAGACCTGCGGTCCCGATGAAATGGGGTTGAATCTTTCCGGAATTATCATCCGCAGAGACGGTAGCGTCAACCCGCCGCTTCGATCAGCGAAAGGAGATCGGCGGCGATTTGCTTCTTCGTTCCGGTCAATACGGCAGTCCGGCCTCCGAAGACGTCGAAGACTTCAACCGAAGCGTTGGCTCGACCGATCGAGTCCGGACCGTTCAAGACGATCAGGTCGCATTTTTTACGCCGGAGTTTTTCCAAGGCTTTTTCTCTGCCGTGTTGCGTTTCCAAGGCGAAACCGAGTATCCATTGATCCGGGCGTTTCATGGTTCCGAGTGCTGCCAAAATGTCAGCCGTCGGTTCCAAACGCAACAAAAATTCCGTGTTCAGCTCCGACTTTGCCAATTTTTGCTCGGAAAAACAACTCGGCCTGAAATCGCAGGGGGCTGCGGCGCCAAGGACGCCTTTGCAATCGGGAAACAGCGACACGCACTGCCGGAGCATCTGCTCTGTTGTTTCGACCCCATAAACTTCCGCGCTTTTCGGATAGGAGCGAGAAATCGGACCGCTGACGACGACGGGAACGCAACCGCGTTCGAGAACCGCCTCGGCAAGTGCAATGCCCATCCGGCCGCTCGAAGCGTTCGTCAGGAAGCGAACCGGATCAAGATATTCCCGGGTCGGTCCCGACGTAATCAAAATTCGTGACGGTTTCGGCATGATGTCAATGGTTTCGCTGCCTTGACGTGCCAGCGGAGGAAGGCGTCGAAGAAGCCTTGGATGACGCCGCCGACTCGACATTTTTTCAACAATTGGTCCCGCTTCTCCTTCGCGGCACGGATCAGTCGGGCCCGCAACATCTTCCCGGCTTTGTGTCGCCACTGTTCATTTTGGGCAATAAACAACCGAGTTCGGCTTGTCCGCACTTTTTCAATTTTTGATTGTTCCGCTTGACAACAAAATTCATTTGCGGTCGATTGAACGTAAATTATATCGCTTCCAGCGTGTCATTTCCAGTGAAGCCACACCAAAATGGAAAAGAAAAGGAGCAAAAACCGGGATCGTCTCTCTCGGAATGGGAGATGCTGGACACTCCTCGCCGTCGTCCTTTGTTTCGTCGTTTCCGTAACGGTTTTGACACGGTTCGAGCTCATTGCGGCGCAAGCTATTCCCAGCGAGCCGGGACCTGTGGGCCCGGGATCTGGGGACACAGGCCTCGACTCTGTCCGGCCTGTTCAGGACGAAAAAATGGTCAATGTCCGCGCTCGCGTCCTGGCTCCGACACGCCGTTCCGATAAGCCTTTATCGATAAATTTTTCCGCAGAGATATTGACGTGTGAATGCAATCGGCTAGAATGGCCCCGTGTGCTGTTCTTCGTTTTTTATTGATCGCCAAGGAGCATGTCGATGACCGCTTCGGCCCCCGGTGGAACTTCGCGGAAGTTTTCGCGGGTTCTCGAAATCCTCGAAAAGAATCACAACGATCCGGCCCGATTGATTCCGATCCTGCAACAGGTTCAGGATGATTATCGTTATCTGCCGGAAGAGGTCCTGACGTTCATTGCCACGTCACTTGACCTGCCACCGGCGCATGTCTATGGCGTGGCGACGTTCTACGCCCACTTTACGTTGGTGCCGAAAGGCAAGCACATGGTCAAACTCTGCGACGGCACCGCATGTCACGTCAAAGGCTCCGAAAAAATACTCCATGCCTTGTACAAAGAGTTGAAACTGTCCGACACAAAACACACGACGGACGATATGCTGTTCACCGTCGAGGCGGTTTCCTGCCTCGGTGCCTGCGGACTCGCTCCGGTCCTCGTCATCGACGAAAAAGTTCACGGCAAAGTCGATCCCGGTCAAGCCGTTACGCTGGTAAGAGAAATTAAAGCAAACGCATAACTATCCGTTATCCGCTATGAAAGAGTTCCTCCAATCTTGTGCGAAAAAGTTTACCGATGCGATGGCAGGCTCCAAGCGACGGGTCATCGTTTGTGCCGGAACCGGTTGCGTTGCCAACGGTGCGCTCGATGTTTTTCGCGGTCTCGAACAAACGATCCGCGAAGCCGGTCTCAATGTCGAAACGTCGCTCCGCTACGAAGACGGCAACGAAACGAAGAGCACCGATTTCCTTCGTCTTTCCAAGAGCGGCTGCCAAGGCTTCTGCCAAATGGGAGCGCTCGTCTGCATCGAACCGGACGGAACGCTCTACACCAACGTCAAGCCGGAAGACGTCGCGGAAATCGTCGAAGTCTCGATCAAAAACGGCGGTGTCATCGAGCGGCTCTTGTACGTTGACAGGCACAACAAGAACCGCAAATGTCACGGACAGAAGGATATTCCGTTCTACCAACTCCAAACGCGAATTTGTTTGAAACCGTGCGGCGTGTTTGATCCGGAAGACATTTACGAATACATCGCCAACAACGGTTACGAAGCGGCCTGCCGTGTTTGGACCGAAATGACACCGGCAACTGTCTGCGAGGAAGTCAAAGTTTCCGGTCTGCGGGGACGCGGCGGCGGCGGTTTTCCTACCGGCTCCAAATGTGAGTTCGCTCTCAAGGAAAAGAGTCAAAAGAAGTACGTGATCTGCAACGCCGACGAAGGCGACCCCGGTGCGTTTATGGACCGCAGTGTCATGGAAGGCGACCCCCACTGCGTGATCGAAGGCATGATGATTGCCGCGCACGCCATCGGGGCCGACGAAGGTTATATCTATGTCCGGCTTGAATATCCTTTGGCCGTCCGGCGGGTTCGCAAGGCCGTCGAGGATGCCGGGAAACTCGGAATCATCGGCGACGATGTTTTCGGAACGGGTAGGGCTTTTCACGTGCATGTCATGGAAGGTGCCGGAGCTTTCGTTTGCGGCGAAGAAACGGCCCTGATCGCATCCATCGAAGGCGACCGTGGAATGCCGAAACCGAAGCCGCCGTTTCCCGCTCAGAGCGGATTGTGGGGCAAACCGACCGTCATCAACAACGTCGAAACACTCGCATCGGTTCCGTACATTATTCGGCACGGTGCCAAACATTACCGCAGAGTCGGAACCGAAGGTTCACCGGGGACCAAGACCTTCGCACTGACCGGTCACGTCGTCAATACGGGCTTGATCGAGGTTCCGTTCGGCACAACGCTTCGCCGGATTATCTTTGACATCGGCGGCGGCATCCTCGACGACCGGAACAACATCGCCGACGACCAATTCAAGGCAGTGCAGATCGGCGGACCGTCCGGCGGCTGCCTGACGGAAGAGCACCTCGATCTGCCGCTCGACTTCGATTCTCTCCGCAACGTCGGAGCGATGGTCGGTTCCGGCGGACTCGTCGTGATGAACAAATCGACCTGCATGGTCAAGATGGCCCGATTTTTCATGCAGTTCACGCAGAACGAATCCTGCGGCAAATGTCTGCTCTGCCGCGAGGGGACCAAGCAGATGCTGAGTCTGCTCGACGACGTCATCGACGGCAATGGCACGCAACAGACGCTCGATATTTTGGATCAGGTTGCGCACACTGTTTCAAAGGGCTCGCTGTGTGCTCTCGGCAAAACGGCTCCGAATCCGGTACTTTCGACGCTCCTTCATTTCCGCGCGGAAATCGAATCGCATATTTTCCAGAAACGTTGCCCGGCGGGGCAATGCAAGGCGCTGTTGAAACCGGAAATTCTCAAGGACAAGTGCGTCGGTTGCACCGTTTGCGCAAAAAAATGTCCGGTTAACGCCATTTCCGGCGAACGTAGACAATCGCACCAACTTGACGCGAATACGTGTATCAAATGCGGCGAATGTGCTCGTGTCTGTAAGTTTGGGGCAATCATCGGTGTTTGAATGGTCGCGCTCAAGAACCGAACATTTTATGAAGTGGAAAGAGGTCGAAGTTCTTTCGCGCCATCCTAACGACTTTCCCACGCCGACGACCAATGCTTGGAAAATTAACGACCACTACGCCAGACCTAAAATTGTGAATGGAGTCGTTTGAGTTTTGTTCGAGCGTTGGCGGCGGTGAACAGCCCGTCGGCGCCCTTGACGGAAGTATTACGAGCGTCTTACCAAGCCTGAACCTCCCGACGATACGTGTCAATATCACCCCTCCGACGATGCAGACATTAAACGCCTGACTTAATCTCTGCTATATCGAGCCAGGTTCCAGTGTCTTGAATCCGGAGCGGATCTGCGTAAGATGAGCACCATGAGTGCTTTACTAACGGTCAGTCGGGAGGCGATGAACGCGGGATTCGAAGTCGTCTTTCAGCGAGGACGGTACCCGCAAGGAACCGAAGCGGCCCTTGATGCACTCGACGAGGTTGAGCGACTTGAACAGGTCCTCTCCGTGTTTCGTTTCGACAGCCGTGTACAATATATCAATCTGACGGCTTACGAAGACCCTGTACCCGTCGACGACGAACTCTTCGGACTGATCGAGCAGTGCCAGCAACTCGCGGCGGAAATGGGCGGAGCTGTCGACATTACGAGCGGACCACTCTGGAAAACGTGGGGCTTTGCCCGTCGGAACGGGCAGGTGCCGTCGGAGGCGGAGCTCCAAGCCGCTCTCGAAAAGGTCGATTACCGATTGATCGAATTGGACAGAGCCGCAAAGACGGTGCGCTTGCGCAAGTCCGGCGTCGAACTGAACTTCGGTTGCGTCGGCAAGGGTTTTGCACTGGACGTTGCATCGGAGAAATTGAAGAGCCATCATGTCGACCGGTTTTTACTTCACGGCGGTATGAGCAGTGTACTGGCGGTCGGCTCTGATTGGACCGTCGGCGTTGCCCATCCGATGCTTCTTGGCAAACGCTTGGCCGAGATTTCACTGACCGACGAAGCCATTGGAACTTCCGGTTCGCAACAGCAGTTTTTCCGGCATCGAGGCCGTCGGTACTCGCACATTATCGACCCACGAACGGGCCAACCGGCCGAAGGCGTTTTGTCCGTAACGGTTGTCGCGCCGACGGCAACGCTTGCGGAATTGCTCTCGACCGCGTTTTTCGTGATGGGACCGGAAAAGATCGCAGAATATTGTTCCCGTAACACGACCATCGCCGCCGTTTGCGTGTTACCGTCGACGAAGGGGAGTGGCTTCACGGTTCGCTCTTTTGGCTTCGCAGAAGAACGGCTGCGGTTCCTGTCCTCTCTCCCTCAGGGAGAGGGTTAGGGGCCTTCGGCGGTCCCCCAGTTCGTTGTCAAGTTTTTCTTTCGCATCCTGCGTACCTTCTTTCGTAGGTAAGTGCTCTAGAGCCTTGTAAACTTTAGTTTTGGGGATTGTGGCGTTTCGCTGTTTGTCCCGATAGGGACAAAGAAGTATCCCTATTTTTAAGCGTGACAAAGCACTATAGGAATGGCAGGAGGGCTTACAAAAAAATTTGACGGCGGGCTGGGACCGTCACGTGCAGAAGGAAATCGGTATTGACTCATCGGGAAGAATTTGGGAGAATCCGGCCTGTTTTTGGTCTTGTTTGAATCACCCCTCCTTCGCTGTTACCATGAAAATGATGCGACTTGCGCTTTTCTGTCTCTTTGTATTGTCGGCCGTTTGCGTTTCCGCTCAGAACCTTAAGGACGCGCTTGCCATCAAACCGATGCAAAAAGGCATTGAGTACGACGAGCCGACCGCCGAAGAACGCGAGCAGTGCGAACTCCGGCAGGATGCGAACGGATATATCGTTCTCGGACCGCAAAAGAACATCCTGCGGATGTTTCTCGATTCGAGTGGCAGCGGTCGCGTCAATCAATGGTCGTATTTTCGCAACGGAATCGAGGTTTACCG
>Ga0099364_10011502_pt1 | contig 12088 bp, 13 predicted proteins | sample TergutTh196P3_FD_73070 | JGI IMG/M metagenome (GOLD analysis project Ga0099364, IMG submission 73070) | Microcerotermes parvus P3 segment gut microbial communities from Pointe-Noire, Republic of the Congo - Th196 P3 | ecosystem: Host-associated > Arthropoda: Insects > Digestive system > Gut ...
TCGAAACGATACCAAAAGGAAACGTTTCGACCAAACAGTCTCGCGAGAACCCAGTAGGGCACGCCCCATTTTCGCAGGAGCAAGCCGTCCGCCACGTCTTCGGTTCGTGCGGTCATCATGGGCAGGACGAAGGCGGGACGGATTTGATACTTCGTTCCATCACGCAGGGTGAGGCGTCGGATTTTGATGTTTTGCCGTTTGGAAGTGTAATGTCCACCCATTTCGTATCCTTTGTCGAAGCCGGGCGGAAAGAGTTCGGGACAATCGATGTACATGGGTTCGAGCCATTCGGAGCGGAAACGTTGTGGGGTATCGATTATTTGAGCGTAATGCTCTTCCGTAATGGGCAAAACTATGGTATGCTTTCCATTGGAGGCTCGGTTTGTCGTGGCTTCCTTGACCATAATGGACTTCCTTGTTCGCGAAAACAAAGAACATTATGGTCTTTTTTTCAACCATGACACCAACAAAATGCGCAATTGCAAGCCCCACAAAGTACGAAACTATCAGGAAATTTTGTGTTACAATGGTACTATGGAAAATGGTATGTCCTCCCTCGTGAATCTGTCACGAGCCCAGCCGCGCGTTAGCCTGCCATTTTGCGCACGTGCGCAAAATGGTCAGGGCACGGCTATTTTCATTTGGCATCAAAAACATGGGAAATAGCATGTGTGTTCCGAAAAAGTGGTTAATTCCCGTGTTTTAGTTGCCGGCTCTACCCGTGTAAGGTATAAAAACCGCACACACTTTCAACGCACTCCTGATTACCATTGTTCCTATGACAAAGTTATTCCTTCCCCGAGGCTATCGTTTTGCCGGAGTGCATTGCGGTTTGAAGTCCGACTCGAATCTTCTCGACCTCTCGCTGGTCGTTTCCGATCTTCCCGCGACGGCTGCCGGTGTCTATACACAAAACCTCGTTGCCGGTGCCGCCGTGCTGGTCGACCGCTCCCGCACCCCCGGCACCGGTTTTAAAGCCCTCGTTGCCAATTCAAAAATCGCCAATGATTGCACCGGTGAACAAGGCTACCGCGATGCTCTCGAAATGACGGAACTCGCCGCCTATTACGCTGGGGTGCCGCAAGCGGACACCGCTAACAAGGCTCTCGTTATGTCCACCGGAGTCATCGGCGTAATGCTCCCGATGGACAAGGTACGCGCAGGCATTGCCGATGCCGCAAAACAGTTAGCAAGCGATGAGGAGTCTTTCATGCGTGCCGCCCGGGGAATTATGACGACCGACACCGTAGAAAAGACGGCATCGCGACGGATGACGCTCCAAGACGGTACAGTGATTACGCTCGCCGGTTTCTGTAAAGGTGCGGCAATGATTGCGCCCAATATGCGGACGATGCTGGCGATGATTATGACCGATGCGGCGGTCGAACCTGAAACGGCACAAAAACTATTGAGCGAGGCGGTCGAGGAGTCCTTCAACTGCATTTCGGTGGATGGACACACCAGTCCGTCGGATACGGTATTGCTCTTTGCGAATGGAGCGGCGGCTATGCAAGCCGGGAGCGCAACGCAGTGTAGCGACCGGATCAACCTGTCGAGCGATCCGGTCACTGCGCGTTGCTGCGCTCCCGGCTTTCATACCCAATTTGCCGAGGCATTGCGTGAGATTTGCATCGAATTGGCGGTCAAGATTCCCTCGGACGGTGAAGGCGTTTCGCATTTGATTACGATTGACGTTCAGGGTTGCCGCACGCGGGAGGATGCCAAGCAAATTGCTCGTCAGGTTGCGGAGGATGTTTTGGTCAAGACGGCAATATGCGGTGCTGATCCGAATTGGGGACGCATCGTTTCCGCGGTGGGCAATGCGGGCGTGTTGCTCGATCCGATGAAGATTTCGCTCCAACTCAACGGCTTCGATCTGTTTCGCAATGGCGAGCCGTTGCCGTTTGACAAGTCGGCGGTTGCTGATTCGATTCGGAATAATCGGGACACGCACATTTTGATAATGCTTCCAGACGGGGACTCGTCAATCCGTTTTTGGACGACCGATCTCACGACGGAGTACGTGCGGCTCAATTCGGATTACACGACGTGAGGACCACACTCAGAAAATTGTTCACAGAACAATTTATTCACAGAGCCCGTAACGTCAGTTAGGGACACTTTGGATGGTGCGGGAGTATGTAAAAAATAAGGGGCTGGCATAGATAATTTTCATTATTTATGAGATTTTTGATAGATTTTAATCCATTTTTTAAGAGTTGTCAACTGTCGTTTCGGCGATCCGTCATTGAAGGGTGTGTCAAAATTTTTTGGGAATCAGCGAGTGTTCCCCGGTTGACATCGGAATTGTGTCGCGTTTGAACCTCAAAAGACAAGTTTCCGAGCATTGGAAACGTTGGACTCCACAAAATGTTGCCCATTTTAACACAAAAACTCCCAAAAAGTTTTTACACACCCTGCCAGCCCCTATTATATATGCCTGTCCCTATTATAATAGCCGGAATGAAATCCTCCACTACGTTTGTCTGTGCCGGAATCGCTCTGTGCTTTCTTGCCGCATTTTATTCTGTTGCACCAACGTTGCACGATTTTCTGTATCGTAGCGTCGGTGTCATCCATAATCCTAACGCATTTCAACTGAACTTTTTCCATCTAAATTACTGGTTCTGTGAAATACTTGGAGTCGTTCTTCTATTTATCGGTCTTTGGAAATTACGGAACGAAGGATGCTCCTGACTAACGTCACGGGCTCTGTGAACGCAATCTGACGCTTGTGACTCTGCTTTGCCGTCAGTCCAATCGTTCAATTTCTGCGTGTGATAAGCCGGTCAGTTCCGCAATGGCTTCAATGTCGTAACCGTTCCGTTTCATATTTCGGACTATTTCTACTTTCCCTTCTATTTTTCCTTCTATTTTTCCTTGCGCAAGTCCTTCGGCTCTGGCAGTTCCTACGTAAACACGGGTATCCTCCAGAAACCGTCGACGGCGTCGCTCGAATTCCCGCATCTCGGCATTGGAACTAAAACGTTGTAACTCTTCATACGCCGCCCGTACCGCCGGATTGTTCTCTATTAACTGTGTCATACTATCCTCCGAAACCGTGTTCGCAAACATGAAAAAGTTCATCCAATCACGCAAACCGACAAACAAATCGCCCAAGCCTTCCAGCCGCCCCTTGAGTATGTCTCCCAACCGAAGGAAGTGCATACGGAAATGATCCGTGAGTGCAACCTCTAGGTTTTCCAGCGACCGTATCTCGAAAACCGAGTGCGGATTCCGAAGTTGCGGGAAAATCGGAAACACCGTCAACACCACGCTTTTCACTGGCACCAGTTGCGTAAAGTCGTTTCCTGCCCGAAGTACCGACGAATAGGTATCTGCCCATTGCAATAACATGCGGTTGACAAAACCAGCATGCGGTGCCGTCTGAACTTCAATGTTATATCGGCAATCCGTCTCATCTTGCACGAGAACATCAAGTACCAGTTGTCTGTCAACGGCAAATTCCTTGATATTAAAAGGGTTAAGTACCGTCGCTTCTTTAATCGTCGGCTGCCCGCTGTCAATCAATACCGCATTCAAAAAGTCTCGAAGGATAGGTTTATTCTTCGGTGCCGACCAAAGTACGGCAGTAAAAATGTCCGATGTCGGTCTGACAATCAGGTCGCCCGTTTCAATGTCAGTAGGCTTTTTCCACTTTTGCACTCACCCATTGTAACGTTGTTGATCTGTTTTTCAAGTATGGAAGGCAACTTCAAATAGTCCTGTGTGTGTCAAAACTTTTTGGGGAAACTCTGATAGTATAAAAAATCTTTGCGTTCCTTGCGCATCCTTTGCGCACTTTGCAGTTAAAAAAAGATTTAACCGCAAAGGACGCAAAGGAGTTTTTTTTATATTATTAAGAGGTTCCCCAAAAACTCCCAAAAAGATTTAACACACCCATAGTCCTGCGATAATCAAAATAATCCAATTCATTGCTGGTATACCCACTAAATTTTTCTCCCCCACATTTTGCCCGCCGGAGCAGTACATTCTTGAAATGATGTCTGACTTTGTTAGAATGCCACTATGATGCAGGATTCGACGGTGATGAAGGATTCGACGGTACTGATCACAGGAGCATCCGGCGGTATCGGATGGGCAACAGCAAAGCGATTTGCCGGTGCGAAACTGTTCCTTCACGCTTATCAAAACACTGCTGCCGTTAACGAACTGCGGGATACCCTCCGAAATCAGGGCGGACAAGCGGAAGTGATCACCGCCGATTTTTCGGAATCCGATGCGGCAGATAAATTGTACCGGCAAGTTTTTGACCAGACCAGTCATATCGACATTCTTGTCAATGCCGCCGGACTCGATCTCATGGTGCCTTCGCTCTCTGTTCTGCCGTTTGAACAAAAATTGCAACAGATTTTGCAGACGGATGTTTTCACACCGATGCTATTGTCCCGAATGATCGGTAAAAACATGCAGGAGCAACAGCGGGGAACCATCTTTTTTTTCAGTTGGAATGGTATCGATTACGGTTGGAAGGGGGAAACTGCTCAACTTTATGGAGCGGCAAAGGGAGCGTTGCTTGGTTTTAGCCGATCCCTTGCCGAAGCACTTGCACCAGATGTTTTGGTGCGTTGCCTTTCGTTGGGCTGGATTAAAACCCGATGGGGGGAACAACTGCCCGAAGAAATCGAACAGCGTTACGCCGCCGATTCCCGACGCAACCGCTGGGGTACGCCGGAAGAAGTTGCCGCCGTGATAGACTTTTTATCGGGAGAAGAATCGAAATACATCGACGGCATCGGTCTACGGCTGGACGGCGAAAAAGATGCAAAAGCAATCGGCTGTTCTATGCAAAATTAACAATGTCAAAACCTCATTTGCTAACAAAAATACATCAGCAGCATTGGAGCATACAAAACTCTAACTCCATTTATGCTGTAAAAGGTATAAAATTGGACTTTGCATCCTTTGCAAATTCCTTGCGTCCCTTGCGGTTAAATCCTGTTTTCAACCGCACAGAACGCAAAGAAGACGCAAAGTGTGCAAAGAATAAGGAATAATGTAAATTTTGGAATTATTAGAGGTTTCCTTTATTTTTTCACTCCTCTCAAAATGCAAAAACGCCTTGAACGCGCCAGAGCCTTCGCCTATCGGGCGGGGCAGCTAACACTTCGGTATTTTGACCAAGCCGGTAAACTTGCGGTCGAAAATAAGGAGGATGAGTCGCCCGTAACCGTTGCCGACAGGGAAGCCGAACTCTATATTCGGGAGCGCATTGCCGAACACTTTCCCGATGATGCCATTCTCGGTGAGGAGTTTCCCGACACGAAGGGAACCAGCGGTTATCGTTGGTTCATCGACCCTATCGACGGCACGAAGTCCTTCATTCATGGCGTTCCGCTTTACAGTACGCTCATCGGTCTGGAAAAAGAGGGGCAATGCGTTGCCGGTGTGATTGCACTGCCCGCTTTGGATGAACTCGTTTGGGCAGGACGCGGACTGGGTGCATGGCGGTTTGATCAAAATGAAGCGAGACGGTGTTGCGTTTCTGATTGTTCCCGCCTGGCAGAGGCGACGTTTGTAACAAGCGAAGTGCCGACGTTCGACAAGTGTAACCGTCGGGAAGCCTACAACCGGCTGGAAAAAAGTGTGCGGCTGGTGCGGACTTGGGGAGATGCTTACGGCTATGTGCTCGTCGCTACGGGACGTGCCGAAGTGATGGTCGATCCTATCATGTCCGACTGGGATGCGGCACCGTTGCAGGTCATTCTTGAAGAGGCGGGCGGACGATTTACCGATTGGAAAGGCAACGCAACAATCTTCGGCAAAGAGGGGGTGGGAACCAACGGCACGCTGCATCAAGAAGTGCTGGCAGTGCTGAACAAAACTCTCGAACCGCAAACGAATTGAACAGATGCTGACCGCCTAAAACCAACGACTATCTAAAACCACAGTACCAATCTTCCGTCCATCATATCGGGTATCCGGCGTTGCACCGTCTTTTTGATTTCCCTATCGGTACACCGCGTACTGAAATGCGACGCGATGATCAACTGGTTGCGGAAGCGTTCTCGGCGCTCAATAATGTCGTCAAGATGAATATGCCCGCGACGGTAAATCTTTTCCGTCCGATGACGACGAGCAATGAAAGAAACCTCTAATATCAAAATATCTGCCTCGTACATATCAGGATTGTCATCGAGACCGAGCGGCGTGCTATCACCGAGATACGCCACACGAGGAAAACGAAACTCCGCCGAAACCTGATGCCCGGTAATCGCCAGTTGCCGAATCTCCATTTCGGAAAGCGATTGATACTCCGGTTTAAGCCGCTTCCGCCGCTCCCAAACGATATAGCCGACGGACGGAATCGAGTGATCCGTCCGCATAACACTCGCAACATGTTCGCGGGAAAGTTCATACTCTTCGCCCGGCTTTACGCCGATGAGTTCGCAGGGGAGGCGGCCGTGATCCAGATACTTGAAGGCTTCAAGCAGTTGCCGAACACGATTGACGGCGTAGGCGGGTAGATAGATTTTCGGCGGCTCCATTTTCATCATTCTCCGCCGGGCAACGTAAGCGGGCAGGGCGAGAATATGATCCATGTGCGTGTGTGAGACGAACCATTGAGGGGTTCCCATGAACGCCCAGGGTTGTCCGCCGAGATCGAAACCGAGTTTCAATTCGGGAATCCGCCAATACGTCTGCATTGCTGCGCGGGAAAAGCCTTCAATGGTCATCCCATTGAACGTCAACTGCCGATAGGGCGGATCGGTGTAGTATTGTCCTGCCTGTTCGATATTCATTGGTGATCCATTCATTCCTCATCCTCATCTGCGCCGCTACCCATGAGAGAACGGTTGACCTCTTGCAATGCTTCAATCAGAATCGGCGGACTAATCGGTTTCGATAAGATACGGGTTACGCCCAGTTCCATCAGTTCTCTGCGTTGTTCTTCATTTCCCGCACTGGTAACGACCAGCACGGGCGTGCCGCTCAATCGGGGACTCGCAGAAATTCGACGCATTAACTCAATACCGTTCATGTTCGGCATCGTTAAGTCCGTTACTAGCAAATCGGCTTTGATTTGCTTCATGCACGAAATCGCTTCGCTCCCATCAGAGGCTTCGATGAAGTTTGCCTCTCCGAGTCCAGCGATTTCCAAGCACCGCCGGATAAACATCCGCGCCAGGGCGGAATCGTCTGCGATGACTACGTTTTTAATCATATTTTTTCTCTCCGATTTTCGTATTTTGTTTTCAAACAGAGCCGCAATTTTTAGATTACACAACGCTCCGCAATCTTACGATTGCGGCTCTTCTTGTTATATATTGTTTTATCTTAACGTCTTGGTGAATTCGTCCAGTGACTGGCAGGTAGCGGCTTGTGCGACCCATAAGTCCAGCGCTTTTGGATCGGTCATCTGACGGATAATCTTTTCGGTCTCTTTGGGAATCCGACGAAACCTCGCCCGAAGGGAGGTTACAACCGCTTCGGCTTTGCCTCTGGCTTCACCTCTGGCTTCGCCTCTGGCAAAATGTTCGTCAAATTGTGTTTCAAAAAATCCTTTAATCATTGTCTTCTCCTTGTTGTCTAGGATTGGTTTCACTGCCTCATTCATTCTCGCCGCTTCTAATCGACGATTGTGAGCGGCAAACGCCCTGTCCACAAATTGTAACAACTCTTTTGTCAGTTCAACTTTCTGCCCGCTATCCGAAATCTCCCGCAACGGCAACATCGCTTCAGGAAATTCCTCGCCGTCCCCTTCGATCATCTTTTTCAAGATGCCCAAAGCCGACCGCAATACCGCACCGCCGACCAACTTGTCGAAATCCCAAGCCGGTAAGTCAACCACATCATATTCAATCTCGACCGCCTTGCCCAACGGCTTGCCGTCGCGACCCTTCGGCAGAGCATCCGACATCTGCGGATACGCTCCCCGATGCGGCTTTTTCGCCGTCCGCAACACAATAAAATAGGGTGCCGACAAAACCTTCTTTTTCTCCTTCGTTTCGGCATCCCAAATCGCACTGATGTACTTGTGCAGTTTTTGCGGTATCTTTTTCAAACTACCGCTTTGATGTTCAAACACAATCACTGCCATTAAACTGCCTTTGCCGTTTTTCAAGGGACACTGAAAAACCAAGTCCGCAATCCGCTCGTCGCCGTCCCTGCCGATGCAGTGCGTCGGTGCTGGTTTGATCTTTTTCAAATCAATTTCGTCAACGAATCCTGGATCGGCATCGTGTACCAAAAAGTCCACGAACACCATTACCCGGCTGAACATCCGCTTGGCGAAAGCATCGTAAATGTTCCCCTGCGGCATCGGTTCGGAAGGTTTATTCGTTTCGGTTTTCATTCTCCTCACATTCGTGTATTATACCGTTTATCAACGGAGCCGCAATCGTACGATTGCAGCTTACGATTGCGGCTCTGCTTGTTTCTTCATTTCCTCCAGTTCGTGTTTCATGTCATCGATTTGCCGTTGTAGGCGGCTGATTTGATGATGCTTCATGTCGTCTATCTGTATTTTTTGTCCGTCAATTTGTTTTTTCAATTTTGGTACTACATACAATGTCCACACCACGAAAAGACATAACACTAATTGTACGAGTGATTGCATTTCAGTCATTGTAATTTCCCTTTGTTTTGCGCAATTTTACGATTGCGCCATTGTTAATTATTTCTTTTATTCGTCGTCTTCTTTCGGTTCAAAAAAGTATTCAATCTGTTTTGCGATGTTGCTGTTCGGCAACAGTTTACGGCGTTCAAGACGCTCCTTTGCTTCGGCAAGAATCTCCCGGAGTTTACGTTCAAGCACATCTTTGGGCGGTAAATTCGTCCAGTATTCGGAAACGGCAATTCCCTCTTTGTCGAGTTCCAGCAGTTCAATCTGATCACGGCTCGCAGTCGTACAGAGGATAATGCCAATCGGCGGGTTTTCATTTTCCTGCCGCTCATAACGGTTAAGCCATTTCAAATAGAAACGCATTTGCCCTGTATAGGACGGCTTGAAACGTCCGATTTTCAGTTCTACAGCAACGAGCCGCATCAATTTGCGGTGGTAAAACAGCAAGTCCAGCGTGAAATCGTCGCCGTCCATCGTCATCCGCTTTTGCCGCTCGACAAACGTGAAACCGTGTCCGAATTCAAGGATAAAGGATTCAATGTCGCTCAATATCGCCTTTTCCAAGTCGGCTTCCAGATAATTGTCTTTCAGTCCCAGCGTATCGAGCAGAAACGGGTCTTTGAACAGATTGAATGGTATTGCCGACTGTTCCGTCAGGGCGGTATTGGCGATTTCCTGCCGTTCGTAGGCTTTTCGGGCGATTTGGCGGCGGAGTTCATGAACGCTAATCCGTCGCGCGGCTGCATCTTGGGCATAATACAAGCGTGCATCTTCGGTTTTTAGCCGAATCAACTCGCAAAAATGCGACCAACTCAATTGTGTCGCCAACGGCGACAAAATTTCAATGTCGGAAAATAGTTTTGCCAACTGTGTCATACGGTACAAATTTTCTTCATGGAAAGACTTACCGTACCGCTCTACCAATTTTCTCGACAGCGTCGAGAAAATCTTCTTGCTGTACTCCGCACGCTCTCCGCCGAGAACGACCGAATTGATATAGCGACCGATCTCCCAGTACATGAGCGTTACTTCACGGTTGGCATAAGCCCCGGCACGGGTCTTGCGGGTCTCTATGATTTCCGCAACCCGCGCAAACAGCGAAGTCTCGTCAACATCCAATTTATCCGCCTGAGCGGTTGCAAGGTTCCTCTTGCTCATCGTTACTTTTGCTAATGGGTGAAAAATTCTCTGTCATTTCGCTACGGTATCCAGTTCACAGAGCCCGCATCGGTAGATGCGGACTGCCGGTGCTACCGCACCGGGCTCTGTGAACGTTATTCTTTCCGTTTCATTTCCTCCAATTCGCGTTTCAGGTCGTTGATTTGACGCTTTTGCATTTTCAAGGCAACACTCAAGCTGCCTATCACTGCTCCCACAAAACCGATGATGAAAAATAGTACAAAATTTTCCATTGTATTCTCCTTTTGTTTGTTAAAGGTTCACGGAGCCGCAATCTTACGATTGGCGGCTCTGTTAACATCATTTACTTTACATTCTCCGAACACTCATATCTCAAATCATCAATCGCTTTCAATCCGTTTCCTCGTTTTACATAAAAAAAATCCCAGCCGTTGTGGTTCGGCAAATTAAGGTACTTCGCCGACATCTTATGAATCGACAACGTCTCACTCTCATCATCGACATAACCATTGCTTGTCAACTTGCCGATCACGGTATCTCGCTTATCGTAAAGTTTTTCTCCCACCGATAAATAGCCGCCTTCGATGAGTTGCTTCGTACTCACTCGCGGCGGTTTGACTTCAAGACTTAAATCAAACAAAGAATTCTCCTCTGGTCGGACTTTTGCAATCCGTCTTTCTGCAATTTCAATGTACTTGGATTCCCTTTCCAAACCGATGTAGTTGCGTCCCAGCCGCTTCGCCACCGCTCCCGTCGTGCCGGTGCCGAAAAAGGGATCCAACACCACATCGCCCGGCTTGGTCGTCGAAAGGATAATCTTGTACAGCAACTTCTCCGGCTTTTGTGTCGAATGAGTTTTCTTGCCGCTCTCATCTTTCAACCGCTCACTGCCGATGCAAATGCCGATGTCCCAAACGCTTTTGTCCTGCTTGCCGCCATTGAGATGCTTCATTGTTTTGTAGTTAAATGTATATTTCGCCTCCTGATTTTTTGTACACCAGAGCAACGTTTCATGGGAGTTTTGGAATCGAGTTCCGCCGAAGTTCGGCACCGCATTCGGCTTTGACCATATAACATCGTTCAAAATCCAAAAGCCGAGGTTCTGCATAATGTAGCCTAGCCGGTAAATGTTTTGGAACGCCCCGATCACCCAAATCGAACCATTTGGCTTGAGAATTCGCTTACATTCTTTCAACCATTTTTCGCTAAACTCGTCGTATTCTTTATAGGTATTGAACTTATCCCAGTTGTCTTCCACGCCGCTGAACTTTGTACCGTTGGTTCGGAGCAGTTCTCCTTCCGTTTGCATCCAATAGGGCGGGTCGGCAAAGATCAAGTCCGCAGACTCACCGGGAATGCAAGGTAGGTTTACCAAGCAATCGCCAGGGAGGATTGTGTTGACGTATGGGGTTAAAGTCATGTTTGTCAAATGTTCACAGAACCCGCATCGGTAGATGCGGACTGCCGGTACTACCGCACCGGGCTCTGTGAACGTTATTCTTTCCGTTTCAGTTCCTCCAATTCGCGTTTCAAGTCGTCGATTTGTTTTTTTTGTTCATTAATTTGTTTTTTCAATTTTAGTACTGTACCCAATGTCCACCCTATGAACACACAAAGCACGGATTGTACAAGTAATTGTATCTCAGTCATCGTAATTTCCCTTTGTTTTTCTCAACCTTACGATTGCGATTCTAACTTTCTTACTCGGATTTGATTAACACAAACCATTCAAACGTTGCCGACATCACGAGGACATCTTCTCCATCGTAAAGGGAAACTTGTACAGGCACCAGTACCGGTCGCTTCTTTTGCAATGTTTTCAACACTTCGGTTTTATCCGTTGCGAGCGATGCTTTGGAACGAATCGCTCCCTTGCCCGGTTTTTTATATCTGACACTGACAACACGGACAACTGATACAACATTCTCTACTTCAACAAATTCCCGAAGCAAAAACAAGCCGCTTGTCGCTTCGGCTAATGCAAACAAGGCACTGGCATGGACTGTCTGCACATGGTTTTCATACTCCGCCCTTGCCGGCAGTACCATTAGGTATGCCGGATCGGTCGATGGTTCAAAACCGAGGTACTTGTTAAAGGGGACGGCAAAAACATCCACCGTTGACGTGTCCACACTGTTCATGTTTTCAGTAGTACTATCCTTTCCCGCAATCTTCCGATTGCGGCTCTGATTGTTTTATCTGGACTTTTGCAAATTTTATAAATCCATACAACAAAAGAGTTTACGAGAGAAAATTTAGCAAACACAAGTTTTCACAATTTCGGGCTGCCTCGAATGTTTGCCGAAACGATTTTCTGCAATTTGCCGTATCTCCTTTTATACCAAAAGATTACGCTGATTT
>Ga0099364_10011503_pt1 | contig 12087 bp, 4 predicted proteins | sample TergutTh196P3_FD_73070 | JGI IMG/M metagenome (GOLD analysis project Ga0099364, IMG submission 73070) | Microcerotermes parvus P3 segment gut microbial communities from Pointe-Noire, Republic of the Congo - Th196 P3 | ecosystem: Host-associated > Arthropoda: Insects > Digestive system > Gut ...
CACACACACACACACACACACACCACCTAACACCCACCCGCCCACTATTAGATTCAGATAAAAAGCGCGAAGATAGTAAAATTTTCCGATTTTCGATTATCTCACATCTCACATTGCGTATTGCGTACATTTCGGCTGGCTCAATGCATCTCATTGCGAGCGGTTACACGAAGGTACGAAGACAGAAAGACACGAATTTTTATATTATATTATTATACACCCGATCCCTGCCGCTCGCCCAAGGGCGGTGGGGGTTTTTTTTGAAAGAATGCCACGAATGTACGAATGAATTAGTGCATTCGTGGCTACAACATAAAGACGTTCTTTGACATATTGATTTGCACGTAAACGAAATTACGAGTTGTGAATAATTGATTAATAGAATTCAACGATTCAGTTATTCAATCAATCGCGATTCGTAATTGAAAAATCCGTATCTTTGCAGTCGAAAAAATTTAAAGATTTAATAATTTAAAGATTTAATTATGAAAGAGGTGAAAATCCGCAGCATGATTTCTTTTGACTGGGCGATGAAGCGTCTGCTTCGGCAGAAAGCTAATTTCGAGGTGTTGGAAGGTTTTTTGAGCGAGTTGCTTCGCCGCAAGATCGTCATCAAGAGCATTGGCGAGAGCGACGGCAACCAGACCGACGAAAACGACAAGTACAACAGAGTGGACATCTTGGTCGAAGCCGACAACAAAGAGATCGTCATCATCGAAATGCAGTTTTACGGCGAGGACGACTACTTCAAACGGATGCTCTACGGCGTGAGCAAGTCCATCACCGACTACATGTACGAAGGCGACGCCTACAGCAAGGTTCGCAAAGTCTATTCCATCAACATCGTCTATTTCGACCTTGGCGTAGGGAAAGACTATGTCTATCACGGCATCACCAACTTCACCGGACTTCACACCCACGACGAACTGCAACTTGACAAGAAACAACGCACTGTTTACGAAAAAGAGTTTGTCGGCGACTTGTACCCCGAATACTACATCCTGAAAGTCAACAACTTCGACGACGTCGCCAAAGACACCTTAGACGAATGGATCTACTACCTGAAGAACAACAAGATACGGGACGACTTCACGGCGCAAGGCTTAGAGCAAGCCCGTGAGCGGTTGGCATACGACAACCTCACCGAGCGAGAGAAAAGGCAGTACCAACGCGAGTTGAAAGACAGAATCATCCGCGACAGCGAGACAAGGACAGCTTTCTCCGACGGAGAAATACAAGGTCTGAAAAAAGGCGAAGCGAAAGGATTGAAAAAAGGTCTGAAGAAAGGACGCGCCGAAGGACGCGCCGAAGGCGAAGCCGAACGTACCAAACTCAAAGCCGAAAAAGCCGAATTAGAAGCCAAACTCAAAGCCGAAAAAGCTCAATGGGAAACGGAAAAAGCTAAACTGCTTGAAAAGTTGAAAGTCGAAAATTAACCTAGATTAACGCAGATTTATTTACCACAAAGTATCACAAAGGGTTTTCACAAAGCCTCACAAAGAAGTCTTGTGTCTAACAGTCTCACAGTCTCACAGTCTCACATCGCATATCGCACATCGCACATCTCAAAAAAATCCGTACCTTTGCAGTATCATTAAAAGCGCAAAGATTATGGCGACGTATCAAGTACAAATAGACGAACAAATCCCCTTGGGAAGAAGCATTGTATCCCTGTTACAATCTGCTAATGAAGCAGTTGTGTCTTTTGTTAAAAAGAGAGAAAAGCGGGAATTGACCTACGAAGAAGTGGTCAATAAAAGCGATTTTCATCGGCAATTAGACAACGCATTTAAAGATGTGCGGCTGATGCTTGACGGGAAGAAACGTAAAAAAACCTTAGACGAACTGATTTATGAATTACGAAATAGTAACGACTGAGGATTTTGACAAGGAGGTTAAGTCTCTTACGAGAAAATATCACTCATTTCTTGACGATTTGGAAAATTTCAAAAAAGAACTTTTGGTAAATCCGGAAGTGGGCAAAAAATTGAGTGGTAATGCTCGTAAGGTGCGTATGGCTATTTCCTCGAAAGGCAAAGGCAAACGTGGCGGCGCAAGGGTTATTACCTGCAATGTGTTGCTAAATGTAATGAATACGGACATTTACCTTCTCGCCATCTACGACAAGGGCGAGCATAAAAATATCACAGGCAAGGAAATAGAACTCCTGAAACGCCGTAGCGGGTTATAGACTTAATGAGAGTTGAAAGTTGAAAATTAACCTCATTAAATTCAGCACAGAGACGCAGAGGACACAGAGTTTCACAGAGAAAGTCTTATGTCTAACAGTCTTGTGTCTCACATCCCACATCTCCCATCTCAAAAAAAGTCGTACCTTTGCAGCAGAATTAAAAACGCGTAGAATATGACAACTATCGTTATAGACATAGATAATTGGAGTAGCGCTTCAAAGATAATGGAAGCTGTTCGGCTGTTCAATGGAGTTCGGAAAGTTACTCTTGCACAGGATATACGTTACCCGCATTTGGATAAGTCCATACAGGAAATAAAGAAAGGGAAAGTTACCCGGTGTAAATCTGTTGCGGAATTGATGGAACAACTTAATTCGTAAAATTAATAGCCACCGGAACACATCCGGATCTGTTTTAGTTGAAAATTAACCTTATTACCCTTATTTTCAACACGAAAGCACGAAGACACGAAGTTTTCTAATATTGCGTACCTACGGCACGCCTTGTGGCGGATGCGTTTTTTTCTACCAACATTCCGTCCCTGACGGGACATTTTGCCGCCGCCGTTCCCCATTGTCCGAACCTTGATTTTCTTGATTTTCCTGATTAACATGATTGGTTACGTCCCTGTCATTCGTAGGCGTGGGCATCGCCGTAGAGACGCACGGCCGTGCGTCTCTACAATGTCGCACATCGCACACCGCACACCGCACATCCCACATCGCAACCCCGTGCAAATCAAAACGATATTAGCCACGAATGCACTAATTTAATTTTTATTCGTGCATTAGTGGCAAAGAAAATAGCAGAAAATAAATAAATATAATTAATTAATAACTAAAATTTTAAAGAAAAAATGAAGAAATTTCACACTTCGACTGCGCTCAGCGCAGACACTTCGGAAAAGTCCGTTTCGGCTGCGCGTGGCGCGGTTGCTTCACTGAGTTGTTTTGGGCAACGGTGTAATGGGTTACGGGTTATTGTATTGCTGATGGCGCTATTCTGCGCATCGTTCAGTGTGCAGGCGACAACGTTTAATGTTCTCAATAACGCCACTTGGGCAACCTTAAAAAGCACCATTGAGGGCGCTAACAGCGGCGATACTGTGGTGATACAGGGAACAGTGCAACCGCCAACCGGCTCAAGCGCTACCATTAATCTTACAAAGACAGGCACGCTCACTATCCGCTCAAACACTGCCGGTACGCAGAGAACCCTTACTATGAATCTTGCCTACCGGCATTTTAATGTAACGGCTGCCGGAAATCTGACGCTCACTTTTACCGATATAATCCTTGATGGTGCCGGCGTTGGAGGCGGGATAAACGTTAGCAACACCGCTACAAATCTTACAATAGATGGCGCGGTGATTCAAAACTGTAAAATCACCGAGGGTAACGGTGGTGCAATACAATCTGTTGCTGCGGTTACCTTGCAGGGAAATACGATAATTACCGGAAATACTGCCGCAAAAACTGTTTTAAACGGCACATCGAACGCCTCAGGAGGTGGTATCTATATTACTGCTACAGGCTCTCTCAGTTTGAAAGACAATGTAACCATTAGCAACAATACATCTATCACGGAAGCATACCAAATAACCAGCACTGCTACTCGACATGCTTGCGGCGGCGGTATCTTTACAGCCGGTCCTCTTACCACACAAGGCATTATAGAAATTAAAGATAATAAAACTGTTGTTAATCACAACGTGTCGAGTGCCTTAGTGGGGTGTGGTTCCGGTATCTACGCAGCCGGCAGTGTTACTTTGCAAGGTTATGTGGAAATTTACGGTAACGAATGGATTGGAGGCGGCGTCCCCTACGGCGGTGGTATTTATATTACTGAGACAGGGTCAGTTAATTTGTCCAATATAGATGAATTAAGAATACATCATAATAAATCCTATCACGGCGGCGGTATCTACTCGGGAGTCGATTTGGAATTTCCACTCAATAAGGAGATTTACATTTATAATAATGAAGCCGGCAATATGGGCGGCGGAGTTTATGTTGCCGGTGAAAATAAAGTTTTTGATATGTATAGCGGAAAAATCAGTGAGAATACCAGTGTTCAAGGTGGTGGTGTTTATATTTCAATCGGCGGTTCAACAGCTTCAGTGTTTAATATGTATAGAGGGGAAATCAGTAATAACCAAAGCAGTGGTGCCGGCGGCGGTGTTCTTGGCTCTATCTTGAATTTTTTCAGCGATGCGTTAATCAGCCACAACAAAGCTTCATCAGGCGGCGGTGTTTATTGTGATCATACGGGATCCAGCGCTACTAACAGTTTTATAAATATGTCGGGGGGCAGAATTACCGGTAACGAAGCCCGCAACGGCGGCGGAGGAGGTATTCACTCGAGAGGTCAGGCAACTCAAGTAACAATTTCTAATGGTGCATTAATAGACAACAACAAAGCGCTTGACGACTCCGGCGGTGGAATCTATGGATGGGCTAATAATTTGGCGGATGGAGGATTTATTAAAATATCCAATGCTACAATTACCCAAAATGAAGCTTTTTGTACGTCCAACGCCACATGGGGCTCCGGCGGCGGAATCTTTGCATGGTGTACGCTTATCTTGGAAGGCGATGTTACAATTACCCACAATTACGCTGCCAAAGATGGTGGTGGTATTTACAAAACGAAGTTAAACCCGTATGATGGCGGAAAATTTGACGTATCGAATCTCAACACATTAATCGTAAGCGGTAATTCCGCTGGTCCTATCCACTACGATGGCGGCGGTATTTGTACCTCTTTTCCATTAAACTTCCCTTCTACATCGGTCGTAACTGTTCAAGATAACGAAGCAGCCCAATGTGGCGGAGGTATTTGGACTAACAGTACGCTTCACTTTGGCGGAACGGCAAACATCAGCAACAACCGTGCAAGCGCTACCTCCATAACTACGGGTGCCGGCGGCGGTATCTACCTGTCCAATCCTACTAATTTCACAGTAGGAGGTGGAGGCTCGGTAACTTTTTCAAACAATAGCACGCCCAATGCCTACTGGATTGATAGCGGAGACCCTGCCTATCTGACTGTACCCGCAGCAGACATTATTACTCACGCGGAGAACTACAACCTGAAAGCACCCACAACGTCATTATCGGCTTCACCCGCAGGAAATCCTGCATTTACCTACGCCTATAATAACTACGACATAAACTATACGGGAATGAACTCGCCTGCGAATAATTCCACCGAAATCTTCCCTATCTGGAACTGGGCAGATTTGGCATATATAAACACATTGATTGAAAATGAATTATACGGAACAGGAAATCCGGACCAAAGATTCGGATATTACGGAGAGTTTGTTCTGATGCAAAATCTGGTTAAGCCGGGAGACGAACTAAACGGAGCTAACGGCGGCTCATCTTGTTCATACGCTTCTCCCCGCGACAAAGGCAGTTATGGATACCAAAACTGGAACGGAACAACCTATCTTGCAGATGGTTCAACACTGCTTGTTGGAGGTACGGGAAATACATCACTTACCGCATTTGACACCTTGGGAAGAGATGCGTGGGATACAGCTGGCTGGTTGCCCATTGGCGCTCCGGATATGTCGTTTAAAAAATGCAAATTCGACGGAAACCACAAAGTGGCGTATGATGTATGGATAAACAGAGACGAGAATTATCAGGGTTTGTTTGGCTTCGTAGAAGAGGGCGTAACGATAAAAGACCTTGGTGTTAAAATTGATACACAAGGTATTACAGGTAAAAGTAGTGTTGGCGGACTTGCCGGAATGGTAGAAAAACAGAATAATCTCCCCATCAGCATTACCAATTGTTATGTTTCGGGAGGAACAATTACCGGAAAAGGTTCTAACGGTGGCGGATTAATAGGACAAGTTTCTAATGTTTTTTTCAATGCGCCCACAACAATAAGCAATTGCTATGCTGACGTTGACGTTAAAATAACGAACGATGGCTCCCGTGCAGCAGGACTTATCGGGGGTGTAACCGGCAATGTGCACATATCCTCTTGTTATGCCACCGGCGATATTAGCGAAGATGGGGTATGGGGCGGTTACATTGCAGGACTTATTGGGCAGTTTTCTGCCGGAAGCAGTTCCTACCCCGGTAACAGCGGAATTTTAACAGACTGTTACGCAACAGGTTCAGTAACAGGACTTAGCAACTATAGTTCAATTGGAGGGCTTGTGGGGAGTGTTAACGGAAGTATCGACTGTCCCATAAGTATATCCAATTGTTATGCCGTTGGTGCGGTGTTTGTCGGAGACAACTCGTATGGGTACAGTGAGGTTGGCGGGCTTATAGGATACGCTAATAATATGGTAAGTATTTCAAATTGTTTTGCTTTTAATCCCTCAATAGATGCCGGTATGAACGGCTATGTAGGACGTATTATAGGACGTATTACAAGTCCTACAGCACCTACTATGATTAACAACTACGCCAACTCAGCTATGGTCGTTACTGCCAATGGTGCTGTTACGCCCATTACTACCGGCGCTCTCAACAACAAAGACGGCGAAGATATTGGTTATACCGCCGCCACCACGCAGCAAAGCACCTATAGCGGCTGGAACTTCTCCAACGACTGGATATTCTCCCTCTATAATAGTAACTATACCTATGTTACCACCACAGGCATTGAGACCAACCTGCCCATTCTTCGTGCGTTCGACAACACCAGCAACGGCGGCTTCTTCGCCGGCGCGCTGCAACCGCCGCATTTAGAGGATTGCGTGAAACCCGACTACCCAATCTGGAACTGGGCAGACTTGGCATACATCAACACCTTGATTGACAACGAAAACGCAAATCCCAAGGTCAGTCCCAAACTGAGCGACTACGGCAAGTTTGTATTGATGCAGGACTTGGGACATCCCAACGACGCAAGCACCTACGGCGACGGACAGCACGGCGGAGTGAGCGGTACGGAAACCTGTCCCTATTTGCCGCAAGACGTCAACCGCGCAAACGGCTACTACGGATACGAAAATTACATCGGCGCGGCGGGCAGTTTCACGCCAAATAACTTTTATACCGGAAATACATTGCTCGTTGGTGGAACAGGAGTAGCATCATTGGCTTCCATTACCGGTTCGGCAAACCTGCCGTGGAATACGGGCGGGTGGAAACCGATAGGGATTCGCGAAGCACTACAGTCTTTTCCATATACTGTGACTACTTATAAGCCGTTTACCGGCGAATTTGAAGGAAATGGCTTTGAAATAAACGGTTTGTGGATTAACAGACCTGCATCAGGTAATAATAATCAAGGTTTGTTTGGCAGCACAATGGATGCAACTTTTCAAAACTTGGGCGTGAACATCGCCACCGACAAAAGTATTATCGGATACGAATCTGTCGCAGGTCTTGTGGCAGACGTAAGAGGTACCATCTTTGTTAAAAATTGCTATGTTACAGGTAATGTTACTGCTACATATCGGTATGTCGGTGGACTTTTGGGATATGTACTATTAGCAGGTGTGCAGACATCTGTTGTTGAAAACAGTTATACCGCTTGCAATATTACTACGCCACAATATGGCGGCGGAGTTATTGGAAGTTTCGATGCCTACGACGGACCTTTGGAAATAAAAAACTGCTATGCCACTGGAAATGTTGTTGGTGGAAATACGGTAGGCGGATTTTTTGGAGTGACATGGGGTGTGCCTACAGGCTTAATAACAAATTGTTACGCTAAAGGAAACGTTTCCGGAGATATGGAATTAGGCGGATTTTTTGGATCGGTTCATGACGAACTAAATATTGAAAACTGTTTTGCGGCAGGCGATGTTACGGTTACCGGTGATTATGGTGGAAAGACCGGTGGTTTTGGGGGGTATAGTACCTTCGCAAACATTAAAAACAGCTACGCTACAGGCACGGTTTCATGTATCGGAGGCGCCGGCGGTTTTTTGGGAATTATTCATAAGGGCGCTGATATTAATGGCGTTTATCAAAACTGCTATGCTACCGGCGCAGTTACTGCAAGGTCTGATGTCCAACCGGGTAATGATGTCTATATCGGTGGATTTGTAGGAATGGTTATAGGGATATACCAATCGACTATCACCAATTGTTTTGCTTTCAATCCTTCTGTCAAAGGCTCGAGCGATGTTGGGCGCATATATGGTCAAAACGATAATTCCAGTACCTTCACCAACAACTACGCCAACGATTGCATGGAAGTATTGGTCAACGGAACACCGATTACTCCAACGTCCAATCCGAGCGGTATGCACGGCGAAGATATTGGCTATACCGCCGCCACCACGCAGAGTACCTATACCACCGCTCCAACATCATGGAACTTCGCTTCCGGCGGAGACTGGACTTTTGGCTACGGCAACTACACCGTAGCCGGTGCGCCGAATCCGACCAACCTGCCCATTTTGCAGGCGTTCGACAACACCATCAACAGCGGCTTCTTCGCCGGTGCGCTGCAACCACCGCATTTGGATGATTGCTGTGTGCCCTTTCAGCCAAACGTATCCATCTCGGCTGATCCTTCCGGCGCAGTCTGCGCGGGAACAAACGTAACCTTCATGGCAACGCCACCCAACGCCGGCACGTATCAGTGGAAGGTGAACGGCAACATTGTCGCCAATAGCACCAGTAATACATATTCCTACACTCCGGCACACGACGATGAAGTAGTCTGTATCTTAACATGCGACGACCTCTGCGGCGGTACGGCTACGGCGACGAGCAATCAGGTGAAGATGGTGGTAACGTCAACTGTTGCTCCGACCATTGCGATTACGGCATCGCCTACCGGCGCCGTTTGCGCGGGAACGGCTGTAAACTTCACAACTACGATAACCAACGGAGGCAGTTCGCCGGCGTATCAGTGGACGGTGAACGGCACTCCTGTCGGCACGTCAAGCAGTTATTCATATACTCCGACTAACGGCGACGTTGTAAAATGTGAACTAACGTCCAACGCTACCTGCGCCAATCCGACAACGGCTGACGATGACGTAACGATGACGGTAACGTCAACTGTTGCTCCGACCATTGCGATTACGGCATCGCCTACCGGCGCCGTTTGCGCGGGAACGACTGTAAACTTCACAACTACGATAACCAACGGAGGCAGTTCGCCGGCGTATCAGTGGACGGTGAACGGCACTCCTGTCGGCACGTCAAGCAGTTATTCATATACTCCGATTAACGGCGACGTTGTAAAATGTGAACTAACGTCCAACGCTACCTGCGCCAATCCGACAACGGCTGACGATGACGTAACGATCACCGTCAACACCGCCTCCACCGCCGCCACCACTGCGGTAGCCACACCACCACGAATATGTCTCAGCAGCAGCACGACGCTGAGCGTTACCGGCGGCTCGTTGGGCAGCGACGGCGCCGTATGGAAATGGTACGCCGGAACAGATTGTGCGACAGCCACTTACGTAGGCGACGGCAGCGGAACGACAGGTACCTATGTCGCCAGTCCGACGACGACGACGACCTACTGGGTCAGAGCCGAAGGCACCTGCGGAACGACAGCCTGTCAGTCGGTAGTAGTAACGGTGGATCTTTCCAAACTTCCCAAGCCGGGCGACATCGGCGGACCGACCATGCTCTGTATGAACCTGACGGATGCAGACGAAACGGGCGATTATCCCTACTACACTTTCTTTATAACGCCTGTCCCCGGCGCTACCGGCTATACGTGGACGTTCTCGGGAGGATGGACATACACCGCACATCCGGGGTATCCCGACGGCAACGGCATTAGGGCAGACGTTACGGGATCCGCCCTTGGAACCACGTACTACGTTTACGTAACGGCAGATAATGCGTGCGGACAGAGCGAACAACAGACCAGTTTGCCCATCAAGTTAGCCAACTGCTGGACAGTCTCTTATGACGCCAACGACGGCGCGCCCATATTAGGAGAACCCCGTAAGGCCCGTGATTATAATGATTTCGGAGGTGATTGCTATATGTTTATGGATCCGGAAGACGAAGATCTGGGATTTGAGGGTCCGCGCGACAAAACAGTATTTGACGGCTGGAACACGGCGCCCGACGGCAGTGGAACCTGGTATATGATTGACGATCAGGACTGTGATTTCGACGACGATTTGCTCATCTACGCCATTTGGCGTTCCGGCACCTGTGCGGAGAAATTAGTCGGCTCCATCAACGTGCTGACGCAACCGGTATGCGGCGAAGCGACGCCCACCGGTAGCATTGAGGTGGACATCCTCGGTGGCAGCGGCAGTTACTCCTACGAACTCAACGGCAATTCCCCCGTTCCATTCACTGCTACACCATTGATAATCAACGGTTTGACGGCTGGCAACTACACCGTGAAAGTGAACGACATTGACGGTATTTGCGAAGATGCCGGCTTCACGCTGTCGTTGGTCAACCTTGACGCGCTGACGGTGCTGGTAGGAACGTTGACCACTACCCCCGCCAGTTCGTGCAGCAGCAGCAACACCGCCGGAGGCGTCTCCGGAACTGTTTTCGGCGAGATGGGCTATCAGTTTAAAATAGATAAAGTGGGCGGCGGATTTACATACACTTCGGGCGCACAGTCAAGTAATACATTCAGTTACAGTGGTTTATCCTCCGGAGAATATGAACTGACCATCCTCAATGACGGCTGCATGGCGCCGGGCGGTAAATTCACCATCGGCGTACCCGTCGGTAGCGGTTTCCCCGCCTTTGGCATCACGACCATGTCGGGCGCTGCCTGTGGCGACGATGGCTTCATCGAAATCACCATCATCGGCGGAACCGGCACCGACTATTATTACTATAGTTTGGACGAAGGCGTCTGGACGCTCTTCTCCGACCTCGGCGTTACCATCCCCGCTACCGTCGGACAGCATACCATCAAATTGATGACCGACGACGGCAACTACTGCATCTCGGAGACAGAAACCCACGAAGTTCTGCCCTTTGGCGGCAAAAGTTTCAACGTGTCAGCCATCACCACCAGCCCGACAAGTTGCGGCGAGCAGAACGGCACCATCACCGTAACGATCGACGAGATAGGTAACTATAACTACTATTTGAACGGTACCATTCCCGGCTCCGGCGTCCTCAATATCACCACGACGCCCGGCAGTTACCGGATAGACAACATTCCGGCAGGGATTTACAATATTAAAATTGAAACCGATCCTTCCGCTTTCTGTACGTATGACTACACCGTTTACGGCGTCGAAGTGCGCACCGGTACCAGCAAGCCTGTAACCACCGAGAGCGTGTACGTGGTGCAACAGCCGACGTGCGGCAATCCCAACGGTAAACTTATGGTAAAAGCCACAGGAGCAACAAGTTACGAATACATCCTCAACGGACAAACGCCCTACAAACCCTTACCGACGAACGGCATCATCGAAAATTTGGTTGCTAATCATTATATTGTAACGGTGCGTGCCACCGGCAGCACATGCAGCTTCACCGCACCCGCCGTCGCGTTGGTCAACAAAGACGCGGTAACGGTCATCGGCGACATCATCACCGACAATGCCACCGCCTGCGGCACGCCCACCGGCAAAGCAACCTTCACTGTCCTTGGCTACACACCGTTTGATTATCAGATTGTTACGGCAGGCGCAACGCCAACGTCCGGCGGCTGGATCACCGGCGAGATGGATATCCTTCTGGAAAAAGACGGATTGCTTCCGGGCGACTATCAGATATGGATCAGAAGCAACGCCTGTGAGAATCCGGGCGGCACATTTACCATCTACTCCGACAACGGCGGCGGCATGACCGGCACCGTAGCGAAACTGACGGATGGAACCTGTACCGGCAACTACGGCAGTTTCGGCATCACCCACGCCGGCAGCGCGACCCACTACCGTCTGAACGGCGGCGCGTGGATGCCCTTACCTACCAGCCCCGCCACGGTATTCGTCCCGGCAGGCACCTATTAC
>Ga0099364_10011504_pt1 | contig 12087 bp, 12 predicted proteins | sample TergutTh196P3_FD_73070 | JGI IMG/M metagenome (GOLD analysis project Ga0099364, IMG submission 73070) | Microcerotermes parvus P3 segment gut microbial communities from Pointe-Noire, Republic of the Congo - Th196 P3 | ecosystem: Host-associated > Arthropoda: Insects > Digestive system > Gut ...
TACGGGCATTTTGTCAAGTACAGTATCATGGAACAGTTGGAGTATAAAGCTAACTTTTTTATTGGTATTGCGGTGGAGTGTACTTGGCTTGTTACGAAGCTGCTATATGTCTTCATAACGCAGACTACGGGCGCGTTGGTGGGCGGTCACACTCCTGATGAAATCATGTTATATGTCGGGGTTTTTATGATACTTACGGCGTTGCAAATGTCGCTGTTTGCGTGGAATTTTTTCTTCTTTTCGTGGGGTGTAAACCGCGGAGACCTTGATTTAATCATGGTTAAGCCGGTGTCACTAATGTTCATGTCAACTACAAGATTCGTGAACATTTCTGTCCCGATTCCGAACATAATCGGCGGCAGTGTTCTAATCGCGGTCGCGTGGGGCAGGCTTGGTTTGCAAGCAAGTGCGTTAAATATTTTGCTGTTTTTACACTTCATGCTCGCCGGTTTAGTAGTCTCCTACTCGCTATTTTTCATACCGCATTTGAGCGCGTTTTGGACCTTGAAAACCAACGGTATCACTGAATTATCGAACGGTTTGTGGGACTTCAACAACATGCCCATGCAGATTTACAACAAGTGGTGGCAACGGCTCGGCGTGTTTGTGATTCCGGTTTTTGTTATTACTAATTTTCCGGTGATGGCGCTGTTCGATAACTTGACAAGTATCTATTTGCTTTGGGGGTTAATTGTGCCGATTCTTGCGTTTGTTCTAATTCGTGTGCTGTGGAAAATCGCTATTAGAAAATACAGCAGTGCGGGCGGGTAATAGACTTAACACATCTTTTTATGGTGCAATATTGAGATGATACACCACGATATTTAACTCATAAACTCAAAACTCGCCCGCCCGCTCGACTTGTCAAATGTCAACCTCCCGCCCTCGTAAAACCGCACCCGCAAAGGGCAGGCGATGCACTCCCGAATTTCCCTGTTCATTTTTCCGTTTCGCGGGGCCGCCAATTTATGCCCCGCAGTCGGCGAAATGTCCGCAATCAGCAGGTATTTTCCCTGCCGCAAAATCACCTGCCGCGAATCGCAGTGCAGAATTTTTACACCGAGATAAGTTGCAAGTCTGTACTCTTTTGCACGGTGAGAAATTAGACAAATGCAACCTTGAAACTTGAATCCCATGAACGGAATTTCAGCGATTGACAATGAAAATGAACAGTCATTTTTGAAGTTGCACTGTGTCCACAAATACGACTTCGGGAACGACCTGCCGCGGTCCCCTTCAATGTAACCGACGCCGCCGTCTAAGTCGAAAAATTCGCCGTCTAAATTCACCCACCCGCGCAGATTATGCCGCATGCTGATTATGCTGTGACTGCACTCCATCAACGGCTCGAGGGCCTTAAAAGGCCCCATTATATCGTACTTTAGCGGCGTTAATTTACCGTATTTTATAACCCCTTTTATACTATTTCCGATGTCAATTTTCGCGCCGTTTTTTGTGAAAATACAGTTACCGTATCCCTTGAAACGGTAACTTTTTTTGTCGGTAATTACTTGAATAAATTTACCGTTCTCGCTCGATTTTCCCACAATGAAAGCTATAGTTTTGCCGTTGTTTTCGTGCTTGAAATAATGCCCACTAAAGTAACTCAAATTATTAAATCTCCCGTTGACGGATTGTCAATTAACTTACCGTTTCTCTCGAATCGCGAGCCGTGGCAGGGGCAGTCCCAAGTCCCCTCGGCCTTGTTTAATTTCAGCGCGCAGCCCATGTGCGGACACCGCGGCGTGGACGGCGTAAGCAGGTTCCCGACTGCTTTTATGCCGTTTAGTGCAAGCTGTTTTTTCAGCATACTTCTTTGCGGCGAAAAGACTGCGCTGTGTTCATTTTCGCGCCCTTGCACCATGTCGCAGAGAATCATCGCCGCGGCCATTGCGCCCGTCATGCCCCACTTGTTGAACCCGGTCGCGACGTACAAATTCGGCGTGTTCGCGGAGTAATTTCCGATGTATGGAACGCCGTCTAACGTCATGCAATCCTGTGTTGCCCACGAATATTTTTCGACTGATTCGGGAAATTTTCGCCGTGCAAAATCCCTTAAAACTTTCCAATTTCCGCCGAGTTCACCTGTTCTGTGGTCGCCGCCGCCGACTAAAAGTAAGCCGTTGTAATTACGAAACGAGAGCCCGTCGATGACCTCCTCAATGTGCATGCCGCCTACGTTTGCCGCGTTCTCCAGTGCAATGACATATGAGCGATGTTGATACATTTTCAAGAAATAACTGCCGTGTTTATTCACGAACGGAAAGTGAGTTGCGACTATGATTTTTCGCGCCATAATTTTACCGTGAGCAGTCACCGCGATGTTCCCGATTAGTTCATCTACGCAAGTATTTTCGTAAATTTTCAGCCCGCTCGAAATTCCGTACAGAAATTTCAGCGGATTAAATTGCGCCTGATTTTCAAACTCAATCGCCCCCGCAATCCCGAACGGCAGTGGGATTTTTTCAACGAACCTCGCGCTTGCTCCGAGACGGTTCACCGCGCGGATTTCCCGCTCGATTGCGTTTCTGTCAATTCGCGAGTAGACAAACGCGCTTTTTTGCTCGAAATCGCAAGTTATATTTTTGCTTATTTCAGCGAATTTTCGGAGCGCGATTTGGTTTGCTTGGAGGTACATTCGCGCCTTTTCGGGGCCTGCGTTTTTGATGAGTTTGTCGTAGATTAAACCGTGCTGTGACGTGATTTTCGCGGTGGTGTTTTTTGTGATACCGCCGCCGATTTTGCCGCGCTCAACAACTACGCAATTGACCCCCGATTGGGTCAAAAAATACCCGCACAGCACCCCCGCAATTCCGCCGCCGATTATGAGGACGTCGGTCTTGATATTGCCGCCGAGTGCGGGAAATGCGGGCGGCTCTGAAACCGCTGTCCATACCGATTTACACGCCATAAAATAACCCCCCATACTACAAATAGTATAAGAGGTTATTTGAAAATTATTCATAAATTTTTTGCAAGTTTACGCCTTGAAAAACTGCCGTTTGCGGCGAATCGTGTACACCCACAAACCCGCAAATGTGCCGACAAATGCGAGTGCGATTGCGGCGAAAAGGCGCATGTCGGCGAGGTCGGTGGGTGGTGCAGGCGGCGCGGCGTCAATGCAGTCGCAAACACATTCATCGTAAACAAGAACGCACTCATCACAGCAATTTACACCGTTATTCTGCTCACAAAAAACAGCTTCACCCATATCAAAATTCCTTCTGACGGTCGCTTTCGCTGTGTACAAAGTACGCCTGATTGCGGGGTCGCGCAGGTCAATTTCGTTGTGATGAATATAAAAATGGTAGAGACTTTTTAGGTTTTTGAGAAACGATGTGTCGGTGAGTTTGTTGTTATGAACATTCACGCTTTCAATAATGTTGTCGTTTGAAAGAGTAAGTGCGGAAAGTCGGTTGTCGTATGCCTGTAGTGATGTGAGTTTGCTGTTATTTGAAAGATTTAGCGCGGTTATTTGGTTTCCGGGAACCTCTAAATTTACAAGCTCGATGTTGGCTGAAACGTCAAGCGATTCGAGTTGATTATTACCAATACTAAAGATTTTCAGCGCGGTATTTTTTGTAACATCAATCTCGGAAAGTTGGTTAAATCCAAGGTTCAAATTTGTAAGCAGGGTGTTCTTTGTAACATCAATCGATTCAAGTTTGTTGTTTGTTGCACTTAATTGTGTAAGCTTTGTGTTAGTTGTAACGTCAAGCGATTCGAGTTTGTTGGTAAAAACGTTCAAAGTTTCAATTTCTGTGTTTTTTGAGACATCGATTGAGACGAGTTCGTTGTTATTAAGATGTATAAACGTAAGTTTTGTGCAGGCTGAAATATCAATCGCGGAAAGCTTGTTGGGTGCGAGATTCGCGCCTTCAAGCGATGTACAATTCGCGAGATTAATCTCGGTGAGTAGGTTGCTTCCGGCTTGCACATTCGTGAGAGATGTACAGTTTTCGAGGTTAAGCTTGGTGAGTTGGTTGGTGGAAATTTGCAAAGCAGAAAGTCGGGAAAATTCCGAAAGGTCAAGTTCGCCGGTTAGGTTTTTTCTGTTTAGGGTTATTGTTGCAACCCTCCTCGGAGTTGCGCTGGTCCATAAAATCCCCTCCCAGTTCGCGGGGTCTTCCAAGTCCCAGTCTAACTTTGTCAAGTTGTCATCTTGTCCCGCAAAGGCTACGAGTTTTTGGTAGTCGTTTGCGCTGTAGCCGTTTGGAGTCGGAAAATCCGAGAGGGTGAAAATAGGGCTGTTCGGCGAATACTCGCTGTTCGCGAAATCATCAAGGACACCGCTCAAAGTGCGTACTCGGAAATAATAATCGCCCGGGGCGTCAAGTCCTTCGCCCTGTCTAAACGTAACGCGGGTATCACTAATAGACACTCCCCCGCCGACAAACTCGGTTGTGCCTACGCGATAGAGTTCTAATTGATAAGTATCACCGTTGAGGAAACTAAAGTCATCCGGCGCGTCCCAAGCCGCGTAAATCGTGTCGTCATCCTGCTCCCAGCGCAGGTTTGTGGGGTGTCCTAATGTCGTGTCGGGTCTTGTGTATGTTTTAATCGGCGAAGCTGCAAACTCGCTCATAACATTGTACGGACTATCTAAATATTGCCAGTGAAGCACGCCCGCAACCTCAAAATAATAGACGCCGCTCTCGTTTATGTAAGGATTTATCCCAACTGTCATAGTGCCTTTGTCAACACCGTATCCACTTTGAAAAATCAGCTCATCGTCTTTGTACAGCTTTATGTGATGGCCATTTGCATATTCCGCAGTATCATGAGTGTCAAAAATCGCTTGATAATTCTCGTTCCAACGTGGATTTGCGGGCATTGCGAGGTCTTCTGCGCTTGCCGTAAGCGGCATTATTGCTGTGATTGCGGCGAGCATTGTTACTGTTATAAATAACGAAATAAATTTTCTCATTGTAGATTCCTCCGTAATTAATTTAACTTTACAATAATTATATCACAAGTTTTGGCGTTTGTCAAGTGTTTTTTCACCTCATTCTAAAAACTACGGTGTAGTCACAGGATTGCTTGTCAAGCACGGTAAATCCTGCGTTTTCAAAGAATCGGCGCAGGTCTTTTTTGAGAAATTCCTTGAATATTTTCGGCTCAATAAGTTCTATCAAGGCGAATTTCAGCCGCTCGGAAAAACTCGCGGGCCGCTCCCATTCGATTACAATAATTTCGCCGTTCGGCGCCAATAACCGCTTGGCTTCGCGCAGGAACGCGCTTTGTAAGTCTTCGCTGATTTCGTGCAAAACAAGCGATAATAAAATTACGTCAAAAGTGCCGTCGGGCAGTCCGGAATTACAGGCATCGGCAACGGTTATTTCGATGTTTTGTATACCTTTTTTGCGAAACTTTTTTTGTGCAATTTTAAGCATTTTTTCCGCTTTGTCAAGTGCGGTAATTTTCGCGTTCGGCTTGTTTTGTGCAATCAAAATACTGTTAGTGCAAGTCCCCGCGCAGACGTCAAGCACCTTAACGGGCGCGTCGGTAATCGCGCTCACAAGCGCGGTTCGCGGGCTTTTTTCACTGCGCCTGAAGTAGATTATATCCAACAAATCATAGACGGTTGAGAGGGTGTTGTAGACCGCACTCGAGGAATTTTCAAACCGATTCAGAAAGAAAAGTTCCGTGTTGCAATGTCTGCAAAATCTAATGTTATCGCTGTCGTATTTCAGGCAACGCGGGCATTTTTTCATGTTAATTTCTCCTTAAATTTATTTCAAAAAGACCTTGACAAATGGTGAAAATTATGTTATAATTGTAGTGTAATTTAGGTTTAATTTAACTGAAAAGGAGACAAAAATGAAGTCATTCAGAATGAGCAAACCGGCAAAAGTTACCGTGAGTGTTTTGTTAATTTTAGCAATCGTTTTTTGCGTGTTTGGCGGCGGGTTACTTACATTTTTAGCATTCGCTCTTGGCGGCGCAAAGGGCGGTGTATACATGTTTTGCGTTACTTTTGCCGCCATAATTTTATTCACTTTTTTGGACTTTCAACTGTGGGGTAAAATGAAATCGAAAGCGAGATATATAACTTTTGGCGCACTAATGGCAGTCCCGATAGTGACATTTTTCTCTACGTTACTTTACACAACTTACCATGAAAAAATGGACACCGTTGAGCAAAGATTGAACCTTTTTGATTACGCGCCTTTTGTGCAAAACACCAAAACGGTAAGTCTTGACGAACCGTCTAAACTCGCTCTAACAGAGGATTTACCGCGCCTTGACGGCGCGACCGCGCTCTACCCGGTTTACGCCGCATTCGTTCAAGCGGTCTACCCGCAAGGCGGCTATTACGGCGGCGAACTTGTGCGTTGCACGACAACTGCGAAGGCTTACGAAAACTTAATTAAGAGAGAAACTGACATAATTTTCACGGCGGGCATCTCCGAGGAACACCGCGTGTTGGCACAGCAAAACGGCGCAGAGCTTGTGTTTACGCCGATAGGTAGAGAAGCGTTTGTGTTTTTTGTCAACTCGAAAAACCCGGTAAGCAACTTGACAAGCGCGCAAATTCGCGGAATTTATTCCGGAAAAATCACAAATTGGCAAGAAATTGGCGGTAAAAATAACAAAATAACCGCCTATCAACGGGAGGCGAATTCCGGCTCACAGACGGCGTTTGTGGGCTTCATGGAGGGTGAAAATATTATGAGGCCGCCGATAAAGGAAATCGCAGGTGCGATGGAGCCGATGATTGAAGTTGTTGCATATAAAAATTATAACAACGCCATAGGTTATTCGTTCTTGTTTTATGCCACAGAAATGGTGCAAAACGAGCGTATAAAATTGCTTGAATTAGACGGAATCGCACCGACGAGAGAAAATGTAACAAACGGGAAATATCCGCTCTCTGACTACTTTTACGCGGTTACTGTAAGTGAAAATTCAAACCCAAATATACCTCAATTTATTGACTGGATTTTGTCCGAGCAGGGGCAGTATTTGATTGAAAAAACGGGGTATACACCTCTGAAATAATTCAAAAATATTGCGTAAATTTTTCAATTGACAAATCATTTTCTTGAATTGTAACAAGATTAATTATTGAAGAATCAAAATTATCCCACGTTACAACCCCGTATAAATCAAAATTATCTACATATTTAATAGATTTTTCTGTATCATTTACAAACGCGACAATAAAATTAATGTACTGAAAATCGCGACTTGTAAACTGTTTATAAACTTTATATAAACTGCTAATTATATCATCATTTGGTTCGCCCGAAACAGCAATTAGACAAGTTATGTTAATTAAAACATCGCTATTTAATGACGATACACCATTTTCTAAATCGCTTAATTCAAAGGTTCCTGTCCGGATTTTCGGATACAATCTTGCTGTAATCAATGAGGGAATTTCACTGTAATCAATATGATTTCTTGATGTATACCAAAGAAATTCTATGTAAAAATTATCATAAAAATAACCCGGAGAACCCACTCTTTCCCTCACATTTACCAAGAATCCATCCTCATTTTTGACAACAAGAATACTCTCATTCATCGAATCGTTAAATCCTCGGGGCGCAGGAATAAACTCAACAACAGTAAACTCTTGGCCGTATGTTTTCCGCATATAATCAAGCATTTCTTCTTGTTTCTGCTCGTTTTTACTAACATTTTCAGTCGTATTTTTTCTAAATATATCACTTGTTTTAACATCGCAACTTGACAAAATAATACCGCAAATCAAGATAAAAGCGGTAAGACTTATTTGCATTATATATTTTAGATACATTAGAAATTCCCCCGTTTTTATTAATTTTTCTCACACATCAACTTGAAATCCGGGTCAAACTTACTTTTCAGTGCCTTTGGACTGTGAAAATATTCAACTTTCTTAGTTTTATAAACTAACTTTTGCCTGTTCCCAAACTTGACAAAATCATAGTATAAATTAAACAAAGTGGCAATTTCCAACTCCGTTTCCGATGGTACGTAAATGTAATATGAATCCTTGTTATCATGCACAACCACGCCTTTTTCAATGAGCGCAACTTGACAATCGGCGTTGTAAATCGGGATTTTTATTCCCTCTTTACCCATGCCGATTGAATAGGCAAAATAATTGCATCCGCAGAAATTATATTCGTAAAAAAAGTAACCTCCGCGCCAAAAAGATTTCGTTTGTTTGCCGAAAATGTGACCCACTTTCCCGCCGTTGCAATCCAAAATGTTAAAAGGATTTGAGACAAATGTTGAGTTAAGTTTGAACATATTTTTAATACGCTCATCGCTGTCAAAACATAGTTTATACTTCACTTTTCCATCGTGATAAAAAGTCGCAGTAACATCTGTAAAGTTCAGCGGAATTTCCGCGTTATACTTCACGTTTCCGCAATCGTCCCCTGAGTACAATAACTCGTTTACAGCCGATTTTGTCCGCATAAAATGTAGTTTCATAAGACCTCATTATTCTTTGCAAATCTGTTGCCGCAAGCTAAGTTTTTGTCAAACTAATCCGCTTTATATGCGGTTTTGACGCCATCGGATAAATCGCCGATTATTCTTACAAACTCGCAATTTTCACATGTAAATTCGTAGTAAATATCCTTCATCAAAAAGCCCTCCGGCGAATAATGTGTCTTGCTGTTACTCGTTTTCCATTCGGTGTATAAATTGACAACCCACTTTTTTTCTTTATATAATTTTTTGCCGCAATTTGGGCATTTTTTCTTACAAAACATTAGATAAAATGTCTCTCTAATTGGACAAACAAACCGCGAACGAATGTGATTATCACTCATTTTACAGCAAATCCTCCCGCGTTATATCCATAGAAATTATATCAAAATAATTACCATTATGATAATGCGCTTTTCTGCGCCTGCCAATTTCTTTGAAGCCGACTTTCAAGTAAGAATTATATGCGTTTTCGTTAAATTCAAAAACATTTAACATTATATTTCGCAAATTCAACACGTTGAAAGCGTAGTTAATCAGCAGTTTCATGGCTTCTGTGCCGTATCCTTTGCCGCGATTTTCGGCGTCACCAATATAAATTCCGACCATCGCCGAACCGTGAATCTGCTTAATCTCAAACAGACCCATGCTGCCGATTAATTCATCATTTTTTTCCGAAATAATTGCAAAGCAAGGCTCACCTTTTTCCAACATATCCTCGAGCCATTTTTTCTCGTTAATTAGATTAAACTGCTCCGCCGAATCGCCCAGCCCATCAGTCACCGCGCGGTCATTCATCCACTTTGTGAAGACCTCGAGGTCGTCAAGATTATACGGTGAAAGATAGACATTTTCACCTTGAATTTTCCTAAAATATTTCATAGTAGCACGCCGCCTCCACCCGCGCAACTTTACAAAAAATTGCGGCGTGGAAGTACACCTTTCTATAATTTTTCACTGTTATTTTTTCTGAAAACTAAATAATTTTCTAATATCACCGCCGCCGCCGCCGCATCAATTATTTCGCGGCGTTTCTTGCTTTTTACATCAGCTTGACTTAACAAATTATGCGCCAAAATCGTCGTACTGCGCTCGTCCCAAAGCACCACCGGAATTTCAACCGACTGCCTCAATTTTTCGGCAAAAAAAACACACTTTCGGCTCCTCTCGCCCTCGGTATTATTCATGTTCACAGGATTGCCGACGACGGCTTCTTCAACGCCGTTTTCTTCAATCACAGCCTTGATTTTCCCGATAAGCCTGTCCGAATTTTTCTCATGTAAAACCCCGAAAGGCGATGCGAGAATTTCCAGCGAATCGCTGATTGCAAGCCCGGTTCGCGCATCGCCGTAATCAATCGCAAGTATCTTCATTTTTTTCACCAATTAACCTCTCCGAAATAAGTGAAATTAATTCTCTGCGAATTTCATTAATTCGCGCAGTACTGATAAATAAATTTTCATCAATTTCGCAGTTAATTTCGCCTGCTTCAAAAATAGTACCGCCGAATTTTTCCAGTTGCGTGAATACTTCTATTGCTGTGGTAGCGCGGGTTTGCGCCTTTTCGGCAGGCGGGAATTTTTTGCAAAGTTTAATTTTCGCACATTCAACAGTAACCATAATTTCCGCGCCCGACTTTGCAGTTATTTGCACATTTATAACCCTGCGTTTCTTAGGTTTTTTGTAAAGTTTCTGCAATTCCTGCAAGACGGAATTGCTCGTTTCAACGTCTTCCCTGCCCCGAAAACCCTGCATTGAGCGGACTTTTCCTGTAAAGTATCCGTCGGTAAATCCGCCGCGTGAAAAAACCGCGTTCAAATTTTCTAAGTTCGGCGCGATACCGCTACGCGCCTCGTAACAGGCGTGAACCGCCGCTGCGACGTACTCCGGGCGTTTCATTCTGCCCTCAATTTTGACGGAAGTCACACCGATTTTTTCAAGTTGTCTAATATTTTTTATGATTGAAAGGTCTTTCAGTGACAAGGCGTATTGACTTTCATTTACCGTGAAATCTAACCTGCACGGTTGCGCACACAGCCCGCGATTCGCGCTTCTTTTGTCGCCGTCGCCGCCGAAAAATCCACTCATGAAACACTGCCCGCTAACGCTCGTGCAGAGCGCGCCGTGTATGAAAATTTCTGTTTCGATATTCGAGAAAGTAGTGATTTTTTCAATTTCCCGAAAAGTTAATTCCCGCGCCAAAACCACCCGCGAAAACCCCAATTTTTCGGCGGCTTTTACCCCCGAAATCGAGTTAATTGTCATCTGTGTGGAAGCGTGAAGTTTTAATTTCGGCGCGGTTTTTTTGATTAGATTTACTAAGCCCAAATCTTGAATTATAACCGCGTAAACCCCGGCTTCCGCCGCTGTTTTTACGGCGTGTGTCACCTGTTTTATTTCGTCGTCGAAGACAAGTGTGTTGAGTGCGAAAATTAATTTTACACCCGAAAGGCGGCAAATCTTTGCCGCCTCAAATAATTCGCCGGTTGTAAAATTCTTCGCGTTTTTGCGTGCAGAAAAATCTTTCAGTCCCACGTAAACCGCGTCTGCGCCTGTGTTTACGGCGGCTGTGAAACTTTCAAAACTTCCTGCCGGTGCAAGAATTTCAAGGCGTTTATTTTCATCAATCATACGCCAATCCAAGTTGGCCGTTCGCAAAAGCGGATAGCCTATCGCTTAAAATTTGCGACTCGGTTTTAGTGCCGTCAAGTTCTTCACGAAGCCTCACGATTTCATCTTCCTTCAACTTGACATAATTATCAAAAGTCGTCTCAAAATTATTCAAAGTGTTCCGCAGAGTTTGATTTTCGTTGTCCTTAACCTGCGCGATATACGCCATTTCCTTGACCGCACTTTCAAAACCGTCGTGCAGTTTTTTCAACTCATCCTCGCGATTTTTAGACAACCGTTCAATTTCTTTTTCCTGTGAAATGACTTTTTGCTGTAGGTGCAAATTCTGCTCGTCGATGTTTTCGGCGATGTTCGCCATCTCTTTAGTCGCGCTGTGAAAGCCTTCGTTGAGCATGTCAATTTCATTTTCGCGGTCTTTATTCAGCCGCTCAATTTCCTTTTCATAACTGTCAATTTTCTGCCGCAACTGCTCATTTTGCTCCTCTTGAAACTGCGCCATATTCGCCATTTCCGCGGTCGCGCTGTTTATACTTTCGGTAAGTATTGCCTCGTTATTTTCCTTCAATTCGGCAAGCTCGGTCTCGAGCGCGGAGACCTTTTGGTTGAGCTCATTTATAACATTTTTCACGCCCTGCAAATCCTTGTCGGATTCGTTGAGAATATTGAGCGCGACAAGGGTAAGCTTTTCCTCGTCGGAGCGAATTTGCAACGCGCCAAACTCAATTATTTTTTCCTCAAGCCGAGACGCCAAACGCCTGATGACATCGGGCGGGTCGTCGGTGACGAGACCGTATTCCCTGCCGTAAATTGTGACTTTTATTTTTTCCATTTCGCAATTTCCTCCCGCTGTATTTAATTATTTTTAGTGTGTTTTTACGCCAGAGCTTGTTGACGCTATCCGATTTGTGCAGATTTTGAGCAAATTTTTCGTCAGACAAGGCAAATTTTTTCGTAATGCTTTGTGCATTGCGGAAAAATTTAACGCAGTATGGCGGAAAATTAGCCAAAATCTGTGCAATGAGCGGT
>Ga0099364_10011505_pt1 | contig 12087 bp, 10 predicted proteins | sample TergutTh196P3_FD_73070 | JGI IMG/M metagenome (GOLD analysis project Ga0099364, IMG submission 73070) | Microcerotermes parvus P3 segment gut microbial communities from Pointe-Noire, Republic of the Congo - Th196 P3 | ecosystem: Host-associated > Arthropoda: Insects > Digestive system > Gut ...
CAACGAATATAGGCGGGTACCCGCCGATGTCCGATTCAATCGGCTTGACGGTTATCGCCGGTTCCTTTTTGCGCAATGCCCTTATTTCTTGCGCAAGGATTATGAACTGTACCATGCTGTCAATCTGCGGTATCTGTCTAAAAAAACACAATAGGTCTAAATCGCCGCTACCACGTTCCTCACAATAACGACTGAATTCTTGTAACGACTTTATATGCTCATGTTTTTCGTCTATTGTTTCAAGGGCAATATCCTTATGCAAAACATAATCAGGATTTTCTTCAATGTGGCTCTTTCGTTCAAAGTATTCGATTTCATTTTCCAGCAACTCCCCAATACTACAACGGCAATGTAAAACCCGTTTCTGTAACGGGCATGGTTCGGTCAGGCATGTGCAATGACAAGAATTGCAATTACTCCAATTACAATACGGTCTACGTTCATCACAATTATCAGAAAAGGCAGTAAAACAATCCTTGTTTTTCTGTATCTGGATAGTATCAAAATCGATGTTCCAACATGCTCGGCAAATAGGATAATCGATTCTATAATAAGAAACAAAATACTCTTTCATTCTCAAGACTCCTAAAGTGTATTAGACGGGTTGCCTTGCCGCTCTTTGCTTTAGGACAAAGAACCGGCAAGACGGCGGGGGCAATTACTCCCCTACCCATTGGTTACATTGTACCATATTTCCCTTCCCATAGGGCAAAAATAAAATGCTTTCCTACCTGGCAACAAACGGATTATGACTCTCCCTCGCCAACGCCAGTTTCGTCAACTTCTCTACCTCTCGGTGCAGGTAAATGGCAGTGGTACTCGAACTCGTGTGTCCCAACTGCGACGTTGCGGCCTCTCCCCCCAACTCGACCGATATTGCCGACGCCGCACTGTGCCGCAATTCATAGGGTGTCCACTTGGGAATCGGCAACCAACCGGCGCCCGCCGATTCCGCCCCTTGATTGGCACGGTCGATAGCCCGTAACACGGCAATCCGGTAGGAATCCTTATTGTAAAAATCCCCGACTCTGCAGTTTACCTTCTTGTTTGGATTCCGTTCCATCATTGCTGTCTTGGGACTGAAAACCGAGTCCGCCGGCTTCTTACCCTCAAGATACGGGGCAATCAATTCCTGCTCGGTTGCATTTAGAGGCAGGACTCGCTTCTTGCCGGTTTTCTTTTGCGTCTTGTGCGAGGCAAGGCGGTATAGCCAGATTTCAGGTACACTGTGCCGGTCAATGTCTCCCGACCGCATGTTAAAAACTTCGCTTGGTCGCATGCCAGTCAAGCGTTGCAATTTTATCATGGCTTGCAACGTTGCCGGCAACAGGGGCAGTGTAGCGATAATCACGTCGTCTTGCACATATTCCCTTTCGGGATGGTCGAATGTTCTAGGATGGCCTGGCTCCAGCGGCTTTACGGTGCCGAGTGCCCAGGCGGTGATCCGGTCAACCATTCCGACGGATACTCCCCACTGAAAGAGGGTAACGATACGGCGGGTATAGTCGTTGATTCCAGTACGGCAGAACCGGTGGGACTGGATTATCGACTCCCGTATCAGATTCAAACTCCCGGCAGTAAAATCATCGGCTGGGGTGGTGCCGAAATGCTTTACCAGAAAATCCATGACGGCAATCCGGTAGTGCGTAAAATTCGCCGACTTTTTGGTTGCTTCGACGTATTGCAAAAAGGCAAGGGCGACCTCGCTGACTGTGGTATCGGTCTTTGTACCAATGGAAGTCAATGTGGGTGAGACTCGTTCGGCAGATAGTCGGCGGTAGTTTTCCCACCATGCGGTCTCGAATCGGCTATATGCCTCTCTGGACTCCGGTGAATTACTTGCACCCGGCAGGTAGGATTTCGTGCCGTTGACTCTTACGAATGCCTTCTTTTTGCTCTTGTCGATGCAATACTTTGGCGGTTTAGATTTCGTCATGATTGTACCCTTCCCGTTAAAATAGTCCCCAAAGGGACTATTTCGGCAAGCACAATCTAAAAAACCAAAACCAAGACAAGCCGCAATCGCTTGTGTTATAAGGGTTTCCCCTCACTGGGCGGCACGGGATTCGAACCTGTGACCTCTGCCGTGTGAAAGACGCTCTACAACAAACAGAGAGAGTGCAAAAATGCTTATAATGTAATAGTTTACGTCATTTTTTGATTTTGTCAATCCCTGTCAAACACCATTTTTCTCATGCTGGTTTTACCAGGGTTTCCGGGTATTGCGAAAAAATAACGGGTAGTAAACGGGTAGTCATTTCAACCCTTCGGCAAACTCGTCCAGCGATGGGCAAGTAGCGGCTTGTGCCGCCCAAGACTCCAACGCTATCGGATCGGATATTTTGCAAACTGCCTTCTCTATCTCTTTGGGCACCTTCTTGAACCTCGCCCGGAGGACGGCCAAAACCATATTTCTCCCGGCTTCGGTTTTGCCTTCGGCTCTGCCTCTCGCTTCGCCAATGTCTTGCTGCTCCTCAAAAATCGTCTTAATCATCGTTCGCTCCCTTTCTTTGAATACCGGCCTGAGGGCCTCACTGATTTTTTCCTGCTCCAAACGCTGGTTATGCGCCCGCATCGCCACCGCCACAAAATCCAACAACTCTTTCGTCAATTCAATCTGCTGTCTCTCATCGTCAATTTCCAACAACGGCAACAGTGCTGCCGGAAATTCATCCAATGCCCCGCCCGTCATCTTATGCAACATGCCCAACGTCAACCGCAACACCGCTCCGCCAATCAACTTGTCGAAATCCCAGGCAGGTAAGTCAACCACATCATAACGAATTGCAGGCACATGTCCCAAAGGCTTGCCATCAATGCTTTTAGGCAATGACTCCACCAGCGTAGGATGCTTTCCGCGATAAGGCTTTTTTCCGGTTCGTAGGACGATAAAATACGGGGCGGACAGGATTTTTTTACCTTCTTTTATCTCGGCATCCCAAATAGCACTGATATATTTGAGCAACTTTTGCGGTATCTTTTTCAGACTCTTGCTTTCGTGCTCGAACACAATCACTGCCATCAGGTTGCTGTCACGGTTTTTGAGTGGACATTGAAAAATCAGGTCAACGATTCGCTCATCACCATCTCTGCCAATGTAGTGGGTTGGTGCAGGTTGGATTTTTTTCAAATCAACTTCTGCTATGAATTTTTCATCGGCATAATGCAATAGGAAGTCGACGAATACCAGCGTCCTGCCGAACATCCTTTTGACGAACGAGTCAATGTAGTTTCCCTGCTGCTTCGCTCTGGTTGTCCGTGTTGACGATTTGGCTTTCACGCTATCATGCTAATCAAATCGACGGAAAAATCAAGATAGGGCAATCGGAGAGTCAACAGAGTAATCACGCTCGTTTTGCCCCTTAAAAACCAGGCATGAAACCACTTTTTCCCGTCAAGGCCCCTGCGAGCCAATCCTGTGGCATATTTCGCCAGTGGAGTAAAAGGGCAACGAGTCATCCAATCGTTCAACAGAAGCGATGCGATTCTAGGAGGCCGTTTTGTAAGTAGCCTCGCAAAATCAAAGCAAGAAGTCAGAAACCATACCGATACCAAACCAAGTAGAGCATACTACTTCCCGTTGCTCGGCTCACTTGGCGGTATCGGCACGATTGACCTTATTGGCTCGCAAAATATCCGGTCGAAATTGTTGCCGAATCTATCATCTGCTACTGCTCGTTGTATTTGTTTGGACATTTTGTAACCTTCGATTATCCTACTTAAATCCAAGCTAGCATATTCGGCATAGTGATTGCCTGACATCGCAGCACTTCGCAATAGTGTAAGTGCTTCCTCATCATTGTTGTTAGCAAGCATGGCAAGCAGATGGTAACCTTCCACTTCATCTTTTTTAGTGCCGATACCTTCAAGACATAGATGAGCCAATTTCTGCATTGCCGGTATGTAACAACCATCCGCAGATTGTCTGTAATACTGGTATGCTTTCCTGTAATTGATAGAAACATCGTTGCCGTTGTAGTATATCTCGCCCATATGGTATTGGGCTATATGGTCTCCTTGTTTGGCCGCTTTGTTAAGCCAATATCGGGCTTGCTTGTAGTCCTGTTTTACCGCATCATCAAGGCCATTGTAATAGAACATGCCTAACAGATATTGAGCCAATACAAAATCTTGTTTAGCGGCTTTGTGTAATTCTTTGATTCCTTTTTTGGGATTGTAGCCGGTATAGTCTTTGTCAGTGAGCACAAGACCTAAACCATACTGACCCGCTGGGTTGCCTTTGGGATAGTCATTAGTTGGTTTTGATAATGTGTACCACAATTTAGCGGCCTCGTCTTTATTCTGTGTGATACCATCACCATCATAGAGGCAATAAGCAAGCCTGGAAATTGCTACTGGATTATTTTGATGAGTGGCAAGTTGGAACCATTTGACGGCAACCTCCGGCCCTCGTGCAATACCGTAATTGCCTTCGCTATACAGAATGCCTAATCGACATTGTGCAGGAGCGTAACCTTGTTCCGCAGCCTGATGAAATAGTTGTAGTGCAACTTGTATGTTTGCTGGCGTGTCTATTCCATGTTGGTAGTGATGTCCGAGCATAAATTGGCCTCTGGGATAGCCAACATTGGCAACAAGTTGACAATAATGAAAACTATCAGGATGTCCTTTTTCTACAGGATCAAGCCAAAGGTCGTATGCCTTGGTTGTATCCTGTGGTACGCCTATACCTGTATGATAACAGAGTGCCATAAATTCTAATACGTCAATATCTTGCAAGTAATCTGTTTTAAGAAACCAGTGTACGGCCTCCACTATGTCCTGTTGTGTGCCGATACTGTAGGCATAACATCGACCGAGTCCTGTGTATGCCGGTTTGTAATGGTGTTTGGCAGTGAAGAGTATCAGTCGGAATGCAAGATAGAGGTCTTCCTCTACTTCATTACCTATTTGATAGTGTTTTGCTAATTTACATATACTTTCGGTATGACCTCGTAAGGTTTTACGATGAAGTTCTTGTATCGGGGGTGCCTCTGTATCAAAGTTGAGTGAGAGAGTATGTTTAAGAAGTTCATGATGCAAGAACGGGTCGGCATTGTGGACATCGATAGCACATTTCGGTTCCAGATTTGAGAAGTTGAAGTCTTTACGTAACGAAGAAGCAAGCGATAGGTTTTTTAGGTCGAGCATAATGGAGAAGTGGGTTTTAGTAGTTACTTCCCATTATATCCGATTGGTGATTAGGATTGATAAAATGGACTTGGTTTCCAACCATCATCGAGTTCCGCCTTGCCCTTCGAGTCTTTGTAACATTTCTTGAACGGCTGTATTATAGCCGTTTTCAAAACCCTTTTCGTATGCCATCGCCACCCAAAACATACGTGCCTTATCAATGTCCCACGAAGCCCACTCCCAGCCAAACTTACAGGAAGCGACAATGATGAATAGAACAATGAAAATTTTTGTGATTATTCCGAATCTTTTCATGATTATTCTCCTTTGGTTGTTAGTACATTCTACCTTCTACCATCCTCCAATTTCCTGCAACAAATCAATCGCAGGTTCATAGCCTTGCTCTGCTGACTTGCGGAGCAAGTTTATCGCCTCCGCTCTATCTTCAGGAACGCCCCGACCTAATAGATAACATTCGCCGAGTACCATCTGGCTATGTTGGTTTCCCTGTTCCGCTGATTTTCGCAACCACTTTATGGATTCCATACAGTCTTGAGCAACGCCTACCCCTTCGAGGTAATGTAGCCGAGATTATTCTGTGCCATATCATAGCCCTGCTCGGCGGACTTGCGATACCATCTCACCGCCTCTACATCATCTTGAGTAACACCCTGCCCTCTGCGATAACATACACCGAGATGGTACTGTGCGGCAGCATGTCCTTGCTCTGCCGCTGTGCGAAACCATTTTACCGCTTCCATACAATCTTGTGGAACGCCGATACCATCCAGATAAAGCAGTCCAAGTTTTCTCTGTGCATCAGTGTCTCCTTGCTCGGCGGCTTCACGGATTATAGCACCTACGGCTACTTCTTACAGGAATTCAATAGCATTCTCATTTCCTTGTTCCACCGCTTTCTGAACCCAAAGTAGTGCCTCTTCATAGTCTTGAGGTACACCTGCATACCCGTAAGCATAACGCATGCCAAGTTCAAACTGCGCATCACTACTACCCAGTTCGGCAACCTTGCGAATTTCTTCTACCATCGCTACGACATTTTCATTCAGCCGCTTACCGAATGCGTGATTGAAGGAAAACAATAGCGAGTTCGGACTGACATAAATTGTGTCCCGGCGAGAATCGTAAAAGCATGTCTGCTCTGATACACGATGTCTATTAGCAACTGCAGAAGTGAGCGGTATGATTATAGGATAAGACAGTTCTGTGTACAGGGGGTGCCTGTACATAGTATCAAACGCATCGAAAACGCTATTGCGACTTGTGCGAGGTAATAGATCGTGTGTAGTCATCACACTCAAATCTTGGTGTGGTAGGGCCATATCGAAGGGTTTATTATTTCTGGTATGCAATTTACCATGCATATTGCCGAACCCCGGCAAAAACTGATATTCAGAAAGTAATCCCGTCGCAGCATAGAAACGCACGGGTGGTTCTGTAAGGTAAAGTATGTTTTGAACTAACCTTTAATCCCACGGAGAACCACCCATGTTGTATCTCGCTATCGACCAACACAAGAACCATTTGACCATCAATATCCGCAACGAACATGGCGATGCGATCCAAAAAGAACAAGTCAGTACCCATCATACTGATATTGACGAGTTTTTCGTTGCCTTTGCCAAAAAAGCCCGAAGACACCGTGGCTATATGGCAATCGTCGAAGTCTTGTGCCCAAAAAAGCAAACACAGTAACGACTGGCTCCTCGAAAATCTCAAAAGACTCGCTGCTCCGAAATCGTTGTCATCCAACCCGACAAGTCCGCCGTGAGCAAGACAGACAAACGTGATGCCAATGCCCTCGGCGAGCTGCTTTGGAACAATCGTAATCGACTACGAGGTGGACAACGTCCGAACGGCATTCGTCGCATTTTTCCCGCCGATCCTGCCGATGCTCAAGTCCGGCAACTCGCCAACTTCCGGCAGCATTTGGTAGTGCAACGCACGAGAGTCATCAACAAGATCAAAGGCATTATCAATAAGCACAATATGGCACAAGACGCACCGACAGAAAAATACGATACAAAAAAGTTCCGGGAATGGATCAAAAAGGTTCAGTTGCCTGTCGTTGATCGTCTTGAAGTCAATATGGATATTCAGTCCTGGGAACTGTACGACATGCAAATTCTCGAAGTCGAAACAGAACTCGTGAAGCGTTCGGAAACACGGATGTCCGATGTTTACCGTCTCAAGGCCATTCCCGGTATCAGTGCGATGGGAGCGATTATCTTGCTTTCACGAATTGGCAACATTACGCGTTTCAAGAATCCTGACAGCCTTGCGAATTACTTTGGCTTGACACCGGGCTGTCATAATACGGGAGGAAAGCATCGTGTCGGTGGCATCACGAAGCGAGGCAATGCGATTGCGAGACAGGTTTTGAACTTTGCGGTGATGCACATTATTCGTAAAGACCTGGCAATGAAGGAGTGGCATAAGAAAATCAAAAAGCGGCGTGGGGCGAAGACGGCGAGGGTCGCGGTGATGCGGAGACTCGCAACGATTATTTGGCACATGCTTCGTTGGGGCAAACCGTATCAGTTTCGTTACGACTCGCCGTCGGTAACACCGAAGAAGGGTGACCAGCGGTCGCCGAAGGAGGTTTTTTCAGGCATAGACAACAGGAATCATTCACGGAAGAAAGAAGGAACGCCTTTGAAATGCCGGAGCAAGACAAAGGCGTGATTCCCGTTGTTCCGATTATTCCTCGGTAGGTTGCTCCTCAGCAGAGCCTGCCTCCGCTTATCGGACAGTACATAGTATAACCCATTAGGAAAGGAAAAATACAACAAGATAAATATAAGAAGTTAAATCGTTTGTTTGTCGAATCGTCTTCGGACGATTCCTTGGAAATCGTGAGGCTCGTATATGGCAGTGGCGTTGGAGAAAGTGATTTCTGTTGAGCGTCAAACTGATTTGATGCCCGCGATATTTTTGAGATAGTTGGTGAAAATCATCGGTATCGGCATGATGCGTCGAGCGTCTTGTGGGAAACAGCGAGCCGTGTTCACGAAGAGATGGATAGGGGTGCAAGCGACAAATGTGTCGTGTGATCATATTGGATCGGGCTGCTTCGGTAAGTTTTTGATAGCAAACGATTGAACAAAATTGAAAACTAAATTTTATGAAAATTAAAAACGAATTGCGTATTTTTGGCGTTACGACAGGTAGACTTCGATCCCACTTGGAGACAGTAGTCGTGCGTTTGAATGGATTGATTTTTAACAACTTTTACGAGCCCCCCATTGACGGAAAAGTACTTTCAGAAATGCCATCCATCGTGGTATTTATATCTCGCCGTGCCAATAGAGCAGTATCCTTGCACTTGCCGTTACCGCTCACCCTGTACTTGAACAGTATTTGCACTTATCACATCGTTCATCACTCTCGATATTGCATCAAGTTCTTCTTCTGAACCTTCTTCATCCAGGAACAAATCGACAACACTGCCGTATATGTCAACTGGAATCAAAGACATGTCGTTGTCCCGGTCCCATAACCAAGTATTCTTCATTGGATTAAGCGATGCCGTGTGGTGCGGCAAGAACATTCCATATCCATCAAGGAGATGCATAGAAGAATTTCGCGGGAACGTGACCTTGTTCGAGTGTGAAACCAACGAATAAGTGCCATCTACTGTCCAAAGCCAAAAATCATATGCCGGGTCTTGTAATTTATTCATGGAATCTATTCTTGTATGAATGCCATTAACATTCAAATTAAGACGGCCTGGAAGGTTTGTTCCAACGTGCCCATCAACGATTTCCAGCACGCCGCTAATGCCATCAGAGAAAATCGTCGCATCGCTGGAATAAAGTTTTTCAATGATTACCGAGCCAGGTGTCGTGATATTATCAATCACAGTAGAATCTGCAACCCTACTATCCGCACCGACGTGAGAGAAGACAATGTCTTCGTTACCGTTCAACGAGACTGCGACTAAGTGATCAGATTCAAAGAAACCTTGAGACAGTGCCAGATTATCAAGATGTACTACTCCACCTTGCACCTTGTTGATAGCATTGATTGTATCAACATGTCCGTCAACAATATGCAAAGCACCGCCGATGTTGTCGGTAAAAATTGCAACATTATTAGAATACAGTTCTTCTATAATGGCAGAGCCGGGCGTTATGATATTGTTAATCACGGTTGATTCCGCCATTGTGCCATTGGCTCCAAAATGACGGAATACAATATCGCCGCTACTGACAAATGATCCAACAAATAGGTTATCGGATTCAAAAATCACATCAGCTCCATCAGCTAAAGAGAGACTATCGAATGCAAGCACACCTCCTTGTTGTTTGTTTACATAAATCTGCTCAGTAATTCCAATGTTCAATACAGTGTTAAGTAGTTTCTGGTTAAATGCATTTTTACTGGATGCAAAATCCGACAAGTTGATATCAATCTGTGAAGCCAAAGACTTTATGCTCAAACCCGAAGCATCAAAACTTTTTGCAACGATTTGTGTGATTGCAATAGGAATTTCTGACGTAGCAACAAGTTTAACAACTTCCTGTGAAGCAAGAAACCCTAATAGAAAGGCATTCGTACTAACATTTCGGACATCTATTTCATTGAAACCAATTAGATTAGTTGTCGCCGCCGACAAGTCGGCAATGAACGATTCATTGCTGGCCGCACCACCGATAAGACCGGATTGTGTAATCAATGTCATATCTCTGCCGGTATTGATTAGCGGCACGACAGAATCATTTACGGCTTCTGAAAGGATATTTCCAGTGGCGGAGATCATGGTCAAATCCCGTCCGGCAACTACGCGAGCATCTGCCGCGAACTGAATATCGCCATGCGAGCCAAGTAGTATATCGTTACCTGCCTGGATGTTTTGAATGCGAGTTGCTCCATCGACATAAAGGTCAATGCTTCCCGTCTTGGCAATAATGCTATCAAGTAGAATATCCGAATGGATGGCAACAATAATATCGCCTGTTTCCGTTAATAAATCCAAGGATGCAGCAATGATTTCTATTGTATGCTTCATGCCAATTCCCGTCGCGGATGCCAATGCAACATGTGAATCCTGTGCATCAATAGCAAGCATTGAATTTGCAAAGTCAATGCTACCAGAACGTGCTGTCAAGAAAACGGATCCGCCTTCAAGTGTGATAGGACTATGTAACACGAGATTGTCTTGTGCCGTCAACAAAATACTTGCTCCTTTGTTTAGAATCACAGGAGCAGCCAACGATAGATTGCCAGCAGTGAAAATATCTACATTCTGGGCAACAATCTGTCCCAATGTAAAGTCGTTTACGTTGGTATTGTACATGTTGATAGTATCGCGTGCGAGCAAATTGGCTTGCGTTGCCGACAGATTAACGGTAAATGGAGTATTGCCAGTCAGCCCGCCAATCCTGCCTGATTGTGCCGACAACGTAACGATTCCACTGGCATTAATTGCAGGAACACTGGAATTGTTCATCGCCTCCGAGATGATATTTCCGGCAGTGATGATTGACAAATCTTTTTCTATATGCATGTCAGCGTTCGACGCGAAGTGTACATCACCTGCCGCTAAAATAGTAGCATTATGAGTAGCAACTTGTCCAAGTCTAAATGCGTTTGTATTGATGTTGTGAACATCAACGGCATCACGAGCAATCAGATTGGTGAGTGTTGCTGCCAAATCGACAATGCCGTTGATTTGGCCATACTTGGCATTCAACGAAATGACATTGCCTGCTCTTAGTGTCGCAGTAGTGGAATTCTCCGGTACACCAAATCGAATGCTTTCAGTAGCAGTTGCCGTCAGGTCATTGCCCGCCGTGATGTTCGCATCCGCAAGTAGATTACTTGCATTGAGCACAATATCCCGTGCCGAAATCGTGCCGGAAAGGGTCATGTCGCTAGTAGTATTTGCCGTCAGGTCATTGCCTGCCATGATGCTGGCATCCGCAAGTAGATTACTTGCATTGAGCACAATGTCCTGTGCCGAAATCGTACCGGCAAGGGACATATCGCCAGTAGCGATTGCCGTAAGGTCATTGTCCGCCGTGATGCTGGCATCTGCAAGTAGATTGCTTGCATTGAGCACAATGTCCTGTGCCGAAATCGTACCGGCAAGGGACATGTCGCTAGTAGCAGTTGCCGTCAGGTCATTGCCCGCCGTGATGTTCGCATCTGCAAGTAGATTGCTTGCATTGAGCACAATATCCCGTGCCGAAATCGTACCGGCAAGGGACATGTCGCTAGTAGCAGTTGCTGTCAAGTTGTTGCCAGCTGTGATGCTGGCATCCGCGAGTAGATTACTTGTATTGAGCACAATGTCCTGTGCCGAAATCGTGCCGGTAAAAGACATATCGCCTGTAGCAGTTGCCGTCAGGTTGCTGCCCGCGGTGATGCCGGCATCTGACAGTAGATTACTCGCATCGAGCACAATATCCCGTGCCGAGATCGTACCGGCAAGGGACATATCGCCCGTAGCACTTGCCGTCAAGTTGCCGCTCGCCGTGATGCTGGCATCTGACACAAGGGAAATATTTCTCGCAGATTCCAACCAAATATCATTTGCGAAAATGTTTCGAATAGTGGTTATTCCATTGCCGCTGATATTAACATTTCCCGTCTTGGCAATAATGCTATCAAGTAGAATATCCGAATGGATTGCAACGGCAATATCGCCTGTTTCCGTCAATAAATCCAAGGATGCCGCAGCGATTTCTATTGCATGGGTAACACCAATTCCCGTCATTGCCCGCATCACAACATGTGAATTTTGTGCGTCAATAGCAAGCATTGAATCCGCAACGTCAATGCTGCCAGAGCGTGCTGTCAGGGCGATCAAATCCGAGCCACTGATTAAACCGTTCAGAAGAATGTCTTCCGCAACAACATTGATACTTCCACCTGCCAGTAGTTCCAGCAGGTTGAGTGACATCGTTCCCGTAGCATAAATGTTCCCTTTAT
>Ga0099364_10011506_pt1 | contig 12086 bp, 4 predicted proteins | sample TergutTh196P3_FD_73070 | JGI IMG/M metagenome (GOLD analysis project Ga0099364, IMG submission 73070) | Microcerotermes parvus P3 segment gut microbial communities from Pointe-Noire, Republic of the Congo - Th196 P3 | ecosystem: Host-associated > Arthropoda: Insects > Digestive system > Gut ...
TCCTACCGGCTCATCATGAAGGATGGTTCGATCAAATGGATTTGGGAACGCAACACCGTGCCGATATGGAAGACGGACGGCACGCCCCAGCTCCTCGACGGCTATGTATTCGATATTACCGAGCAGAAGCTGCTGGAAACAGCCGAGATGGCTAACCGCGCGAAATCCGAATTCCTTGCAACGATGAGCCACGAAATCCGCACGCCCATGAACAGCATCATGGGGTTTGCAGAGCTTGCGCTGGACAGCGACTCAGTGCCTCAAATGAAAGATTACCTTGACAAAATCTCTGACAGCACAAAGTGGCTTTTGCGTATAATTAACGACATACTTGATATTTCAAAAATTGAAGCGGGAAAAATGGAATTGGACAATACGCCATTCGATCTTCGCGATGTCTTCTCCCGCTGCCAGTCTGTCATCCTGCCCGCCGTTAAGGAAAAGGGTCTTGATCTAAGTGTTTATGCAGAGCCGTCAACCGGAAAGAAACTGATGGGTGATCCTGTGCGTCTTTATCAGGTTCTTATAAACCTCCTGTCCAATGCCGTAAAATTTACAAGTACGGGAACGGTAAAATTTTCTTCATCAATAAAAAGTACGGATGATAATAGCGTAACAGTATATTTTGAAGTAAAAGACACTGGGATTGGAATGACTCCTGAACAGATAGAAAAAATATTTGATCTTTTTATTCAGGCGGATTCGAGTACAACGCGCAATTATGGCGGCACGGGTCTGGGGCTTGCAATAGCAAGAAATATTGTAGAACTTATGGGCGGAGAGTTTAAAGTGGAAAGCGCTCTCGGCGCGGGCAGCTCTTTTAGTTTTGAAATTACATTTAATACAATAGAAGCGCTTGAAAATACGCCTGAACAGGCAAAATACGAAATGTCCGAAAGACCGTACTTTGACGGCTTAATCCTTGTTTGTGATGACAACTACATGAACCAGCAGGTTATCTGCGCTCATCTTGAACGTATAGGGTTAAAGTCAATCATTGCCGAGAACGGCAAGATTGGCGTGGATATTGTAAAAGACCGCAAAGAAAAGAACGAAAAGCCCTTTGACCTTATCTTTATGGATATGTTTATGCCTGTAATGGACGGAATAGAAGCAGCCGGTAAAATAATAGCAATGAATACGGGAACTCCCATAGTTGCCATGACAGCTAACGTAATGACAAGCGAGCTTGAAAAATACAAAAGGCACGGAATGCCCGACTGTCTGGGCAAACCTTTTACATCACAGGAATTATGGCGCATATTGTTAAATTACCTTAAACCTGTAAGCAGCGAACCTATAATAAATACCGTCAATGAATATGAAGAAAACGAAGAATTCCAAAAGAAACTTAGAATGAATTTCTTTAAGGAAAACCAGACGGTACATACCCGAATAATGGATGCAGTTGCGGCAGGAGATACAAAGCTTGCGCATAGGCTTGCACACAGTTTAAAAGGGAATGCCGGACTTATAGGAAAAACCGCTTTAAGAGGAGTCGCCGCAGAGGTTGAAGAACTTCTTAAAGACGGCATTGCTTCTATTTTGGAAAATAAAATTAATGTTCTTAAAGCCGAGTTAACGTCCGTACTTGATGAATTAAGGCCCTTGTTTGAAGGCACAGAAGCACAGAACAAAGTTTTATCATTGAACAGGGAACAGACGCTTGCCTTGTTTGCAAAGCTGCAGCCAATGCTGGAAAACGATAATACTGATTGTATAAAGCTGCTTGATGAAATACGGGCTGTCCCGGGAACGGAAAGATTAATTCAAGAGATAGAAGATTTTAACTTTAATTCCGCTGTAAGTATACTTGCTGAATTAAAGACGGAATGGAGTTTACATGAAAATAAATAAACATACCATATTTGTGCTGCTTGCCGCCGCTGTTTTAACAGCCGGCATCTTTACAGCCTGTACTTTTACCGGATGCGGTAATCCCGAAAGAAGGCAGCCGTCTTTATCTTATGAAAAAATCTCGTTTCGGGAGATACCCGGCGTAACGGAAGAAGAAATCAGCGCTATCGAAGAATTAAAGAGACAGAGCGGCTCTTTTGATGTAAGCGTCCCCCACAGCGTTGAATTGTTTTTAGACGAGAACGGGCAAGCGCACGGTTATGCCGCCATATTCTGCGAATGGCTGTCCGTCATGTTTGGGATACGCTTCCTGCCGGTAATCGAGGAACTGGGCGTTATCGTGCAAAAGATGGAGACAGGCAAAGCCGGTTTCGGTTACCAAGTCATTACAGAAGAGCGCATGAAACGTTACTTTATGACCGGCCACATCGCCCAGCGTTCTGTCAAGATAATGCGCCTTGAAGGCAGCTTGCCCGCAGGCGTAATCGCCCAAACAAGGCTGCCGCGCTATGTTTTTTTGGAAGGCACAATGCTGGTAGATATGTTTACCGGCACTCAGGAAAATGGGTCTTATGGAGTTATTATCGCCGAAGATTATGAAAGCGTTTACCGGATGCTGCAAAGCGGAGAAGCGGACGCATTTATAGGGCATAATACTATGGAAATTGCTTTTGACCCTTACGGCGGCGTAATTGCCGAAGATTTTCTCCCTCTGACATTTATTCCCATTGCTCTCGCGACCGGAAATTATAACCTAGAACCCATTATCTCTGTAATCACCAAAGCATTGCGCGGCGGGGCATACAGCCATTTAACTGAATTGTACAGGCAGGGGTATCAGGAATATAAAAAACACCGGTTTAATATGCAGCTAACAGATGAAGAAAAGGCATACATACAGAATAATCCCGTTCTGCCGTTCGCTTCGCAATATATGTCTTATCCCGTCAGTTTTTACAACAGGAACGAAAGTAAATGGGAAGGCGTGGTTTTTGACGTGCTGGAAGAAATTGAACTGCTAACAGGAATGACATTCAAGTTAGTCAATGATACTACTACGGAACTGCTTGACCTTATGAGGCTGCTAGAAAACGGAACGGCGTATTTTATTCCTAATCTGATTCAGAGCGATGAACGCAGGGAAAGATTTATATGGCCGGATACAATGTACCTGACGGACAGATACGCCCTGCTGTCCAAACAGAGTTACCCTAATATAGAACTGAACGACATCCCCCTTGAAAGAATAGGATTTGCCAGAGGTTCCGCTTTTGCCGATGTGTTTAGAAGCTGGTTTCCCAATGCTGTCAATGCAAGGGAATACCCCAATACAGACGAGGCTTTTTTGGCTCTTGACCGTAATGAGATTGACTTTGTCATGTCCAGCCAAAGCAGGCTCGCTTCCCTTTCCAATTATTACGAGTTTTCGGATTACAAAGCAAACTATCTGTTCAGCGCAGATTTTAAATCATCCTTTGGCGTAAACAAAAACCATAAGACTCTTGTATCTATAATTGACAAAGCGCTTTTACTGATTGACACAGATAGAATTCTGGAGCAATGGCAGACAAAGACCTATAACTATCAGGCAAGGCTGATGAGGGAACAGCGCCCCTGGCTTATCGGAGTATCTGTACTGTCTTTAGGCATACTTGCTCTAGTATCTATATTATTCGCAAGGAGCCGCACCACAGGAAGGAAGCTTGAGACGCTCGTAAGGCAAAGGACGGATGAATTGGAACTTGAGGTCAGCCAGCGCAAAGCGGCGGAAGGAATCGCGCAAGCCTCATCTCAAGCAAAAAGCCGGTTCTTGGCAACGATGAGCCACGAAATCCGCACACCAATGAACTCCATAATGGCGTTTGCAGAACTGGCGGCGGACAGCAAAACGCTTGCGCAGGCAAAAGGTTTTTTTGAAAAGATTTCCAGCAGCACAAAATGGCTTTTAAATATCATCAACGATATTCTAGACATCTCCAAGATAGAATCGGGCAGAATGGAACTGGAAAACATCCCCTTCGATTTATACGATGTTATTTCAAGATGCCAATCTGTTACCCTGCCCGGCGTTAAAGATAAGGGGCTGGACATGAAAATCTATGCGGAACCGCTTGCCGGTAAAAAACTGCTGGGCGACCCTGTGCGCCTTTATCAGGCGCTTATAAACCTTCTGTCCAATGCCGTAAAATTTACAGACGCGGGAACAGTTAAACTTTCGTCAACAATAAAGAAATCGGACGCTGCGGGCGCCGCAATATACTTTGAAGTCAAAGACACCGGCATAGGCATGACCGGCGAACAGATACAAAAGGTATTCGACCCGTTTACGCAGGCGGACTCCAGCACAACGCGCAATTACGGCGGCACAGGGCTGGGGCTTGCAATAACTAAAAACATCGTAGAGATGATGGGCGGGAAACTGACGGCGGACAGTTCGCCCGGCGCCGGCAGCACATTCAGTTTTGAAATTATGTTTAAGACAATGGACGCAGGCGGCGAGGAATTAAACGGCAACAATGGCTACGGCCATATCAAAAAACCGCGCTTCGAGGGATTGGTTCTAATCTGCGATGACAACCCTATGAACCGCGAAGTTATATGCGAGCATCTTGCGCGGGTGGGGCTTGAAACCGTAACGGCGGAGAACGGAAAAGACGGCGTAGAAACTGTCAAGGCGCACATACAAAGCGGCAAGAAACCGTTTGACCTGATCTTCATGGATATATTTATGCCGATAATGGACGGAGTTGAAGCCGCCGCAGAAATAACAGCTCTTAATACCGGAACTCCTATAGTGGCAATGACGGCGAATATTATGACAAGCGAACTTGCAAGGTACAGGGAAAACGGAATGCCGGACTGTTTGGGCAAACCTTTTACATCGCAGGAATTATGGCGCATATTGTTAAATTACCTTGCGCCATTAGGCGCGCTGCCTGTAAGCGTTGAGCCTGCTGAACACGAAGAGAACGCAGAACTTCAAAAAAAGCTTAGGGTAAATTTCTTTAAAGAAAACCAGACAGTGCACACCCGGATAATAGAAGCCATAGCCGCAGGGGATACAAAGCTTGCCCACAGACTAGCTCATACGCTTAAAGGGAATGCAGGGCTCATAGGAAAAAGCGCTTTAAAAGACGCCGCCGCAGAAGTGGAAGCGCTTCTTAAAGACGGGCTTGCTTCTGTCATGGAAAACAAAATGAATGTCCTTAAAGCCGAATTAACTACGGTTCTGAATGAATTAAATCTGGTTGAAGAGCCGGTTTTGACGGCTCTAAACAGGGAACAAACGCTCGAACTGTTCGGCAAACTGGAATCTATGCTGAAGAATGACGACACTAACTGCCTTGATATGCTTGATGCGCTGCGCGCTGTTTCCGGTACGGAAGAACTTGTAAAGCAGATAGACAACTTTAATTTTAAATCCGCCGCAATAACGATTGCCGAATTAAAAAAGAAAGTTGAAGCGCAGTAATAAAGGAAGGTAACTATGGAAGAAGTAAAGAGGTTTAGCATCCTTATTGTTGATGATGAAAAATTAAACATCTTGGTGCTAATGGATATTTTAAAACCGGAATATACCATCTATGGAGCGACAAGCGGGCGGAATGCTATCGAAATTGCAGAGAAACATCTACCCGACATCATATTGCTTGACATTATTATGCCGGATATGGACGGATACGATGTGCTTACCATGCTGAAAGCATCCGAAAAAACCAAAAACATTCCCGTTGTTTTTATCACAGGGTTAAGCGATCCGGCAGACGAAGAAAAGGGTCTTGCGCTTGGAGTGGCTGATTATATCACCAAGCCCTTTTCCAATGCAATTGTAAAAATAAGAATCAGAAACCAAATCAAACTAATAGAACAGTTCCAGTCTAATGAATACGACATTATGAAGTACAAGCTTTCAAATGACGCATTGAATATAGCTCTTTGGGACTTAGACATCGTCTACGAAGACCCTGTTAATTCCAATAATGTATTCAAATGGTCGCCGGAATTCCGGCGCATGCTGGGGTTTTCTGATGAGAATGACTTCCCGAATGTTTTTAACAGTTGGAGCAGCCGCCTGCACCCCGAAGACAAAGATAAAGCGATTAACGCTTTTGCCGCGCATATAAGCGACCGTACAGGGCAGACTCCATTCAACGAAGAGTACCGCCTTATGTTAAAGAACGGAGAGTACCGCTACTTTCAGGCTTTGGGCACCACGCTTAGGGACAGCGCGGGCGTTCCAATCAGAACGGCGGGCGCATTAAGGGACATAACCGAAAACAAAGAAATGGAACGCGAGATAGCAGAAGCTATGGCAAAGAACGAAGCCGATGCCCACTGGTATAAGTCGATTCTTGATGCGATACCTCTGCCTGTTACAGTTACTGATGCCAATATGAAATGGACATTCGTGAACACAGCGGTCGAAGATTTCTTGGGAGTAAAAAGAGAAGATATATTCGGGCAGCCATGCAGCAAATGGAACGCCAGTATATGCGGCACCGAAGACTGCGGTATAGCTTGTGCCAAGCGCGGTCAAAAACGCACATTCTTTAACTGGAAGGACTCGTCATATCAAGTGGATGCCGAAATCATACATGATATGGAAGGCGAGATAGCAGGCTTTATCGAAGTCGTACAAGACATTACCAATGTGCAGGTACTCGCAAAGCAGCAGGCTGAATCCGAGATGACGAGCCGTGCAAAGTCCGCCTTCCTTGCAAACATGAGCCACGAGATAAGAACCCCGCTGAACGCAATCTGGGGTATAACAGAAATCCTGTTACAAAACGAAACGCTGCCCGAAAATATCCTTGAAGGATTGGACAAGATATACAGGTCGTGCGATTTGCTTATGGGCATCATCAATGATATACTTGACTTCTCCAAGATAGAGGCAGGCAAGCTCGATATTATCCCTGCGGCATACAGTATCGCAAGCCTTATAAACGATTCAATCCATTTGAATATGATGAGGATAAGCGACAAACCCATAGAGTTTGAGGTTCTGGTAGAAGAAACCATCCCGGCGCAGCTAATAGGCGATGAGCTTCGCATTAAACAAATATTAAACAACCTGCTCTCCAATGCGTTCAAATACACTGACGCAGGCAAGGTTACATTATCCGCCGCATCCGAAGCTGCAAATGACGGCGTAACGCTGATTTTTGCCGTGCGCGACACAGGGCACGGCATGACAAGCGGGCAGGTTGCAAGGCTCTTTGAAGAGTATTCCCGCTTTAACGAAGAATCCAACCGCACCATAGAAGGCACGGGACTTGGGCTTGCCATTACCCGCCAGCTTTTAAACCTTATGAACGCAAAGATTTTTGTAGAAAGCAAAGTCGGCGAAGGCTCGCTGTTTACCGTTCATTTACCGCAGAGTAAAACCGGTGATGAAATAATCGGAAAAGAACTTGCAAATAACTTGCAGCAGTTCAAAGCCCACCGTTACATGAATAGCGCAAACAGGGCGTTTGTTGAGCGCGAGCCAATGCCTTATGGAAAAGTCTTGGTGGTCGATGATGTCGAAACCAATCTATATGTTGCCGAGGGCCTGATAAGACCCTACGGGCTGCAAGTAGAAACAGTTATGAGCGGCTTTGAATCAATCAATAAAATAAAAGACGGGAATATCTACGACATTGTTTTCATGGATCACATGATGCCTAAAATGGACGGTATAGAAGCAGCCAAAATCATCCGCGATTACGGGTATACGGCTCCCATTATAGCGTTGACGGCTAACGCTGTAGTAGGGCAGTCAGATATATTCCTGAACAGCGGTTTTGATGATTTTGTCTCTAAGCCGATTGACATAAAAAGATTAAACGATGTTCTGAACAAGTATATCCGCGACAAGCAGCCGCCGGAGGTAATAGAAGCCGCCCGAAAACAAAAGATAAATAACAAGGCGGGCTGTAACGGCGCTCTAAAATCAAATACCCTGCTGCTGGAATCTTTTATCAGGGACGGCAGGAATGCTCTAAAGACCCTCGAAGAATTACTCCAAACCGAAGGTTTAAAAACGGATGAAGGCGTCAATAGTTTTACCGTTACGGTACATGGTATGAAAAGTTCGCTGGGAAATATCGGAGAGGCTGCGCTTTCAGAGCTGGCGTATAAGCTGGAACAGGCGGGAAAGGACAAAAACATCAGCATTATAACAGAAGCCGCCCCTCAATTTATGGCGCAGCTTAACGCCCTGCTTGAAAGAATCAAACCGGAACAATCTGCTAACGGCACAGATGACGACATAAACGGCTTGATAGAAAAACTGCTTGCAATCAAAGAGATGTGCAGCGATTATGAAAGGAAGGGAGCGCTTGATACGCTCGCTGAAATAAAAAACTGTTCAAAAGAAACGAAGACTGTTTTGGACAACATTATGGACCTTATAATACAGTGCAGCTTTGAAGAAGCAGAAGCCGCGGCAGCGGACTATGCTAATCTTTTGAAAGACAAACTTACGCAAGGATAAAATATGAATAAGCTGGTGTTTGTGGTAGATGACAATCTATCTAATTTAACGATGGCGGCTTTGGCGCTGGAGAGCGAATACAAAGTATTAACAATCCCGTCAGCCGTCAAGATGTTTTCGGTCTTGGAGAAAAAACAGCCGGATATAATCCTATTAGACATAGAGATGCCGGAGATGTCGGGGTTCGAGGCGATTGCCAAATTAAAGGCGCACCCTCAATGGAAAGACATCCCGGTAATATTCCTTACAGGGCACGATGATGCGGCAATGCTGCAACAGGCAAAGGAACTGGGCGGCGCAGGCATTATCCAGAAGCCCATTAAACTCTCCGCGCTGCTGGAATATGTGAATAACAATATCTAAAGCCCCCGGATCATACGGATTTACACAGATACTTGGTAACACTTAACACGGATTGGCAACATTTAAACACGGATTACACGGATTTACACAGATTAGCACGGATTATTAATTTAGGAATTGTGCGGTGTATCATAAATTGCATTAGACTCATTTGATACTATATTAAGAGCTATGTAAAAGTACCATAGTGTATAATACACCCGTTGGAGCCAAGCCCTGAAGGCTGCATTGGCGCTGCATGGAAAAAAAGCCAGCCAAGGGCTGCGTGAATTATTTCACGACACAGCAGCCGAAGGGCTGCTCCATCGGGTGCTTGGTATTGTATGGTAAATTACTCCCCACATTTAAATATTGACTATTTCGGTAAAAATATACTAATATAATCGTAATAGAGACTTACGGAGAGTATATATGAAGATCAAATTCAGACTAAGCATCATGATTGTGTTCATAATGGCAGTCGTACTGATAGGTATAACCGCGCTGCTTTTGCGCGAGGGTTCCCGTATCAGTATGCAGTTAAGCGTTCGCAGCATAACAAACTTTGCCAACTTCAAGGCGGAATACTGGCAGCGCGAAACGGACACTTATTTGCAGACACTGCGCACGCTCGCCGCCATCATGGGCGATTATCAGAGCTTGCCGGCGCAGACAAGGCGCGATAGATTTGATGATATAATGGAGAGCACTCTGGCATCCGATGAAAGTCTGCTCTTGGTCTATACAACATGGAGACCGGACGCTATAGACGGCATGGACAGCTTATATATAGGGCGCCCGGGCTCTACCGCTACAGGGCAGTACGCCGCAACATTCACCAGAGAAGGCAGAGAAATAAACCTTCGCGCCAATGCCGACATACCGGCTTTTACCGCCTACATAAACGGACCTAACGCAAGGAGAGATCGCGTAGAACATCCCATCCCGCGTTCAATAGACGGCAGAGAAACCTTTGTTTACAGGATAATGGTTCCTATCATCAGCTCACGAACCAATGAAGTCGTAGGCGGAGTCGGGATGCTCATCGACATAGCTCCAATACAATCCACAGTAGTAGAGGTCATAAACGAAAGCGATGAAATAGCCGCGCTGACAGTTTTTGCAGGAAATGGGTTCATCATGGGGCACATGGCTCCTCAGCGTGTTGGCAGGATGTTAATCGATGTTGAAACAATATTCGATGTTTATATAGAAGAGGCAAACCAGGCAGTGCATGAAGGCAGACCATATCAATGCAGGACATTCTCTCCATTGCTTAACGCTGACGTTCAGATTGTAATGGTTCCCATAGAAATCGGCAACTCGGGCATGTACTGGTCTGTAATGCTCGTAACATCTGAGGCGTATGTTTTATCAGAAATAAATACGCTGGGGAAGTTTGCCATTCTATTGGGCATTCTGTCCATCCTAGTCACAGCAGTAATCATATACATCGTTATTAGAATAACCACCAACCCTATAGTGCTCGTAACGCACACACTCAGGGATATATCAGAGGGCGAGGGGGACTTAACCCACAGCATTGACATTCATGCAAAAGACGAGACCGGCGACCTTGCGCGTTACTTTAACCTGACAATCGAGAAGATAAAAACCCTTGTGTTAGCGATAAAGTACAAGGTCAACGCGCTGACCAATACCAGCTTTGAACTTTCAACAAATATGGCAAAGACTTCGAGTGCAGTCGATAGCATTTCAGCTAATTTCGAAAACATAAAAGTCATGGTAGACTCGCAGGAACATAAGGCGGTAGAAGCGGAAAAAGCCGTAGAGTCTATCAGAGGCTGTATCGACAATATGAGCAAGCTGGTCGATGAACAGGCGGGCAGCATAAGCTCATCGTCTTCGGCTATCGAAGAGATGACGGCTAACATTCACTCTGTAACCAGAACGCTTATAGAGAACAGCAAGAATGTTACTTCTCTGATGGAAGCATCCGAGAATGGCAGAGCGGGATTGCAAACAGTCGCCGCGAAGATACAAGAGATTTCCAAAGACTCCGAAGGCCTGCTGGAGATCAACTCGGTAATGAATACTATAGCCAGCCAGACAAGCCTGCTTTCCATGAATGCGGCAATCGAAGCCGCCCACGCGGGCGAGGCGGGCAAGGGGTTTGCCGTCGTTGCCGATGAAATCCGCAAGCTGGCGGAATCATCGGGGCAGCAGTCAAAAACCACCGCAATAATGCTCAAACAAATAAAAGCGTCAATAGACAGCATCACCAAATCCTCCGATGATGTTCTTAACCGTTTCGAAGTTATCGACAAGGGCGTAAAGACAGTCTACGAACATGAATTAAATATCCGCAGCTCTATGGAAGAACAAGAAGTCGGCGGCAAACAGATACTGGAGTCTGTCGGTCATTTGCGGGAGATAACCGTATCTGTTAAAAAAGGCGCCGATGATATGGCGGAGTCAGGCAGAGGCTTGATCAAAGAAACCCATGAGTTTATCAACATCAGCGACAAAGTGATGGCGGGCATGAACCAGATAATCAGCGGAACCATGACCGAGATACTCTCTGCCGTAAAGCTGGTAGACGAAATGAGCGCAGAAAACGATAAAAACTTTAATGACCTTAAAGTCGAGACAGAAAGATTCAAAGTAACCACAGGTGATGAAAAGAGGATCGTACTTGTCATTGATGATGACTACACGCATCTTACCGCAACCAAAGGTATGCTTGAAAAAGATTACGAGGTGGTTACCGTCAAATCTGGCAGCGAGGCTTTGCTCAACTTTTATCAGGGGCTTGTTCCTAATGTGGTTTTACTTGACCTTGTTATGCCGGAGATGGACGGCTGGGATACCTACCAGAGAATAAAAGCGATTAGCAATATCCACCATGTGCCGATAGCGTTCTTCACATCATCGGATGACCCCGAAGATATGGCAAAGGCGCGGGAAATGGGCGCTGTCGATTTTATAAGAAAGCCTGCAAAGAAGAGCGAGCTTCTTGAGAGAATAGCAAAGATAATTAAGTCTTGAGTTTACAATCGTCAGGCAAGATACTAAAGAATTAAGTCTAACAAACGGAGCAAATCAATGATTTCGGCAACGGCTAACAAAAAATCACTTGTGGTTAAGTTAACGGGGTTCGCCCTTATCAGCGTAATAATTATTTTATCGCTGACATCTGTTGTGTTTATTACTGCTTTCCGCACAACGTCTTATCAGGAAACACAAAAATTCATTGTCGAAACTATAAGGCGAGGGCGGGACAATGCGGATGCCCAGCTTGGGGAGCGGGCGAACCTTCTGGTTTACACCGGCATGGGCGCGCTCTCTATGATGGCTGCGGAAGTTGTTGACGAAGAGCGGCTGCGCGAATATTTTTTCACGATGGCTGAAACAATGGAAGATGTGCAATTGCTGTTTGCCTCCGGTG
>Ga0099364_10011507_pt1 | contig 12086 bp, 12 predicted proteins | sample TergutTh196P3_FD_73070 | JGI IMG/M metagenome (GOLD analysis project Ga0099364, IMG submission 73070) | Microcerotermes parvus P3 segment gut microbial communities from Pointe-Noire, Republic of the Congo - Th196 P3 | ecosystem: Host-associated > Arthropoda: Insects > Digestive system > Gut ...
CTGGTAATTCATGATGACCGCCGCGATGAACCCGGCAAAGAGCATGAGGGTCACGAACTGGCCCAAAATCTCCGCGATATTGGATTGCTGTAGGGCAATCCTGATGCCGAACAGGCAGACCTCGATTATCAGGGTCAAGGTAAACAGGTAGAGGGCATAGCCTCTTAAAATTCCCCACCAGCCGTCAGTCTGGGCCACGAAACGGTCCAGGAGGGAAGTGCCGATGTTGGCCTGGGCCAAGGCGTCCCCCGGCAGAAGCAAAGTCAAGGCCAGGGCCAGGAGCATGTAAATGGGCAGCCGGCGCATATCCAACCTCGCTTACTTGTAGCCCTGGTACTGGGAGGCCAGGCCGGACTTGTCCAGAAGGTGCTCACGATGCTCCACCGAAAGCTGTTCCCGCTTCTCCTCCTTCATCAAGGCCTGGGTGGCCGACTGTATGCTCACGGCCATCATGGTCCTGAGTTTACGCATTTCCTCTATCTGGATGGCCGCCAGGGAATTGCCTGATTGGAGGGCCTGCATCTGGCCTTCTGGAGTACTCAACAACTCGCCGATGTGCCGGTCGAGATCCTCGGAGTTTTCGGCCAAATCCTTCAGTTGCTGGCCCGTTACCTGGAAGGTGGCCTCGGCCGCCCGGTCGGTTTCCCTGGACCAGGTTTCCCAAATTTCCTTTATGCTCTTGTCGGAGTTACCCCGGGCAATGTTCTTGATAAGGTCCAAGTCCGGGTAGGTTTGGTTAAAAACCTGGCTCATGGCCAGAACATCACCCTTCAAGAGTTTGACCGTGTTGATGAGCCGGGCTAGGTCGCTGAACTGGCCCTTGACCTGGTTCAGGAGTTTTGAAGGCAGGTTCAGGGTGTTCTGGACCATGTTCTGGTATTGCTGGATGTTGTTTCGTACCAACTCTATCTGCTGTTGGGTCTGCATAATGGCCTCATGGTAGGTGTCCATGAGGCTGCGGAGCTGTTCCAGGTTGGTGATCCGTTCCATTTGCTGGGTCCAAGTATCGGAACAGTTGGCGCAAAGGACTGTCAGCGCCGAAGCCGGCCCGGACGAGGCGGCCAGCCAGAGCGTTATGGCCAGGGTTAAAAAGATGCGCGGCATATTGATTCTCCTTTCAGGCTGATAATTATTAAAGTGACGGGCTATCTCGCCGCTCTGATGAGGTAGCGGACGGCCATGTTGGCCGGGCGGTTTTCATGAGATATTGGAACCACCCCCGATGCATTGAACCGTAAAAAAGAACCTCCAGTCGGAGGATTGAAATAAATACAATTTGCTGGAGAGGCAACATTTTCAATTTGAAATGCGCCAGAAGCACTAGCCCCTATGTTTTGAAATCCTCGGGCAAAATATGCTTCTCCGTTAATATTTCTAATACTATCCCCCTGGATTTGCCCCAGCCCCCATGACGAGTGTTCCGTCCAGGTCGTGCCGACATTGCCCCCATTCCATTGGGCGTGGTACTGCGTTCCGTATCCCCTCAGAAACATACCCTGGTAATTGGGCACATTCGCCCCCACCAAAGCCGCCAGCTCCGGGTAGGACGCGGGGTTTACCCACTGCCCGTTACATTCCAGCCATTTATTTCCATCGCTGGGCCAACCCCATGATGGCCAGGCAACAACGGTGCCCACCGGGACGCCGCCCGAGCCGTCAGCCGCCAAATATATGCCCCGAGGGTCAAAACTTGTGGCATCGGCCGCCTGCAAAACACTGGAAGCTGGTAACAATAAGGCCAAAGCAAAAACACAAAGACGTAATATGTTGCCGAACATGGCTTTTCTCCTTAATCAGGAACGCAGGCCGTGAGAACCATCACGCGCCCGTAATTGGCCGGAGGATAAATCCACTGGTTATCAGGATTCAAAGCGCGTAAGTAAACTTGCCACTGCGTATCCGAAAGATTGATAGCAAAGGCTTGAATGGAATGAAGGGCGGGGGCTCTGTCGCCGGAGGCCAGCGCGGTCGCAATAGACGGGGCGACAAAAATCTCCGGATGAGTGGCCGAACCCGCCGGGCATGTTGGTTTTGTGATGACCTGGCCATGCGTGGCCAAGGCCGCGTTCTGCATGAGCAGGCTGTTGCCGGAGTCGCCCAGAGTCCGGGCCCGCCGGCCCCGGCATAAGTAAAGCCCCTGGGCCGCGTCTAAAAAGGTTCGGCCTTCATGGGCGGCCGTAGTGCAGAAATCGGCCACGGAACCATAGGCGCGTGGATTAAACTGGACTTCCCGGACACCGCGAATGGCAAAGTCCGTCATATCCAAATCCGTTCGCATCTCGTTCAGCTCCGGGTGGCCGGGAACCGCCACCCTGTACAGGTAGTCCTGTTTCAAATCCGAACTGTCCAGGGTGGTCAAGACTCCAAGATGGCCAGGCTGGCCGGCAAGCCCCATGCCGGGAAGGTCGATTTCCCAACTGCCATAGGGGCCGCGCAAGACGTTTGCCCCTCCGAGAAGGCCGGTCGGCACGAAGCCGATCCTGGCCAGGGCCGCTGTTTCCGGTACGATGATATTGGCGAAGGCCGGATCGTCAATGGAATCCCCGCGGCCGCCAGTGGTTATAACGGCGGCCGTCAGATTGCCCTCCGGCGTTCGGCGGGTCGTAATCAGGTAAGCCTGTCCCCAGGCGTTCGTATCCGACACCGTATTTGGGAGGCAGTTGGCCGCCCGCAGGTCGGCCAGGGAAATTACCGGGCCGCTGGTCTGGGTGCTGTCGGCCAGAAGGGCGCCATGGTTCAAGAGAAGAAATTTTCTGGTTGCACCGGCAATGGTGCTGAAATGATCCGCCGCCGACCGCTTGCGAAGCTCCGCCGCGCCTTTCCGCCACAGGCTGGCCAAAATCGGCATCATGGCGGTTATGACCACTAATACAACGAGCATCTCAACAATGGTGAACCCGTTATTTTTTGAAAGCCGCATCACGACACCTCAATCAATGCGCATAACGCTGACCACAGCGCCGTGCGGAATAACGGGCGGCAAGGCTAGGGGGCCGCCGTTTCTGATGAAGACGCCCGCGTTGTTCCAGCCAACCGCCATGCTTTGGTTGAAAAGTTTTTGAACCGCAACCACCTCTTGGGGTTGGGCCGGGCCATAGACATAGCAGTACAGCCGGCCGTCCCCTTCCTCTTGGGTGAGCCCTTCCCAGGCCCGTATATTTTTCCAGCCAAAAGGCAGGGCCGTAAGGCCGGGGTCGCCCGGGACTATGACTCCGCTGGTTTTCATCTTTTGCGCATAGTCAAAGACGGCATTGCGAAACTGGCCGTAATTTATGGCCACCGCCTCGCTTCGGAGGCCATCGTTATTGATGGCCTCCGGCTTAAATGACCAGAAGGCTATGAAGCCCAGCAAAATCGCGCTAAACGCCAGAGCTTTCACATAAACTCCTTACCTGGCGACAAAGGCTACGGTATTGCCGCTGGCCAGGCAGTTGGTGGTCGCCCCGGAAACCGCCGTATCCTTGCTTATGCCCGTCCCGTTTACCGAGACGCTTACCCAGCTCTCGGGTTCATAAGTGGCCATGGCAACGCAATCCTTTTGTCCCAAATCAGCCAGGGAGATGCTAAAGGTGGTGTTATTCGTACTCGGAGCCACGGTGATGGCCCCGCCCCAGGGCGTAACAATGGAAGACCCCTTGACCAAATGCTGGGGCACGGCTCCGCCTACTATCGCCGTGTTGTTGCTCAGACCGGCATAAGAGCTGGACCCGTTATAGAGGCCATGTATGCTGGCGGACATGGCCGTGATGGACTGTTGAGTCTGGGACACTTTTGATGAACCGCTCAAGTGGTTGTACATGCCGTAAACGAAGGCGCCGCCCACCAGGACAATAATGAAGACCAGCAAAACCTCCACCAGAGTGAAACCGGATTTGCTTTTGTTGAAAGCCGCATATTTTTTCATCAGAATCCTCCTAATCCACTGGTAAATTGTTTTTGAATCGACCCATAGGCCAGCCACAGGCAACTGACCAGGCCGCCTATCACGCACATCAAAACGACATTCAGTATCTGGGTCTGCTTCTTGATGCGCGCCGTTCCTTCTTCCAGCCATTCCTTGGCAATGCTATACAAGTCACGGTGGAAGCTGGGCAGAGCGGCGAAAACCGCCAGCTCCTCAATCAATTCCTCATCAGGAAATTTCATGTTCAGGCTCAAAAGCAAGGTTCCGAAATTTCCTTCCATGCGGTATCTGTCCTTGATGGCCCTGACCCGTTCAGCCAGCCAGGGCCGCAAAAAACCGCTTTTCAGCATATCCCTGAGAATAAAATCCAACTGGATGCCGCCCCGGAGCAATATGGCCAAGGTGAAAAGCCAGACGCTTCCGACAACGAGCCGATATATGGACCAGGGGGGAATGTTTTCAACATAAAGCCGGCTCTGGCCGGTCCAAAAGGGTAGCGTGGCCATAACCAAGGCCAGGAAGGCCATAAGGAGAAGAAAAGACCCCAAACCAAGGGGTGAAGCCACGAAGGAAGAGAACTTGTAAAGATAGCCCGCGGCTCCGTCCCAGCCGGCCGGGTTGGAGACCAGGGCCATTTCCGGCATAACATGGAAGGCCAGAACCAGAACTATGGTGAACAATATGAATAGAAGAAAGCACGGGTAAGCCACGGCCCCCACGAGGGCTTGGATGATTTTTGTCCGCGCCTCAATCAGTTCCGCGCCGTCCTTAAGCGCTTCCGGCAGCCTTCCGCTCTGGATGCCGCCGCGAATGAGCATGGTCTCCTCCGGAGGAATCCAGGGAGAAAAAGCCTCGTCCAGGGTATGCCCTTTTTCCGTTTCGGCCAGAACCTCGGTAAAGAGCTTTCCCAGGGGATGTTTTCGGGCTATATACCTGTCCCGGAGCATTAACAAGGCTTGCCGCTCACCGACCTGGGTTTTAAAAAGTGAGGCCAGCTTGCGCCAGGTACGGCGGCGGGTCTTGTTGTCAAAAAACAATTTCAGAAAAAAAGCGTTTTTCATGTCGATACCGCCTCTTCAAGGCATCTCTTGAAATCCAGCGGCATCCCCAAGCGCAGTTCCGTCAGGCGGGGGTCCAAGAGACCCTTGGAAATGCCGTCAATGGCGTGCTGGATATAGGTTCTGCCCCCCATGTCCTTGAGCCAGAAGGCATAGGCCTTGTCGTTATCCCCCCGGCGTATGTGCCGGAGAAAGGTTTCGTTGGTGACAATGACCTCGGCCGCCACGGTCTGGCCAATAAGGCCCGTATGGTCACACTCCTTACAGCCCCGCCCCAGGATGTGTACCGGCTCTAAATCACTGACCACCTTCCTCAAACGGTCAACGGTTGCCTTGGGCAAAACTTCCGCCTCATGCTTTTTGTCTTCCTCCGACTTGTGGGCTGACGAAAAAGGCAATTTGCACCCCGGGCAGAGTTTCGGTACAAGCTTTTGATACATAAGGCCGGCCAGGACGCCGTTATCACAAAGGTATTCCAAAGGGTCCCTGTGTCCGGCGGCCCTCATAAGCGAGGCCATCCTCAGAATTATGCTGAGGGCATTGTTGGCATGGAGAGTGGTATAAACCGCGTGTCCGGAAAGCGCGAACTCAATCAAGGCCACCGCCGCCTCCGGGTAGCGGACTTCACCCAACATCAACACATCGGGGTCTGACCGCAGGATTCCGCCCAGCGAGTTTGTGTATTCCCTTCCTCGTGCCGCTGGGTCTAATTTCGTTTCATTGTCTTTGGTCACCACCGGGATCTGGTTGACGTTCACCAAGGGATATTCCGGAGGATCCTCCAGGCTCAGGTAGGAACGCTCCGGTCTTTCCTCGGCCTGGGCTTCCATCAAATGCTTGAGCACGGTCGATTTTCCATGCCCGGTAGGGCCGGCAACTATGGTCATGCCTGTTGTGCGTTCCGCCAAAGACATAATTTTCAGGAGGTCTTGTTCTCCATAGCCCAAAATCTTCAAACGTTCGCCAAGTCCTCCCCTGGCCTCTGTCCGGTCATACAAGAGGCGTAAGGCCATAAAAGTGCCGGTTCCGCCTTCAGCCGCGGCGCATGAAAGGGGTTCGGTGTGTACACGAACGCTGTGGACTTTTTCCGGAAGAAACTCACGGCTGGCGATTCGGGCGTCCTGGCGTTCGGTTCGTATAAAGGTGGTATCCGCCTGCTGGCAGAAAGTGCAGTACATAACCTTTATGAGAGGCCTTATCTCGTCACCAAGCAAGGTCGTATGGGGCCTGAGCATACCGTTGCAACGCAGACGAATTACTCCATAGGTGCCGTGGTCAGCCAAGTGAATATCGCTGGCGTTTTTGTCAAAGGCATCCTCTAAAAGTTTGACCCCATAACTTTGGACCCTGCTCAATATCTCGGTTTTACGAAAAGCCCGGGTTCCGTAAAGCCGGGCAAAATCCTGGGCCGGCATAAAGCGGTGCTGGGTTACCCCTCTGCGGCGGGCGCGGCTGAGGAAGGCGATTAAATGGGCATCGCCTTTTCGGGTGTCCGAGCAAAATATAACGCCGTCAATCAAGGCTAAGTCTTTGGCCAGCTCAGCCGGCGCTTCATCCAATACATTGAACATCTTTTATTCCTCTACTGAAATAAGTTGGGTGCCCTCTCCGTCCCGTATCCGTACCCCGGAGACGGTTATGCTCTCCACCCGGCCTTCACCGAAGGGATCGCCCACCCTCAAGGTTCGTAATCCAGAGGGTGTTTGCACAATGGCGGCGACATTGCCGTCAATGCCCTGGATGGACAATACCTGGGGAATAAGCGGCCTGAGATTGGAGGAGCTGCCTTCCGAATCGGGCGCGGACTCAAGAGGAAGCGCGGGCAAAAGCGCCTGGGGCGCCTCCCGGGGAAAGGTCAAGGGAAGCGGGCTCTGGGACTTGTTCAGCTTGGCCAGCTCTTCTTTAATGGCCACTTCAAGCCGGGTTTCCCGCAAGGCTGCCAGGAGTTCGGTAACTTTTTTCATATTCCCGGCCGGGAAATTCAGGTACTCGGCCTCGACTGGAGCCAATTCGGGTTTTTCTTCCTCCGCGTTCCCGATAAAAACAGGCTTGGGAAGCTCTGGTTCACCCTGACTGTTGGGGTGAGGCGAAACAGGAGCCTCTTGACCGCCCCAAAGGAGGAATATGGTTATTCCGGCCAGGAAAATGAGGCCCGAGGCGAGAAAGAGAGCCTTCTTTTTAGAAATCCTAATTTGAGGAAACAGTTGCATAGATATACCCCCTGACGATTAAATCGTCGTTTTTCTGGGTTAGAGACATGAGGAGCGCCCCTGGCCGGCTTAAAGCGCCAAAAAAATCCGCTCCCAAGACCGCCACGGCCGGAAGCTGGCTGAACTCGAATACGCCCCTCTGCCACGGCGCGGTTATGGTGGTCTCTTCGTCAATTTGGAACCGTTCCGGAGGGTCCCAATTCAGCGACAACTGGCAGCCTATATTTTGCGTAATCTCATACAAAGTCGCCGTTGCCCGCTCTTTGGCCAGTAAGGGCTGGCTTTCGGAAGAGCGGACGGACAGGGCGGGCAAAGGGCGGGTTTCCAGGGCTTGCTCGGGCGTTAGCAAATTGGCTCCGGCCGGCGGCAATATAAATGACGCGCCCTCCGAGTGCGCCCACGATATTTGAAGGGAGCCCCCTGGCGAACAGAGAGCTTCTTCCAGCACCCAGGCATTGACGGCCAAGGGCAGACCCAAAACCGCTTCCGCGCATTGCCTCCCCGCCGCCAGAATATCCGGCGCCTCCAGCCAGACCTTTCTGAAATACCTCTCCGGATGGGCCAACTGTTCCCTTCTTTGGGCTTCCTTGGCCGCCTGGTTCCGAGCCTTTAAGCCGGCCTCTTTCCAGGCCTGGTATTCACCGTAAAGCCAAAAAGACCCGAAGCAGAACGCCAAAAAAAGAATCCCCGCCATTAGGCCCTGGCGTAATTGGCGATGCTCTGTTTCATGCAAAGGTTTTAGCGGGGCTTCCGGGCTTAAAAGAGGTTTCAGATAAGCCTGGCCAGCCTCCGGCGTATCATGAAAAACCTCCGCAACATCCTCCATGAACTGGCGCAGTGAAGACGCGGCCTCCCGGGCCTCTTCCTGGGATTGAAAAATCTCATCCTCTACGACCAGGCCCCGGATGATTCCGCAAACCCACCACAGAGAGTTTTCGAGGCGGAACACACCCAGAAAGGCCTCCTGCTGGCCCGGGGGACGCAAGGACGCGGCCAAGGAAAATGTCTTTTTGGGCATCACCTCGTCATAGAGGGCCAAGCCATACTGGCCGGCCCGCAAGGCCACCAAGTTGTAATCCTCAAATTCCGAAGCCGTTTCCCGGGCCAGCCTGAGCATTACCTTTTTATTGCCTCCGGGGCTGGGCTGCCACCAGAGCCCCACGGCATAGGTTCTGTCCGCTATCTGGATGGTCCGCATCACACATCCCCCGATTCCGTGGAAATCGTTATGACCATGAGGCTCTTTTTATAGCTCCGGTTCCGGCCGAATCCCAAAATTCCCCCGGAAGTGTTTTTGCCGTAAACTTCCTGCTCAAACCCGGCCAAGACCAGGGTCTGGCCCAGCCTGAGGGTCATGCGCTGGGAAAAAGACCGGGAGGACACCTTGGGCAATTGGATCTTGGAGTCGCCGGAAGCAAATTCAGCCATATCGTCAAGGCTGGAGAGGTTGATGGTGTATTGCAAAACCACGCGCCGGCCTTCCAGGATATGAGGAATTACCGTCATGGCGAAGCCGGTGGTCACTTCTCCCGGCGTCAACTGCGAAGTCTCGCCATATTCCGTTGTGGAAAGAGACGAGCTGGCGAGGTAGGCTTCCCGTTTCACGGCCTGAACAGGCACGGGCTGATTGCTCATGACCACCCCGCCCCCGGACGTTACCTGGGTAGCCCGGCCAACGCTTCTAAACGCCTTGAGGAGAGCTGTGGAATCCTTCAGCTTGCCGTCCACGATGGCGGCCGACAATTCCCCGCCCTGGCTCTGAAAGTTCAAGGGCATTGACCCGGAGCCGGCAAAGACCTTCACATCCGGGTTTTCAAAGAACATCTGCAAATTTAAGCCGGTGTCCACGGAATCAGACAGTTCCAGGGACCAGACCTTGATAGACAAGGCGATCTGACGCGACAGCCGCTCGTTCATCTCGTCCACGAATTTTTCTATCCGGCGCAAAGACGGCCCCGTATCTTTGACCGTGACCGTGCCGGCCGCCTGGTTGATTGACACCGAGCCGCCAGGGGAAAGGAGGCTTTGGATGCCGCTTTCGACGTCCTTCCAAATGTCGAAACTCAAATCCGTTTTGTTGCTTTGGGCTGTCTGGGTGCTGGCTTCCTGGTTGGAAACTCCGCTGACTCCGCCGCCGCCGCCGGACTGATTATTGGATTCATTGGTGATATTGTTGGAAAAAGTGACGGCGCCCGGGGCGGCCCAGATGGTAAAGGTTCTGATGGCCGTCTGGGCGAAAACAATTCCATCGCTGTATTCCCAGGCCAGCCCGAAGCGGGCACCCAAGATATCCAAGAGCCCCTTGACCGTACCTTCATAGGCTATGCGGGCTATGCGCGGCCCGCTCCGGGGTTCGGGGGTTCCGCCGGCTGGGCTCATCCCCGGAGGGGCCGCAAACTGAGCCTCCGGTTCGCTTCCCTTGAGGGAGGCCGAAGAATCCACAGACACGGGCAAGCCCGTCAGCTTGCTGACCGTGGCGCAGAGGTCTTCAAGGCTGCCCTGCTTGTTCAAGACAATCCGCCGGGCCAACGCGCCGGAGGAAAAATCACCGCCCCTCGCCGTGGCAACAGGCCGGGCCCCCAGGTAGGGCTCGTCAATTACCGAGACTATCCGGGAGCGGGACAATTCCGTAAATTCCGTCCCTTTGGCTTCAACAGCCTCCTGCGATATTCCCGCTGTGATGCCGCACCCGGGCAGAATCAAAAGTATGGCCAAAATATTCAGAATACGGGACATGGCTAATCCTCCGTCACTTCAATAACCTGGTTGACTTCGTAAATCGTTACTCGCAAAAGGTTGCCGTGGGCGTGCATCCGGTTGAAAAGCCGTTTCACGGCGTCAACGAAGTCCTCGCGGAATATGCTCTGCGAATGCATCTCATAATCATGCCTCGCCTTCCAGATAAGCTGATAACCGGCCTGAGAGGCCCAGCCCTCCAATTGGCCCCGCAAAAAGCCCGGTACAACAATCCATTCCGTGGCTGAGACTACGGGAACAGGGTTTTGGGGTTTTGTTTCCGGGGCCGGCAAGGGAGGCGCCGCGTCTTCGGCCGACTCCAGGGCCACATTGGGATATGACGCGCCGCCGTCAAAGGCCCCGCCTTGGATTGAGGATTGATGAGCGCATCCCAGGCAAGCCAGGCCGAGAAATAATATGCCGACTCTAAAGAACATGCGAACCTCCTGATGTATTCCTCTCTTATTTTGGGGCCGGGTCATCCGGCCCCGATTTTTAAGCCGGAGGCGAAGCCTCTAACGGGCATGGTGTTTCTATTTTCCCGTTCAGTGGCAAGGGTTATCATGCTGTTCTTCCATCGTCCCCTTCAAGCGCGGCTCCAGGATTCCCAGGTTGTAGAGATACCCAATGAGCCGGCAGAGCCCGTCCTGGTCGGGATAGCAGATGGGCTGGCTCCATTCGTGGTTCTCGTCCTGGCTGCCGTGGAGGCCTCGCTTCTTCAAGAGGCGGCCGATTTCGCTGTTGCTCAATCCGTAACGCCTCGCCAACGCGCCGGCCGACACCCACAGGTCGGAGATATCGCCCGCTTCCATAGGCGGCAGATATTCGCTCATGGGCTTGCCGCTCATGAGGCTGGCCGCTTCGGCCATAAACTTCATCCGCATGGCCGGGCTGTAAATGGACATGCTGCCCATGATGCGTAAGGTGACCACCTGGAGCCGAGCATTGACGAGTTCCTCGGCGGTTTTGGTGTCAGCGGTTTTGGAAGGGCCAGGCATCTTGTATTCGCCGGTCTTGCGAATGGTCGGGATGACCTCGCCGGCTACCCATTTTTGGAACGGCAGAGCCTTGGGCTTGTCGGAACGGCCCAGGAAAAAGTAGAGACCAGGCTCAGAAAGTGTAAGAATATCCTGTACTCCGCCAAGGGTGTGAAACGGTTTCACACCCTTCCATTCTTCCGGTACCGCATTAAACAGACGGCTCGGCTTACTGCCTTCGCTATATCCCAACGCCTCGGCGATATCTTGCGCGCAAAACCAGGGATTGCCGTGCTCATCGCGGTAAGTGCGAAGCTGTCCGAATCGCTTATTCTCAAAAGTCTGTAAATTTTCCATCATGTAATCCTTTCTTTTTATGGGGCCGGGTCATCCGGCCCCATCTATAGGGTCCAGGGTCAATGGCCCTGGCTAAGCGGCCTCGTTGTGTTCCAAGCCAGAGATATAATCTTCAATGAGATGCTCTGGGTTTTCTGATTGCTCAACAGGCCCAGTCTGAAAAAACTTAAAAAATACCAAGTTGACATCTGGGCATATCCTTCATATAATCAGGTAGATTAAAGCCCGTCGCTGGTCCCCCGATGAGCGGAAATAGGGGCTGCCGACATAGTGATAAGTAAAGAGGGAGGTAAGTCTCCCTCTTTATTTTGGTGTGAACTATGACAGAAACCGTTAATTCCATCGCAGAAAACAGACCTTTCAGGGTTATGTGTTTCCTTGATTTTTGGAACTTTACTCTCACTCTTTCTGAGCAGGAGCCGAGCTTCCTTGCTGACTGGTATAAATTGCCAGGAGTTCTGATGGCTGCGGTTGAGCGTATCGTTAGCAGCCCGGTGACATATGAGCGTCTCTTTATAGCTGGTTCTTACGATGCTAATTCTTCCAAAGAAGCCAAACTGTATCATTGGGCCAATAATGTTTTGGCTCGTATTCAGGGTGTAACAATTGATTTTGCTCAACGCCAACAACGAAAGCATGGGCCGAGGTGTACAGGCCCAGGCCACCATGAAATCACCATATGCCCGAAATGCGGTTCCACCATGCTTGGAACACAGGAAAAGGGTGTCGATACCCGGATAGTCACCGAAATGCTGGATAGAGCACTGACAAACCAATGCGATATTCTTGTCCTTATCTCCGCCGACAAAGACTTCATTCCAGTCGTTGAAAAACTCCAAAATAA
>Ga0099364_10011508_pt1 | contig 12084 bp, 10 predicted proteins | sample TergutTh196P3_FD_73070 | JGI IMG/M metagenome (GOLD analysis project Ga0099364, IMG submission 73070) | Microcerotermes parvus P3 segment gut microbial communities from Pointe-Noire, Republic of the Congo - Th196 P3 | ecosystem: Host-associated > Arthropoda: Insects > Digestive system > Gut ...
GAATGATGTTCAGGTTCTTGTCAGGAACCGTAATTATGAGGAGGCTATAAGGCAATATGATGCAATTGCCAGAGAACACGGCAGTGTTGCTGCCGCAAACAATGCTGACCTTCTCAGACGATCCATCTCAAGCGGTATTGCTGCCAGAGCTCAAATGGCGGAACTCTACACTGATACCGGCGGACTTACCGGCAGAGCTGTTACTGCTGCGATTAACTTGATCAATTCAAAATTGCCGCCCGGAGCAAGTTTAATGATTATACAAGGCAGCTCTGCGAGGCAAAGTCAGATTGATTTTGTTGTAAATGAAATGACCAGAAACATTGTTCAGGCGGGAAATCTGAGGGTAGTCGAATTTATGAACCGGGATTTGCTTAATACTGAAGCCGGTTACCAACTGTCCGGTAATGTGAGCGATGATTTATCTATTTCAATAGGCAGACAACACGGCGCTCAGTACATTATACTCTGTTCAATAACCGGTGATATGAGCAGCCGCAGGCTTAATGTGAAATTACTGGATATAGAAACAGCACTGGTTGTCGATCTAAACAGCTTTGATATATAGTTTTGATGGATAGTGGAGGAGATGTAGAGTTAAGCCTATCCGCCGTCAAAAAGCCCGGCATTATTATTCACAAGACAAAGGCTGAAAGCACCGTATCAAATGCCCGCTCTTTATTTCTCTCAACTGCGGGCGTTCCTTCCGGCACAGTTCTGCTGCCTCGGGACACCGAGTTGCAAAAGAGCACCCCTTTGGTTCGCTGCAAGCAGAAGATTCTTCTTTGAGCCTGCGGGTCTGGTGTTCAGAATGGTAAGCACTGTCTGGGTTTTTCTCGTTGATAACTGCGCTGGAAAACAAAAGCTTGGTATACGGATGCAGTCCTTCGCTGTATAAGTTGGCGGCGGGAGCTTCTTCCATTAATTCGCCCCGGTACATTACACCGATACGATCGCAGAAATAGCAAGCCACTTTTAGATCATGAGCAATGAATAAAAAAGAGATATTTCTTTTTTCGCGAATGTCGAGCAGTAGATTTAGAATTTGCCCCTGAATCGAAACATCCAGCGCAGAAACAACTTCGTCACAGATTAGAAGTTCCGGTTCCATCAAAAGAGCCCGGGCAATTGAAATACGCTGGCGCTGTCCGCCCGAAAATTCCGATGGGCGCTTTTCAAGGTCTGCCGCATTTAGCCCCGCTTCTTCAAGAATTGCGGCTGCTTTTGCACGAAGTTCCTTTTCGGTTACACCGCGTTTTCTTAATGGTTTGCGGCATCCCGAAACTAAAACTTCATAAACGCTCATTCTGGGATTAAGAGATCGCGCAGGGTCTTGAAACACATACCGCACTTTCTCACGGTAGCGCCGGAGATCTTCTTTTTTCAACATATTGACAGAAACAGTTTCATCCTGATAATTAAATAAAATTTCGCCATTATCTGCCTCATACATTCTCACCAACATTCGCGCTGTTGTTGTTTTTCCGCAGCCCGACTCGCCGACAAGCCCGTAAGATTCATTTTTGCCGATTGTAAAAGAGACCCCGTTTACCGCATTAACAAAACGCCCAAAGCGTGCGAAGAATCCCGCCTCAAGATTAAAGCGTTTGTAAAGATTGGTTACGGTTATTAGCGGCATAGTGGCATCATTATAGCAGTTAATGCTAAACATTGAAAAGTGCGTGCATACGGGAGATATTCCTGACTGTGAACCATCTTGCTTACCGTGCTAGAATATGCCGTTTTAATGACATATAATGTGATTTATGCACAATGCCCCTCACTATCTTGAGCCGCTCAATCCCGAACAAAAACAAGCTGTTCTTCACACGGGAAAGCCGCTGCTCATTCTAGCCGGCGCAGGTTCGGGAAAAACAAGGGTAATCACAACAAAGATTGCGTGGTTAATTGGGGAGCAGGGAATGGACCCGCGCTCCATTCTGGCTGTAACATTTACTAACAAAGCGGCAAGAGAAATGGCGCAGCGGGCGATGCAGATTGAGCCTCGTGCGGAATACGCTATGCTGCGGACATTTCATTCTTTTGGAGCGTGGTTTTTGCGGCGTAATGGGGAGCTTGCAGGGCTGGATTCTTCATTTGTGATTTATGATGATGATGATGTTGTTTCTCTTTTGTCAGGTCTAATGGAAAATGCTCCAAAACTAGAAGTTAGAGAAACCGCACATAACATCTCCCGCGCTAAAGACTATTTTCTTTCGCCTGCTGATTCTTCACCGCACTTATTGAATATGATTATTCCTAAAAACAATAGCCATAAAATATTTCTTGATGTTTATGCACGTTACGAAGAACGGATGGCGCAGATAGGCAATGTTGATTTTGGCGATCTAATTAAAAAACCGGCAGAAATTCTCCGCGCTAACCCTGAAGTTGCCCGCCGCTTTCAAGACAGATTTAAAGTAATAATGGTTGATGAATATCAGGATGCGAATGTTGCCCAGTTTCATCTGCTAAAAGAATTATGCGGCCCGGAAACTTATGTATGTGTAGTCGGAGATGATGATCAGTCCATTTACCGTTTCCGGGGTGCAGAAGTAAAAAACATTCTTGAGTTTCCGGTAAAGTTTCCAGATGCACAAATCATCCGGCTTGAAAGTAATTACCGCTCAACATCGCCCATTTTAAGAGCAGCGTCATCAGTTGTAGATTATAATCATGGCCGGCTTGGGAAAACCCTCCGCGCCGAAAAAGGGAACGGCAAACTGCCGGTTTTATTAACACTGGCGAATCAGGACATGGAAGCCGGTTTTTGCGCAGAGCAAATTAAAAACTCTGTCAACAAGAAAGAGACCGCATGGTCTGATTGGGCGATTCTTTACAGAACAAACGCTCAATCTCTGGGGTTTGAAACAGAGTTTTTAAGGAAGGGAATCCCTTACCGTGTTGTAGGCTCTCTAAAATTCTATGAAAGGGAAGAAATTAAAGATGCGCTCGCGCTTTTATCGCTGCTTGTAAACCCGCGCGATGAAGTTGCCTTCCGCAGAGTAGTGAACAAACCGGCAAGAGGTATCGGTTCTGTATCCGTAGATAAAGTTATCAATGCTGCAATTCTTGACGGAACAGGAGATTTATTAAATACCGGAAATAATATTGAGTTGTCTAAAAAAGCGCGTGAAGGTCTTAATCAATTTGTAAATGTGATTAAGGATGCAGAAAAAATTCTTGAACTTATTACTCATGATGATGTGCAGCAAAATGACAAAAAAACAATCACAAAAAATAAATCCAAAAAAAAGGGGAGCCTTGTCTATGGCGCGGGGCTTTCTCATTGCGTTGAACGGCTTGTGGTAACTTCGGGCATTGCAGAATACCACGAAATGCAGGATGAAGTTACGGGCAATTCAAAACTCAGCAACTTACAAGAACTGATTAATGCGGCGAGTGAATATCCGCAGAGCCGCGAAGGGCTGCTTGGGTTTTTAGAAGACATCGAACTTGATCGTTCCTTGACGGAAAAAAAAGACAACGATTCTCTTGACACTGTTACTCTTATCACTTTTCACAATACCAAAGGCCTGGAATTCAGGCGGGTAATAATGACAGGCCTTGAACAGGGTATATTTCCCAGAGAAGATAAAAAAGGCGATGAGCTTGAAGAAGAAAGGCGGCTTTTTTATGTAGGCGCAACCCGGGCAATGGATGAATTGTATCTTACAAATTGTCAAATGCGGCGGATGTATGGAAGAACAATGCCCGCACAACCGTCTATATTCTTACAAGAGATAGACAAGAGCGTTATACAAGAAGATAAAAGGAATGTTCTTGCTTTTGGGCGTCAGATTCAAAATGCGCCCGGTGTATTTAATCCTTTTAATATAACGCCTTCTGTAAACAGCGGGCTTGAAGAGCAAGCCGGTTATAAAAAAGGGCAGAGAATCTTTCACGATAATTATGGTTACGGAGCGGTGATGAGTGTAACAGACAGTGAGGACGGCCCTCTTGTGTATGTCCGTTTTGATAATGGAGGCGATAAACGCTTTTTAAGCGAATACCAAAGCAGAGCGTATGAAAAAATTTACGATGAATAAGCCGAATGATACTTTAAGCAGATATTAAGGAGACATTAACTTGACAACAACCGAAAACACTTTAAATCTTGCCCTCCTTCGGCAAGCTCCGCAAATTCTTCGTGCAAGGGGTTTCCGCCTTTACACAAAATGCGGCAGGCGTTTAATAGACCTTTGGCTAAATGGCGGCGCGGCTGTCTTGGGGCACACCCCTCCAAACTTCCTGCGCGAATTAAAAAACACAGCCAGCCGGGGCTTATATGCTCCCTTACCTCATTTTTATGAACGCCGGTATATAAAAGCCCTATCAGCACTTTTACCGGATTACAGCTTCCGTCTCTATGCCGCGCCGCCGCAAAAACTGGCTGAACTTTACTCATCCGGTAAAGTAAAAACATGGCGGCCTTTTTCCAGTTGTTCCCCGCTTAACGATCATTACTTACTGCTTGTACTGCCCGGTATTTTAACATGGCGCGATTCGCTGCCGCTGGGGCTTTGTGTTGCGGCTTGTTCAATCGAAAATGACCAAATGTTTTTGCAATTACCGTCAAACGACATCTTGCCGCCCGTACTGCTTGCAGCAGCGGCGCGCGGTGTATACGATTTGATTGCTTCGCCTATGCGCGCAAAGCCCGTGTTACCCCGTACATTTAAAGCGCTGCATGCAAATCCCCTTTGGAAACGCCGGGGGATTTATCTTTATTTGAATAACACGCCTTCGTTAGATGATTGGGCTGCACTGAATAAAAAATTTCTTGAAGCAGGGTTCCTGATACCGCCATCGCCATTACATCCGGTAATTTTGCCCGGCGAACTATCGCAGGGGGAAGACGCTAAACTGGCAAAGATACTGCTGGAAACAACATTTACCTGACAGAGAATCCCATAACTGCGCCAATTGTAAACGATCTATATCCCGCATCAAACAAATCATTAAAAGCCAGATCAATCAAAAGTTTAAATTGACTCAATGCAGGAATATCCGATAAATTAAACCTGAATCCTGTGTTTAACACACCGCGGTTTATTGCCGAACCTTCTGTCCAGGGGTCATCGCTATAGCCAAAGTTTGCAAAATCAATCACCCAGTGCACAATATTTCCTAAAACATCAGGGAAAAGATTAAGAGCAAACCCCATTCCAAAGTCAATATTACTGTTATTCTCTGGTCCGTCTGAATAAAATGTTTTTCCAAAAACAATAGTAGTTTCGGCTGACATATTAAAGATTGTTCCCGGATATGTTATTGCAACATAAGGCTGGTACGAATTGTATCTTATTGAATCCGAAATATTTAAAATATTAACATTAACACCGACAGCGATAGCCGTAGTCTTGGCAGTCGGCATTTTTACTTTTAATCCCAGTAAAAGGTCATCACAATAGTATCCGTCATTATCGGGCTGGAAGTCAAAAGCTGCGGATATTTCTACCCACTCTGATATGACAGCCGTAATTGCCGGTATATGAGTGATTCCAGCATCATTATTGATTATGGCTCTGTAGCCGAAATCAAATGCAGCTTTGTTCTCGCCTTCCCAGCCTAATCGCCCTGACGGAATGGAATAAAGCCCCGTAGATCCATTCAAACTCTGCCCTCTGGGTGATTCCGCCCCGATAAAAGGAATAAAGACTAAAGCCGTAAACACAATGAAAAACAAAACCGCATTTCTCTTCATACTGTTAAAGTATCGGCAGTAATGCAGACTGTATTAAGGCGCAGTATCCTTCATTAATTTAGCCAAATCTTCAAATACGGAACCCAGATCATCAAAACAAAGAGCCGCTCTATTATCCAGCGGAGTCGGCATATTATTTACGATTACGATTTTACCGTCTGCGCGCAAAGTATATTCAGGCATTGAGGCGGCAGGATGAACAGTAAGACTGGTTCCCAGCACAAGCATCAAGTCCGCTTTTTGAGCTTCAGATACCGCCCGCCTTAAAGCGTCTGCCGGCAAACTTTCGCCAAAAAACGTAATAGCAGGTTTAACCGCTCTATCACATTCGGGGCACTTAGGAATTTTACCCTCTTTCACCGATGCAGCTGCTTCTTCAAAACTGACACGTATTCCGGCGCAGCGCAGACAATAATGAAAGCTTGGCGAACCGTGAACCTCGATAACATTGTTACTCCCTCCTTTCTGATGAAGTAAATCAATGTTCTGCGTAATCAAAGCTTTTAAATATCCGGCTTTTTCCAGTTCTCCCAATACAAGATGGACAATTGACGGCTCTGCTTTATCAATATTATAAATAAAACCGGCATTATTATAATAGAAAGACGGGTCTCTTTCAAAATAATCAAAGCTGAAAATCTTTTCCGCATCCATATCATTATAAAGCCCGTTCTTGCCGCGAAAGTCTCTAATGCCGGACAGCGTACTGACACCCGCTCCTGTTAAGGCAGCCATGTATTTGGCTTCCCGTATAAGCGCAAATAACTTCTCTATCTTTTTTTTATTTTGTTTCATTATGATATTATAACATAAACGGAAATAAATTTATGCCGCTTTATTTTCAAGCGACAATGCGAATAAATAGTCCGACAATTTGTTTAAATACGCCCCTGCATATTCGCATAGCGGCTGATTCCCGCTTACTGCCGCAAAACAGCGTTCAGCTCTTCTTGCAACTGTCCTTGCAATATGTATATGCGCTTCTGTAGTATTATGCCCCGGCAAAACAAAGCCCGTAAGTTTGGGCAGGGCGGCGGACAGTCTGCCGGTTTCGTTTCTAAGGCAGGCAACATCATCTTCATTTAAAAGATACCGTTCATTGCCGGCATCAAAAGCGTGAGACATCACCTTCATAAGAGTTTTTTGTACTTGCTCAAGAAATTGCCTTGTTTCTTCGTCCGGCAGCAAAGTTTTGACAAGCCCCAAATGTGAATTAAGTTCATCAACAGTACCGATAAGGCGAACAAGAGCGGAATCTTTTGATGCTTGATAGCCGTCCAAAGCAGCCGTATCCTTCATGATTGATATATTATAAAAAACGGCGCTGCCTCTATCTAGCAACGCCGCCTTTAATTACAAATAGACTTACAGCGAACTGCCGTCTTTAAAGTATTTCTTTGTAAGCGCGAATGTAATACCCGAAAGCATTAATAAACCAATAAGGTTTGGTATCGCCATTAAGCCGTTCAGCGTATCCGCTATATCCCATGCAAGCGCCAAAGCAGTAGTATCATGCAAAATGTTTGATGACGAAGCAAGCGCTCCTACAAATGCCAGAATAACAAAGATAATACGGAAAGCAAGATTTACCTTTTTGTTGTTATTGGTAAGATAGCCCCAGCAGCGTTCTCCGTAATAACTCCATCCTAATATAGTAGACAATGCAAACAATAAAAGGGCTATACGAACAACAAAACCTCCGCCGGGAAACGCATTGCCGAAGGCATCCGCTGCAAGCGCGCCGCCTGTAAGAGTTCCGGTATAAGCGCCGTCAGCAAAATGCCCGCCAGACATTAATGAAATAACAATTACAAGGCTTGTAATCGTGCAAATAACAATTGTGTCGATAAAGACTTCAAATATTCCCCACAAGCCCTGCTTTACAGGGTCTTTCATGGAAGAAGCGGCATGGGCTATCGGAGCCGAGCCTAGCCCCGCTTCATTAGAGAATACGCCGCGGGCAATACCCCTGCGCATTGCCACAAGGATCGCATAACCAAAAATACCCGAACCAACCGCCCTAAAACTGAACGCCTCTCTTACGATATATCCAAAGGCCGCAGGAACAGAAGTAATATTCATAGCAATAATAACTACACCGCAGATAATATAAAAAGCCGCCATAAACGGAACGAGGTAAGAGGTTACAAGCCCTATGCGCTTGATGCCGCCGATTATAACCAAGCCGACAAGCAATGCAAGCACTATGCCCGTAATCAATGAAGAGTCAAATTTGCTTCCGGTTAGATTATTCACAGCTACGGAAATCTCGCCCGCCTGTGTCGCATTGCCGATTCCAAAGCAGGCAAGCCCGCCAAAGATTGCAAAGATGATTGCCAGAACTTTTGCAAAAGTCTTCCAGTTACCGCCTCTTGCGCCGATACCCTGTTCGATATAGTACATAGGGCCGCCGAAGTGCGCTCCGTCTTTAGATACCTGACGATAATTAACCGCAAGGACAATTTCAGAGTATTTGGTCGCCATCCCAAAGAAAGCCGAGAGCCACATCCAAAAAACTGCGCCGGGACCGCCTAGCGCGATAGCGCCCGCTACACCGGCAACATTGCCGACACCAACGGTGCTTGCCATCGCAGTACACACCGCCTGAAAAGGCGTAACATTCTTGCCATCCGACTTTTTCCCCGTCCCTGCTTCGCCCTTTTTGAACATCGTCATGATTGTGTTTTTCCATGTATGCCCAAACTTTGACGCCTGAATAAACTTTACACCCAATGTAAGGAAAATACCCGTACCCACAATCAATAATAGCGCGGGCGGACCCCATACAAGGTCATTGATAAAACCGTTAATCTTTGCCAATAACTCCATAAGAACCTCTCTTTAATATTTTACTTTTAACTAACTGTAAATATTATACATTAGTTTAACAGATTATCAAGGGAGTTTAACTCACTTTACTTTTATAAAGGTTTGAATTATGATAAAAGCAATTATGCCAACCTATGAATACGAATGTAAAAGCTGCGCATACAGTTTTGAGACCTTTCAATCAATGAATGATGCGCCGTTAAAAGATTGCCCAAAGTGCAGCGGAGAGATACGCCGTCTCATTTTTGGAGGGGCCGGAGTCATTTTTAAAGGTTCCGGTTTTTATGTGACAGACAAGAGCGGGAGCGGAAGCAAAGCGCCCGCAGCGGACTCCGGCGGCAATGCGGCTTGCAAAGGATGCGCGGCAAAAGGAGACGCCTCTCAATGTCCGGCGGAAGCATCAAAGGCGGATAAAAGCCAAAAAACATAAATTATGAGAAAAAGCAAAAAGCCGAGATTCTTTTGCGACAACTGCGGACAAGAGATTGACATCAAAGCAAAGTCGTGCCCGCATTGCGGCAGATTTTTCGCCTCGATACTCTGTCCCGCCTGCGGTTTTTCAGGCGAGGACAAACTGTTTCTAAACGGCTGCCCCTCCTGCGGCTATTCCGAGCCCGCAGGGAAACGGGCTGTGGATACAATCGTCAAAGGAATCCTGCCGGGCTGGGCTTTCCTCATCTCGATCTTGGTTTTACTGGCGCTCGTTGCAGTTCTGGCGTACTTTATAACACATTAGCCGGCATCTGCCCGCGTACCGGCGAAAGCCGATTTATATAAAAAAAAAGTAAAAAAATTCTCAAAAAACTTGAAATCAGGCAGCTATAGACATATATTTTATAGTGCGAAATGTGTAGTAAACACGGCTGAGCAGACCGGTTGCTTGGCAGCACTTAAACACAGATTTGCACGGATTAAACGGATTATTAAGAAATTTAAAAGTAAATAATCCGTGTTCATCCGTATAATCCGTGATAATCCGTGTTACCCTGTCAGAGGCCAACGGGCTCCCGTCAGGGGTCAACGGGCTCCCGTCAGGGGTCAACGGGCTCCCGTCAGGGGTCAACGGGCTCCCGTCAGAGGTCAACGGGCTCCCGTTAAAGGTCAACGGGCTCCCGTCAGGGGTCAACGGGCTCCCGTCAGGGGTCAACGGGCTCCCGTTAAAGGTCAACGGGCTCCCGTCAGAGGTCAACGGGCATCATTTTGAGGCATATTTTTAGCGGCGCTGTCAGTGCGGCTATCAATATAGATTAAAATGGCCTAGAAAAGGCAAAGAGGAGGAGATTATGCAGAAGGATTGGTTACCCGGTTCAATGTCCGAAAGATTGGACATGGCTAAGCGCTGGTCAGCAGTGCTTACGGAATCTACGCCTGCGCCGTGGGGTGTGCCGCAGAGCGTTGTTACAGAGCTAAACGCGAAAATCGATGCTGCGCAGACCGCGCTCGATGCCGCAGCGAAGGAGGAACGCACTCCTTCGATGAATCAAGCTATTCGTACCGCCTTTGGCGAACTTGTCGCCGTTATGCGCGGTACGCGAAAACGCTACTTCTTTATCCCGCCGATGACCGAAGCGGACTGGGTGAGAATGGGGATGCGCCTGCTTGATACCACCCCGACTAATATTGCGCCGCCAGACGGACGTGTAACAGCATTCATCACCCGTCCCGCGCAAGCAGCGCTTGGTTTTCAAATCGCCCCTGCTGACGGCGGCGATTACGACTCCCGCGCAGAATGGGGCTTCCGTATTTATTGGGGCGTACTGCCTCACGGAGGCGCAAGCGAAACCGACCACTTGGAACGCCAGCATCTGCTGCGCGTACCAGTGCGCCCCGAAGAGCTGCCGCAAAGCCATTTCACCCGCCGCAGACGCGACCGCCTCAACTTCGAGTTTGACGAATCCGCAATGACAGCTTATATCTGCATCCGCTACGAAAACGGCAAAGGCGACAAAGGCCCCTGGGGCCCAATGATCAGCGCCGTCATTCCGTAGGAATGACGAGTTATCCCGTAGGGGTAACGAGTTATCCCGTAAGGGTAACGAGTCATCCCGTAGGGGTAACGAGTTATCCCGTAAGGGTAACGAGTCATCCCGTAAGGGTAACGAGTCATCCCTGCGGGGGCGGCTAGCGGGCAGCGGGGAGCGGGCAGGGAACTACCCGCTAACCGCTGCTTGCTTTTATTTATTCCTTGTAACCCCGCCCTAACTGTGGTATATTAAAGTATGGGAAAAAAAATCCGTAAGTCAAAAAAAAAGACTGGCAATGTTTCTATGCGGGGCTGCTTAACTGTTCTTGCCGAATTATGCGGTATTGCTGGATTTTTATTAGCGTTGTATATTTTTATTAAGGAGTATTTATGAACCCTATGCTTTTAGTTGCTTTTGGTCTTGTTGCTCTTGGAGCGGTAATCCGCTTGGTATTGTTTTTGACAGAGCCTAAATCCAACCGCGATAATGTCCATGATTTAAGTAGTTCTGCTGCTGCTTCTGTATAGTTCTCCGCTATAACTATTGTCCGTCTATAAAGCCGGTACATTATGGACGGATTGCTTGCTTTTATTTATTCCTTGTAACCCCGCCCTAACTGTGGTATATTAAAGTATGGGAAAATTAAATTACACTTATGAAACGGAAAACGGTATTTATGTCGGCTACCTTGACGGCTACCCCCAACATCCCACGCAGGGAACAGACCTGAAAGACCTTGAAGACAATCTAAGAGACATTTACCGCCTAATCCTAAACGGCGAACTTGAAGTAGCCAAGCACGGCATACTGGAACTCGCCGGATGAATAAAACGGAGTTTATAAAGAAGCTGAAAAAAAACAATATACGCTTCCATAGCCACGGTACGCGCCATGATATTTATGTCCATACTCCCAGCGGTAAAAAAATAGCCGTTCCGCGCCATAATGAGTTTACAAATAAGTTTTTAAGCATACTACTGGGTGAAATACCAAAATAAAATGGATTTAACAGTAAAAGAGGGTGTGTGTTTGGCAAAAAAGAAAACGGACAAACAATATATTTATATCGTTCAGGCATCTTTGGAACCCTCAAAATGCAAAATCGGCAAGACAAACGACCTAGAAAGACGGTTAAAAGAATACAATAACATAACCGGCGTCTCTAACGAAAACAAATACAGGTATTTGTTTTCTTGTGAAACAAAAAATATGACGCAGTTGGAAAACTCAATAAAAGAGCAATTCCCTCATCTTAGGGAAGAAAAAAGCAGGGAAATATATTTTTATAACTCTACTCTGTTTAAAGATTATGTCAAATTCATTAAATCTCATAAAATGTTTGAAAAAGAAATCTTTATAGAAACAAAAGAAAAAAAACAAATAACTAAAATAGTAAAGAGGGCAGCTCCTTCTCTTGAGGATAGGGGGCTTTCACCTAAAGATATAATGCAAAAAGCGAAAAAGGCGGACAATAATGAATTTTATACCAGATACGAAGATGTTGAGAAAGAACTAAAAATGTATAACAAAAGTATTTGGAAAAATAAAACCGTATTTTGCAATTGCGATGATGCTGTTGATGAA
>Ga0099364_10011509_pt1 | contig 12084 bp, 11 predicted proteins | sample TergutTh196P3_FD_73070 | JGI IMG/M metagenome (GOLD analysis project Ga0099364, IMG submission 73070) | Microcerotermes parvus P3 segment gut microbial communities from Pointe-Noire, Republic of the Congo - Th196 P3 | ecosystem: Host-associated > Arthropoda: Insects > Digestive system > Gut ...
ATCCGAAATACGGCCAGGATATACCAAACCTGTAGCCAGGCCGTCATCTGTGGTTTTACAGGATATAAAAATAAAGGGAATTAAAAATCCTATAAGTACCAGGAATCGTATGCTTATTTTCATGGTTTTAAAATACCTCCCAGAAAGCAGTATTGTACCAGTATAAGGTAAAAGGAGTATCTATGCAAGGCGGTAAACCCTAATTTTAGGTCAGCGGGGCCGTTTTTCCAGGGCCTTTTGTAACACAGCAAGATCCGCATCGCTTCCCGGGCCATTGGGCAGGAGTTCTTCGGCAGTAAGGTCCAGTTGGAAGGGACGGCGGCCTACATGTTCGGTATAGTGGGCATCCGATCCGCTGATTAAGGGAAAACCAAGAGTATCCAGAAGGGGGGAAGAAGGATTTCCCATTTCCAACAAGGGAGGGATGCGTACACATTCCAGTGCAGACCAGGGACCCTTTACAATGGCGCCAAGCTGGCTGCTAAGGGAGAAAGCAGGTCTATCCACATGGGCGGGAATAACGATACCGCCATATTCGGCGGCTTTGGGACCAAGTTCGTCTAAGCCTATTTGGGCAGCACTGGAAAGATAATATTCAAGTTCACCTTCAATATTTTCGTTTTCGTCTACATATACCTGATCTCCGGTTTTTTCCGGATTATTGGGAAAAGGAGTAATGATCGAATAAATATAATCTCCAAAGGCTAGCGCGGGATCCAATGCGGAAAAAAGTACAAGTATATGAACTTCTTCCATGGTAGTAACTTCCGCACCAAAAAACGGAATTATTCCCAGGCGCTTAGCGTGAACAGCAAATGCCGGACAGTTTAGGCTGGTATTATGATCAGTAAGGGCAAGAAGCTCTACTCCCTTGGCGGCGGCAGTTTCGGCCAGAATTTGCGGAGAAAGGTCTAAAGAGCCGCAGGGAGAAAGACAGGAATGATTATGAAGGTCTGCAAGCATATATGCCGCTATTATGCCTGAAAAGCTGCATAGAGTTTTCCGGAAACAGTAAACTGGTTTTCTTTGGAACGGATTACTGCGATGCCCTCGTCTTTGGCTGCTTCCAGCATATCATCGTCCTGGACAGGCCTTTTATTGCAGAGTATTATAACCGAAATATTTACCAGGGATGCAACTGCTACGGTATTTTTATGGGCCTGGATGGTAATCAGCGCTCCCCCTTCTTTGGCATTACCCATAACATCGGAAAGCAGGTCGGAAGTATAGGCGCAAGTTAGGGGAACATCTTCAAAATCATCCTGTAATATTTCGGCATCAAGCATGGCTGCCACTTCGCGTATTGTCATAAATTAAAATCTCCTATTCGTTTTTGGGCGAATCAAAAAAGATTACCGAAGTTACAGTAGTCCCTTCTCCAAGTTTGGAAGTGATTTCAAATTCATCGCTTACCCGCTTGGTATTGGCCAGCCCCATGCCTGCGCCCCATCCCAAAGAACGAATCCATTCGCTTGCTGTCGACCAGCCTTCTGTAAGGGCAAGGCTGATATCTTCTATACCGGGGCCTTCATCTTTGGCAATAATTATTACCCTGTCGTCCTGTATGGCACAACTGATTACTCCGCCGTCGGAATGAACAACCTGATTTATTTCCAGTTCATAACTGGCAATAGCCACACGGCGTATAACCTGGGGACCTATCTCCTGTTTTTTTAATGCTTTTTTAAATGCCGTGGAAGCCCGTCCGGCCAGTTCAAAATCATGTTTAACACTGGTAAATTCCATTGTCGATAAGTCCCCCTTTACACTAACATTTACATCGGTCTTTTTATTTTCTTTTTCCAGGCGGAGAACATGGCGGTTCATTTCCGCCAATAAGCCGCCTATTACATTGTTGGAGGTAAGAATTCCAACCAGTTCCTGTTGTTTATTGACTACCGGATAGCGGCCAAAACGGTATTTGTCCAGATACGAAACAGCAAACGAAAGCGGCATGGTATCTTCAAGTACCATAATATCCCGGTTCATCTTTTCTTCGGCTGTTGCATCAATGTAACCCTTATCCAGGGCAGTTACAATATCGCCAATGGATATAATCCCAAGCACTTTTCCATTTTCTGTAATGGGAATCCCATGAATATGATTTTCCCGCATCATATTCATTATATGCCGTAAGGTTTCATTTTTTTTTGCAGATATCACCGCAGAGGTCATAACATCTTTTACTTTAAGCTGATAGATAAGTTCCAGGACTGCCGAGGGAGATTCGCCGGGATTAAGGGGATTGGGCTGAGGGTTTGTTTTATCTATTTCACTCATGTAGTATATACCTTTCAATTACTTCGGCTACTCCGTCTTCATCGTTGGATTTGTCCGTTACAAATACGGCTATTTCTTTTAGTTTTGAATCGGCATTTTTCATTGCCACAGAACAGCCTGCCCAGCGAAGCATCGACTCATCGTTCATTGAATCCCCTATTGCCAGTACTTCTTCCCGTGATATGGAGCACCTTTCCGCCACTTTAGCAAGAGCGCTGCCTTTATCCACACCCAGGGGCAGTACTTCCAGTTGATGGGGTTTTAAGGCTTGAATTGTTACACGATCGGCATAGCTGTCAAGAATCCTGGCAAGAGAAGCCACTTTTTCGGGTTTGCCGGGAATAAGCATTTTATGGCAGCCGGCAGCAGTCATGGAGCGGAAATTTTCTACTACAACATGCCTAATTCCCGAAGTTTTCTGATTAATATCGGTAAATTTGTCCTTATGGGAAACATACATGATATCATCATCATAAATTTGAACGGTAAAACCCTCGGCATCGGCAATATCAAAAATCATAAGCGCTGTTTCTATGGGGATTTTTGCTTCGAATATGATGGTTCCGGTCATACTTTCCTGGACTAAGGTTCCGTTATTGGCAATTACATAACCAGGCCACTTGGACAGTCCCAAAAGAACAGAAAACTTATCCAAAAAAACTGGATCACGGCTGGAAGCCAAAGCTACAATAATTCCCTGGGTTTGAGCCTTCCGCAGTACATTTCTGGTACGTAATGAAATGGAAAGGTCTGAATGCAGAAGGGTATCATCCAAATCCATGGCAAGGAGGCGAATGGGAGTCATGGTATCAGAATACCCTATTAAAGAAATAACTGCAATCTAACGATATTCTATAAATAGCCCCATATATGCTATAATGCTTTAGGAGGATCTTATGTCTAAATGTGTACACTGTGGTTCAGGTAAATTCGGTCATGGCTGCGAGAAGAGTCTTAACGGCTTGCATCAGCATAATACCGATGAAAAACGCTGCATGTTCTGCGGCTCGTCTTCCTATGGCAATGGCTGCCTTCAAACTCCAACCCGAAAGCATATTCACGGCTCCGGCGGCGGGAAATGCAAATACTGCGGCGTGTTGGTCGGAGCCAATGTAATGGGCTGTGCGCATAGTCCAAACCGTAAACACGAATCCTAGACATTTACCATACATGAATATCCGCGTTCGCTATGCCCCTTCCCCAACGGGGCTCCAGCATATTGGGGGTATTAGAACCGCCCTCTTTAATTATCTTTATGCCCGTTCCAGCGGGGGTAAATTCCTTCTTAGACTGGAAGATACCGACCAAAACCGCTGCGATGCACAGTGTGAACAAAACCTATATGACAGCCTGGCCTGGCTGGGAATACAATGGGATGAAGGCCCTGTTACCGGCGGCCCTTTTGCCCCGTATATTCAGTCCCAAAGAACCGAATTATACCGTCAGCATGCACAGCAATTGCTGGACAAGGGCTTGGCTTACCGCTGCTTTTGTACTACAGAAAGACTGGACCAGGTCCGCAGCGAACGGGAAGCGGCAAAGTTGTCCGAAACCGGTTATGACAGAAATTGCAGAAACATTGACAGTGAAGAAAGCAAACGCCGCTCTGTAAACGAGACATATACTGTTAGATTATACATACCGCTGAAAGGCGATATAACCCGTTTTTCTGACAAGCTCCTGGGAGATATTGAATGGAAAAACAGCGATATAAACCCCGATCCGGTACTGCTAAAATCTGACGGCTTTCCTACCTATCATTTAGCCAATGTTGTTGATGATCATTTTATGGAAATTACCCACATACTCCGGGCCCAGGAATGGCTGTCTTCTACACCAATCCATGTAATCCTGTATAATGCATTTGGCTGGAAAGCGCCGGTATTTTGCCACCTTCCCATGGTGATGGGGCAGGATGGAAAAAAGCTTAGCAAACGCCACGGAGCTACCAGTATCGATGAATTCCGCCGCTCTGGTTATCTTCCCGAAGCATTAATCAACTATACTGCCCTGCTTGGCTGTTCATACGAAGAAGGCAAAGACCTTTATACAGTAGAAGAACTTGGAACACTTTTTAATGTGGATAAAATCAACAAAGCGCCGGCAATATTCGATTATAAAAAGCTTGAATGGTATAACGGCCAGTATATCAGAAAAAAAAGCAATGAAGAACTGGCCGATCTAAGCATGCCCTATGCCCTGGAACAGAGTCTTTTTGGGAAAGAAATGCTCCAGCCTGCAATAGAGCAAAAAAACCTGTATATTGCTGCAATGGAGCTTGTCCGGGAACGGGCAGTTTTTCTTGCAGAAATTCCGGAAAAACTACAGTATCTTTTTACCGAGCCGCCGCTGCCGGCGCCGGAAGAATTTATTCCCAAAAAGGCAGACCTTAGATCGGCTCTAAGTCTGCTTCGTACAGGGGCAGAATTGCTTCCCGAATTTTTCCCTAATGAAACAGCATTGAGCGATGATGCAATGGAACACATTGTAAAAGAAACAGCAGAGCGAAATTCCATTAAACTGGGCGATCTCTTAATGCCCCTTAGAGTGGCGATAACCGGAGCACGGGTAAGCCCGCCCCTCTTTGCTTCCATACGGCTGCTTGGCGCCGGCCGGTGCCAGGCACGGATCGGCGCAGCGCTTACAGCTCTAACAGAAGCTTGTAATAACTAGAGCCTGCTTCCAAAGCAAATGCCAATACCAAAAGAACGGCCGCCGCCGTCTTTTGCAGAATCAAATGCATCGGCCAGGAAGACATCTACAGCAAAGGTAAATCTTTCCAGGGCGGGAATTTGGCTTAGATCAAACCTAAGTCCGGTATTTAAAACTCCGCGAGTCCATGCACCGGCGCCCCAAGGTCCATCGCTGTAACTAAAGTTGGCAAAGTCCAAAAGGAAGTGGATAAAATTCCCTGTGACCGTGGGAAAGAGAATAAGATCAAAACCCATGCCAAAATCAATATTACTGTGACTTTCGTCTTCTATAAAGGTATGCCCCACTACCAAGGTAGTATCTGCAGGCCAACCGAAAAATTCTGACCGGTAAGTAACTGCTACATAAATTTGAAATGCAGTATAGTCATATAAATCATCGCTATAATTGTGCGATTGATAGTTGGCGCCTATTGCAATGGGCATTCCGCCAAAAGGAAGCTGAAACTTTGCTCCGATCATAAAATCATTGGGATCTTCACCCATTGGAGCACCATCCGGCTGTATATCAAAGGTTCCCGACAGTTCAATCATCCTAAGAAAGCTAAAATTAACCTGAAGCAGATGGTTTACTTCGGTTTTATCAGAAAGAATGGGCTTAAAAAAGTTGGTATGGTATCCCCCATTTAAACCCATATCTGCATTGGGATACGCTATTCTTCCCGTAGGAACCACATAGAGTCCTGTAGCGCCGTTAAGGCTCATGGAATTAAGTGCTGCATCCTGGGCAGCCAGGGGAAAGGCTATAGCCAGTACAAACAACCCAACAATTGCTTTTTTCATAAAAATCTCCTTAATAGCATATACTACAATACAATGTTCTTTTATAACAAGCATGTTATATGATCAAAGACAGGCGCTAAGTCCCAAAAGCGAAGGCAGGCCTGGCTGTCCATGGGCGTTTCCATATCATTAACGATTACAATCTTTCCGCCGCTGCGCTGGGTAATGTTGGGAATAGCTGCCGCAGGATACACAGTAAGACTTGTACCCAAAACCAGCATCAGGTCAGCCGCTTTTGCTTCCCGTTCCGCTGCCGCAAGGGCATGAACAGGAAGACTTTCTCCAAAAAAAGTAATAGCCGGTTTAAGTATTTCATTACAGTTACCGCAGCGGGGAAACTCCCCGCTCTGTACAATGGCAGCGGCTTCTTCGGCTTCCATAAAGCCCCTTGCCTTGATCTCCCCGGCAAGAATAGCTTCTTCTGCATGAGCAGAGCTCTGACAGCGTATACAGTAATGAGCCCGGGGAGAGCCATGAATCTCTATAACATTTTTGCTGCCACCCCTGGTATGAAGCAGGTCGATGTTCTGTGTAATCACCGCCTTTACAAAACCCTTTTCTTCCAGCTTTCCCAGCGTAGTATGTACTATGGAAGGCTGCTTTAGTTCCATATTATAAATAAAGTCTTTTGAATTGGTATAGTAAAATGTTGGATCACGATAAAAATAGTTTATGTCAAAAATTTTTTCTGCGTCCATCTCTTTGTATAGTCCGTTTTTTCCCCGGAAATCCCGAATACCGGAAAGGGTGCTAACTCCAGCCCCGGTAAGAGCAATGCAGTGTTTTGCTTCGCTGATCAAGGTAAACAGTTCGGTGATTTCTTGTTCCATTGTAGTTATTATAGCATAATTAGGATTTTATGCTATAATCTAACAAATGAAACCGCAGATGACACAGATAATAATGGATATACACGGATTCTTATTCACTCACAGCCGGGAATCTTAAAACAGGAAGCATTGGAATACGAATTCGAACTAAGGAATATACCTGCCCGAAAAGAAGTTCCATTACAAGTATTTTTTAAAGACAGGTTATTATCAAAATTTTATATTACAGATTTTATATGTCATGATAAAATTATAGTGGAACTAAAATCTGTAACTGCATTACACAATGAACACAAGGCACAGGTTTTAAATTATTTAAAAGCGACAAAATTTACTTTAGGATTATTAATAAATTTTGGAACACCAAAACTGGATTATAAAAGGATAATCTGCGAGTATCCGGAATCATCCGCGTAATCCTAAACTCTCCGCGCAATCCTGTAACATCCGTGCAATCCGCGGTTAAAATCCTGTCATAAGAATTAGGCAATAATACTTCGATCTCAGCGGCGATAACAGCGCAGCATCATTGCCCTGGCCAGAGTTTCCGAGCGTTCCAGCGCTCTAAGAAAAAGCGGAACAATAATGGAAATGGTCATGGATATTCGGCCTTTCCTGCCGCCGCGTGAAAGCTGGGCGCTGACGATACGCTCCGCTTCTTCTGTAAATACCGGAATAAAACGCAGGGCTATTCCTGCTGCCAGTGATATATCCCGTGCAAATAAACGGCAGCCGGGCAGGACAGAAAGTTTTCGTATTGAACTAAGTATCTCCTGTAAGGGCGTAACTGTGGAAAACAAGGAAACCAATACCGAAACGGCCGCTACCCGTAACACCAAAGAAAGGGGTCGCAAAAAATTCAAACTGCGATCTTGAAATATCAATTGTATTGCAGAAATAACAAGAATCCAGGGCAAAATGCGAAAAAAACCCTTTAATAAACGCCAGGGTTCTATGTTACCGGCAAAGTATCCGGCGCTAATGCCTATAACTAATACTCCCAGCGGAGCATAAGGAGCAGGAAGGGCAAGAGCAGCTATAATTAATAATAGAAGTAAAATAAGCTTATAGCCGCCGTTTAGATTTCGCAAGACAGAGGGCCTGTCCAGAAATTCTCCAAAGGAAATTATCCGGAAAACTTCCATGCCGGTTTTTTTACGATTCTTTTTAAACAGGTTTTTTTTGGAATGAGGCATAACTGGACTTGCATCTTCTGGTACCTCAGGAGAAATAATTTTTCCCTGTTCCATGATCACAACTTTATCAGCCAGAGCTGCGGATTCCATGGAATGGGTCGAAATAATAACTGTCTTCCCCGCCTGGCGGAAACTGTCTATAAGTTCCATTATTTTTTTCCGGTGAAATCCATCAAGGCCTGCCAATGGTTCATCCAATAAAAGAATATCACTTTGCATGGCAGCAGTCCCGGCAATGGCCGCCAGGCGTTTTTCGCCGCCGGAAAGAGAGCGGGTTTCCCTGTCGGCAAATTCACTAAAGGGCAATCCAACATTTTCCATGACAGTTTTAACCCGGTCAAATAATTCTTTTCCGTGCAGCCCTGCATTCCTGGGACCAAAGGCAATATCGTCGGCAAGGAAGCGTTCAAAAAGGGCGCTTTCAGGATTTTGTACGGACAGCGCTGCCTTATTCCGCAGATCAGAAAGACGTATCCTTCGATCCAGTGTGTCCATCCCCAACACAGTGACGCACCCTTCTGTAGGAAGCAATAAAGCGTTTATATGTTTTAATAACGTGGATTTACCTGATCCGCTTTGACCAATCAAGGCGATGAAGCTGCCGCCGGAATCAAACTTTAGGTTTACTTTGTCCATTCCCACAGCACCGGTATCTTTATAAATATGGGAAGCATTAAAAAACGAAACAATGGCATCCGAATCGCTTTTGGTACAGCTCTGCTGGACGGTATTCTGCCTTTCTAAAGTTTTAAAAAAATCGTTTGTTTTTGTACCATTAGGCAGGACAAAACCCCAGCTTTCCAGTTCCGGTCTTTCTGATAGTTCTTCGGGGCTGCCATCGAAAACCAGTCTGCCCCGGAACAATACCAGACAGCGCCTGCAGCAAAATGCTTCTTTTAATGAATGTGTTATTTGGATAATTGTTTTACCTTCAACCGAAAGTTTATCCAGCAAGGCAAGAAATTCTTCCTTTCCCCGGGGATCAAGCATGGATACTGCTTCATCAAATATGATGATCTCTGTGTCCAGTGCAAGAACTCCGGCAAGGGTTAAACGCTGGCGTTCTCCGCCGGATAAAAAACGGGTTTGTCTTTTTTTAAGCGGCAATAGATCACAGCTTTGTAATACATCGTGAACCCGCTGCTGAATTTCTATTTCGGATAATCCCAGATTTTCCGGACCAAAGGCGGTATCTTCTTCGACAATGGAGCTGATAATCTGATCGTCGGGGTTTTGTAAAACAATACCAATCTGCCGGTTTATCTTTTCCTGATCATTAATACAATTAGCCAGGGTGGATTTTCCCGATCCATTTGCTCCAAGCAGGGCAATCCTTTCTCCGGCATGAATTTCAAAACTAATATTATCAAGTGCAGGCCGGGTACGCCCGGGATATGTATAGGAAAGATTAGTTATTCTTATTAAAGTCTTTTCTGGTTTGATCTTTTCGGGCATTAATTTTTAAAACTGTGGATGGGTGCAGGAATACGGCCTCCGCGGGATATAAAGATATCGCTGTTTGCAGGGTTTAATGCCATAACAGGAGCGCCGCCCAATAAACCGCCAAACTCCGCCCAGTCTCCGGCTTTTTTTCCCGGCACGGGGATAATCCTTACGGCTGTTGTTTTATTGTTTACCATGCCTATGGCCATTTCATCGGCAATGATCGCAGAAATGGTAGCAGCGCTGGTATCGCCGGGAACGGCAATCATGTCCAGTCCAACCGAACAAACACTGGTCATTGCTTCCAATTTGTCTATGCCAATGGAACCAGAGGCTACAGCGGCAGCCATACCTTCGTCTTCCGATACGGGTATAAACGCGCCGGAAAAGCCCCCTACCCTGGCGCTGGCCATAACCCCGCCTTTTTTAACCAGATCGGTAAGCAGGGCCAGGGCTGCAGTTGTGCCATGGGTTCCGACCTGTTCCAGGCCCATCTCTTCCAGTATACGGGCAACCGAATCTCCTACTTCCGGAGTCGGCGCAAGGGAAAGGTCCAGTATTCCAAAGGGTACTCCCAGCCGCTTTGCAGCTTCCCTTCCAACCAGCTCTCCCATACGGGTAATTTTAAACGCTGTTTTTTTAATAATTTCGGCAATTTCGTCAAAACTTGCATCTTGCCGGGATTCCAGTGCAGCTTTAATTACACCAGGACCGGATACTCCGACATTAAGGCAGCTTTCTCCTTCGCCGAGACCATGAAAAGCACCGGCCATAAAGGGATTATCCTCCGGAGCATTGCAGAATACAACAAGTTTTGCACAGCCAATGCCGTCGTTTTCTGCGGTCTTTTCCGCAGTTTCCTTGATCACCTCTCCCATACGGCGTACAGCATCCATGTTGATCCCGCTTTTGCTTGTAGCAAGATTAACCGAAGCGCATACCCGCTGTGTGGAGGCAAGGGCAGATGGAATGGAGTCGATTAATTTTGTATCTCCATGGGAAAAACCCTTGTGAACCAAAGCAGAAAACCCTCCGACAAAATCAATATCAAGTTCCAGTGCAATTTCATCGAGCAATTGTGCATAGGAAACATAGTCCTTGTCGTCAGAAGCAGCGGCAACAAGTGCAATGGGAGTTACCGAAACACGCTTGTTGATAATAGGTATTCCATACTCCAGTTCAATTTCCCTGCCGGTCTTTACCAGGGGCCCGGCTAGAGCTAAAAGTTTTTCCCGTATACGCTTTCTGGTTTCCTTTCCTGTGGCCGAGGCGCAGTCCAAAAGGGATATTCCCAGAGTAATGGCGCGTATATCAAGTTTATAGCGAAGAAACATATCAACTGTTTCAGATATTTCATGAGCGCTGAACAGCATATTAAATCCGGTGCATGGCAGAGAACACTTTTTCGTGCATCAGGCTGATAGAGACTCCCAATTCATCTCCCAAAACAGAAAGATTTGTTTTAATTACATCCAGGGTCTGGGCGCTGGTAGAAAGATCTACCATCATCATCATAACAAAGTTTCCCGAAAGGATAGTCTGGCTGATATCAACAATATTGATATCCCGCTGTGCAAAGAAAGCACTGACCTTTGCAATAATGCCGACTTTATCGGTTCCCACTACAGTAACAATTGCATTCATTAACAGCTCCGGCTTTGAATTTTCTTATGTTCGTTTATAAACTGGTAAGGATCATTTCCGCTTCGGCCCTTCCGCTGTGGCTTGGGTTTCTTTCCAGTAAAGATGCCAGGTAGTGCCGTGCCGATTCGGCATCTCCCATACCGGCATAGGTTTTACCAAGTTCAAACATTGCATCATCATTGTTCGGAGCAAGCCGCAGTACTTCAAGATATGCGTCCCGGGCACGGGGAAGATTTCTTGCTCCTACATAAGCCCGTGCAAGGTTCATTCGTACAATGATATTGCCCGGCTGCGCTGTAAGGGCAGCTTCGTAACGTTCCACTGCCTGGGTCCAGTTTTCCATACGAACATAGACATTGCCCAAATTATTATTTACTTCAAACGATGCAGGTTCTGCACGATATGCTTCCATAAGATAGTTAAGCGCTTCGTTGGGCAGGCCCAGTTCCAGATATAACAATCCAAGATTAATCCGCGGCCTTATATAGCGGGGATCCCGGGCAGCCGAAGCAATGTATGCATTAATTGCGCCGTTAGTATCTCCGGCCCTTTCGCATGCTAGCCCCAGAGTGAACGCATAGCGTTCATTTGCCGGAGCGGCATTTACTGCTCTTGTGGCATGTTCAACCGCTTCGCTGTATTTATGAAGGGATATTTTAACCAGCGCCATATTGTCATTTGTCTGGGCATCGTTGGGGTCTGCCGCCAAAGCACGCGTGAAGGTTGCCTCTGCCGCTTGATTTTGTCCAAGCTGGTTTTGGGCATACCCTAAAGCCCGCATGGCAATTAAATCATTTTGATTATGCTGCAATGCTCTGGTATAGTTTTCTGCAGCACGGGCAAAGTCTCCCCGTGCTGTATAAATACGTCCTATCTCCCGCCAGGCTGCCGCATAATCGCTACGTATTTCGACCGCTCTTTGATATGCAGTAAGAGCATCGTTGGGTCTGTTAAGCGCTGCATAGGTTCCGCCAAGATTATACCAGGCAGGTTCAAAGCGCGGATTAAGCCGGGTAGCGTTTTCGAAGGCAAGACGGGCATCGTTAAACTGATTTGTTCTGAATTGACTGCGTCCCAGTTCATAAGCATACAGAAAATTATTGGGATCAAGCCTGGCTGCTTCCCTAAAAGAAGAAACAGCGCCGTTCCAGTTGCCCCGGTCACGGTGTACCCTTCCCATTGTATAGTGGGCCAAAG
>Ga0099364_10011510_pt1 | contig 12084 bp, 8 predicted proteins | sample TergutTh196P3_FD_73070 | JGI IMG/M metagenome (GOLD analysis project Ga0099364, IMG submission 73070) | Microcerotermes parvus P3 segment gut microbial communities from Pointe-Noire, Republic of the Congo - Th196 P3 | ecosystem: Host-associated > Arthropoda: Insects > Digestive system > Gut ...
AGATGGGTGATGCGAATTGCGGATTCTGTCTTGTTTACATGCTGGCCGCCCGCGCCGCTGCTGCGGAATGTGTCAACCTGCAGGTCGGCGGGGTTTATTTCAAAATCGACTTCCTCCATCTCCGGCAGAACGGCGACCGTGACCGTGCTTGTGTGTATGCGGCCCGAGGCTTCTGTCTCAGGCACGCGCTGAACCCGATGGACGCCGCTTTCAAACTTGAACCGGGAATAAGCGCCGTCGCCTTCGATAATAAAGCTGACTTCCTTGATCCCTCCGAGCTCCGTCTCGTTCAGGTTGGCCAATTCGGACTTCCAGCGTTTGGATTCGGCATACATCGTATACATGCGATAAAGGTTATAGGCAAAAAGCGCCGCCTCTTCGCCGCCCGCGCCGCCGCGTATCTCTATTATGACGTTTTTGGAGTCATTCGGGTCCCTCGGCAGGAGCAGCAAACGAATTTCTTCTTCCATCCGTTCCATATCGGCTTGCGCGGACTCAAACTCCTCCTGGGCGATTTCCTTCAAGTCCGGATCGTTCAATAATTCGCGAGCGCCTTCCATGTCGCGCCGCGCTTTTTCAAAGCGGCGGTAGGCATCGACTACGGGCTGTATCTCCTTTTGCTCACGCGCAAGGCGCGCATAAAGCACGGGGTCGGTGTAGACCTCGGGGTCCTGCATGCGTTTTTCGAGCATTTGGTGTTTTTCTTCTATTGCTATCAGTTTTTCCTGCATTAGTCCATTCTTCCTCAGCTATTGGCAAATTTGCCGCTCCATTCCCAACTTACCACTTTCCTCTTACTGCTTTCCTCTTCTCCACTTGACTCCCTGCGGGGTGTCTTCGAGGGTTATCCCCAACTCGCCGAGCCTGTCGCGTATTCTGTCCGCCTCCGCCCAGTTTTTCTCGCTTCTTGCCGCTTGACGCGCTTGGATCAAAGCCTCCACTTCCTCATCGAGAGCGCCGCCGTCCGCATCGCCGTAGATAAGCCCAAGCACGCCTTCGAGCTCGTTGAAGGATTCAAGCGCGGCCTTTGCGAAAACTTTTGAAGCCTGTGGATCGGCGGCAAGGCTGTTGCTTTCGCGCGCCAATTCAAATAAAACGGAAATGGCGTCCGCCGTGTTGAAGTCGTCGTCCAGATGCCCCACGAACCGCTCACGGTAACGCGGAAGGGAATCAATAAAAGCCCCTTCGCTTTCACGAATGGCGTCCGACCCGTTGGACGCAATGAATTCAAGCGTCCCCTTAGCCGTCTTGAGCCGCTCAAGTGCCTGCTTTGACTGGATAAGTATGTCCCCTGAATAATTCAGCGGGCTTCTGTAATGGCTCATGAGCATGAACATGCGGATATTCTCATACCCATATGCTTCAGCCGCCTCGCGGACCGTGAAAAAGTTGCCGAGCGACTTGGACATTTTCTTGCTGTCGATGCTGATGAAACCGTTATGCACCCAGTAGCGGACGAATTGGCGGCCATGACAGCACTCCGACTGGGCGATTTCATTCTCATGGTGTGGGAAAATCAAATCCTGGCCGCCGCAGTGTATGTCGATCGTTTCGCCCAGATATCTGCCCGCCATCGCGGAGCATTCGATATGCCAGCCTGGCCGCCCCTTGCCCCAGGGGGAGTCCCAGGCCGGTTCGCCCGGTTTCGCGCCTTTCCACAGCGCAAAGTCTATCGGGTTTTCCTTGATTTCTGTGACGTCGACGCGCGCGCCGGCCAACAGGTCGTCAATGGGCTGATGGGACAGGCTGCCATATTCGGGGAAGCTTGCCGTCCGGAAATACACATCGTTCCCGCTCTGATAGGCGCTGCCTTTTTCAACCAGTTTTGATACTATTCCGATTATCTCGCTAATGTTCTCTGTCGCCTTAGGATGAAAAGTCGCATCGCGCACCCCAAGCCCCCGCGCGTCCGTGAGATATTCCCCGATGTATTTTTCGGCGATTTCGGAGCTTGTCAGCCCTTCCTCATTGGCGCGGTTTATAATCTTGTCGTCGATATCCGTGAAGTTTTGGACTATTGTGACTTCATAGCCCTTATACTCAAAGAAACGGCGCAGGACGTCAAACATGATCACGGGGCGCGCGTTGCCGATATGGATATAGTTATATACGGTCGGGCCGCAAGCGTACATCTTCACTTTGCCCGGCTCCAACGGCACAAACTCTTCTTTTTTCATCGTCATCGTGTTATACAGTTTCATTCAGCCCGTTTCCCTTCATTATCTTTGCCTTTGGCTTTTTTGTTCGCTACCGACATCATAGCTTTTACGGAAATGTAGAAAACGGTGAGCACCGCGAATACGCCGGGGATGCCGATCGCCATTGCCCTAAGCGCCTGAATTATCATATCGGCCACTTCACTTGTAGGCATGTGCAGTTCCTCCTCCTATGAGATGTCAAGAAAATATGCTCAGTATCATCGCCGCAGCAATGATCGAGCCGACCTGCCCCGCGACATTGGCCCCGACGGCAGGCATGATTATGAAGTTTTGCGGGTCTTCCTCCTGCGCCATTTTCTGAATTATCCGCGCACTCATCGGGAATGCCGATATGCCGCAGGCGCCGATCATGGGGTTGATTTTTCGGCCTTCGGCCAGAAACAGGTTGACCGCCTTCGCGAACAGCACGCCGCCGGCGGTATCGAAAACAAATGCCAGCAGCCCGATGCACAGTATTATGCCTGTCTGCACGGTGATAAAGTATTGCGCGTTCATTGTCGAACCGATCGTTATGCCGAGCAAAAGCGTGACAATGCCGGTCAGCTCATTTTGGGCGGACTGCGACAGCTTTTCCGCCACTCCGCATTCGCGCAGGAGGTTGCCGAACATGAGCGCGCCTATAAGGGATGTGGACATGGGCGCTACAATGCCGGCGACCAGCGTCACGATTATCGGGAATGCGATGCGGATATGCTTTGGCGCTTTTTTGTCTTCGCTTATACGCATGCGGATCATGCGCTCTTTTCGTGTCGTCAGCGCGCGTACGACCGGCGGCTGAATGATGGGGACAAGCGCCATGTATGAGTACGCGGCCACCATGATAGAACCCATGTACTTAGGCGCGAACAGATTGCCTATAAATATGGCGCTCGGCCCGTCGGCGGCGCCTATGATGCCTATGGCGGCGGCCTCGCGGATGGTAAAAGGGTCGGCAAGGAAGAAATTGCAACAGACCGCAAGCAGCATGGCGGCAAATATCCCAAACTGCGCCGCCGCGCCGTAGAACAATGTGACCGGCTGCGTAAACAACGGATTGAAATCAATCATTGCGCCGATGCCAATGAACAACAGCACAGGGAATAGCTCGTTGGATATGCCGGCATTGTATAACACCGACAAAAACCCGTCGGGGCCAACGGCATGCGACAAAGGTATGTTGCAAAGTATGCACCCGAACCCAATCGGCAGCAGCAGCAGCGGCTCATAGCCTTTAAGTATCGCAAGGAGTATGAGTGCAAGCCCGACGGCGATCATCACTATGTATTTCCATCCGTTCGGCCCGGCAAACTCCACTGCTCCTTTTAATAAGTCCGCAATGGCAGCACCCAAATCAATCACTCCCTCTAAATGATTCTTTTCTGGACAAGTATTTCTGCAGTTGCCCTAGAAGGTCGTCGAAACTCAGCGGTTTTCCAAGATGGTCGTTCATTCCGGCATCCAAGCATCTTTCGACGTCTTCCCTGAACACGTTCGCGGTCATCGCCACAATGGGGATTTTTTTAGCATTGGGGGCGTCTGACGCCCGGATATTCCTCGTTGCGGTATAGCCGTCCATTTCAGGCATTTGCAGATCCATGTATATCATGTCGTATTTTAAGGGATTCGCAAGGAACATATCCACCGCTTCCTTACCGTTTTCCGCAAAGTCTATATCAAGGCAGGTCGGTTCCAAAAGCGCGGACACGATTTCCCGGTTGATATCAACGTCTTCCGCCAACAGGATGCTGTGTCCTTCAAAACAGATGGTGGGTTCTTCATCATCGCAGGCCTCGCTGTCGGCCACGCCAAGGCATTCGTTGATGCAATCCGCGATGATTGAGGAAAACAGAGGCTTCGGAATGAATTTTGTTATCCCCGCTTCCAGCGCGTCATTCTGAATAACGCTCCAATCATGGGAGGATATCATGATTATGATGGTGTTGTCGTCTCTTTTTTCACTTATAACGCGCGCCAATTCAATGCCATTCATCCCCGGCATATCCCAGTCCACAAAATAAAAATTGTACGCCCCTTTGGTTTCTATCACGGAGAGCGCTTCCTGCCCGCTTTTCGCCAAGTCGCACACAATGCCTATGTTCGCGGCGGTGTCGCTGAAAAAGCTTAGGACGTCGGGGTCGTCGTCAACTGCAAGCACGCGCACGTTCTCAAGTTTCATTTCGGCGGCAAGCATCCTTTTTCTCTCCGTCTTGCAGCCGGCGAGACGGGCGGTAAAGGAAAACTTTGAGCCTTTCCCCAGTTCGGACTCGACCCATATGTTGCCGTCCATCATTTCGACGATGCTCTTGGAAATGACAAGGCCAAGCCCCGTTCCGCCGTATTTGCGCGTCGTGGTGGCTTCCGCCTGCTCAAAAGCGCTGAAAAGCCTGTGCATCTGGTCGTCGCTGATGCCAATGCCATTATCGCTGACCTCGGTCAGAATCGTGAATATGCCGTTCTCTTCTGCCATCAGCATCACTTCCAGGTGGATGGCGCCTTCCTCGCCCGTAAACTTGACGGCATTGGTAAGAAGGTTTGTGATGACTTGCGCGAATCGCTGATCGTCGCCGAGCAGCATCCTCGGTATCGACGAATCGAGATGGGCAGTAAGTTTCTGCTTTTTTTCTTCAACTCGGAAATTGATGACATCCACGACTTGCCGGAGCATTTTTTCAAAATCGAACTCGGCGGACAACAAGTTGAACTTATTAGCTTCGATTTTCGACATGTCCAAAACGTCATTTATCACGCCGAGCAGATGCTTTGAAGCGCCCTGGATTTTTTCGATCGCATAATCCTTCTTTTCCACGTCCGAAGAATCCGCGGCTATGGAAGCCATGCCTATGATCGCGTTCATTGGGGTCCGTATCTCATGGCTCATGTTTGCCAGGAAATTGCTTTTGGCGAGGCTTGCCTGCACGGCGTTGTTTCTTGCCACTTCGATTTCCGTCACGTCGATTGTTTTTATGATATATCCCGTCTTGTTGCCGTAATGATCCGTCAGATAACTTGCGGAACCCTTGAAATAATGCCCGGTCTCCTCATCGTGCATCGCTTCGGTTTCCATGCCATTGTGAAAGGCTTCAAGAGGATCGTATTTTGACCCGTGCGGATAGAAGCTTATGTCGTCATAGCTAAGTCCGACGGTTTCATCCAAAGTTTTGTTGAGGACATTTAGAGAGTGCTCATTCATGTATATTATCTTATGGTCCATGTCAATGATGGATAGGGGGGCGTTTTCGCTTTCCACGATACTGTCCGCCATGTCGTCAAACGAGTCGGCAAGGGTTCCGAATTCATCATTGAGGTTCGAATGGAGCCGGAATTGCCTTTCGCCTGAACGGAACCGCGATATGCCGCCGATCAGCATCTCAATGTTGTCCGTCAGATAACTGGACAGAAGAAGCGCCATCAAAACGACGATCACGAACAAGAAAAGGCTTATAAAGACAAGCGTGGCGGTATTCCGCACCATATTCTTGTCGATTTCGCTTGAAATCTTTATTCTGGTTTCCTCCGCCGGGGCCGTGAAGTCTTCAAAGCCGGCGCCTATTGTAACCATGGCGAATCCGCGCTGATTGCCTTGCACCTGCGGCGAGTACTGCCCCGTATAATAAGGGATGGAGCCTGCCGTGGTCAGTTTGTAAAGGCCGCTCCAGAGGATGTAGAAAGAGCCTGAGCCGCCATGTTCCGTCAAATTCATCCATCCGGTGCATTGCGGGGCATTATTGAGATACCGCCCGTCAAGCCCGACGAACCCGGCCCCCGTGAGGGCAAGCGCGGGCGTTTTATCGCGGGACTGGTAATCGCGTATGGCTTTGCCGGTTTCATCCGTCACCGGATTCCCGTCCGGATCAAGCAGGACACGTTCGCCAAACTGCGGCAGTATGTCCCTATTTGCTTCGTTTTCCCCAAGAAACTCGCCCCAGCTCTTCCCCGCGCTTTCCTCGCTGAGGTCGTTCCATGATTTGTTGGCTTCCAGCCATTCGGCCCCTCCGTCCGTGTACCAAAGATAAAACGGCGTGTCGTCGGCAAGCTGCGGCCTGCCTTCCTCATCGGGTATGGGGATAGTCCGGAATCTGCCCGGTTCAAATTCTTCTTTTAAAAATCCGCCGTCAATGTAATCCCGTTCAAGTTTTTGCGTCCCTTCAAGCCACGGAACCTGCGGTTCGCCGGTCAATGGGTTGTAGCCGACGATTGAATGATGCCTCGGATGGGCGATGCTGCGGCATTTGTAGTCCCAGATAAATGCGTAGTTGCCCAAATAAGCGTCGGGCAGGGCTGTGTAGCGTTCCTGCATCGGAGTGATATAATCGACAAACTCCATGATATGGTCGTGATTTAGCGCCATCGTCACGTAGCCGATGACTCCCCCCGCATCGTCCGTGACCGGCGCCGCCCAACGCACGATGCCCTCAAACCGTTGCCCGAAAGGGTTTTCCTTGCCGGCATAAGCCTGTTTTTTTGCTTCCTCTATGAACAGTCCTTCCGGCAGGTTCGCGATTTCAGAAAGCCGCTCGTAATTGGGATGCGTGGCGGGGACGTTATTCTTCAGCACGCCTGGCGTGTACATTCCTACATAATTAGTTCCGACATAAGCGCCGATAACGTCCGACACGTAAATGTCCCCCGGGTTCAGGTTTTTCAGTTCGTCATAATACGATTCGGCTTTCACGTATGTATTGCTTTTATCGGAAACATCCATTTTGTTCGGATTCAGGGGATAGTTGATCTTGTTGGAATTTGGATTGACGTATTTATACGTTTCTTTGCCGTCTAAGCCGATGAACGTGATTTCGTCATAAAGAGGAATGTCGATGTGGGTGAAAACGTCCGGCGGCCTGTAGTTGAAGCTGCTGCCAAACAATTCGTCGTTGTTTTCCTCGTTTTCGGACAGGTCGTACGTCCCGGCATAAACGTATGGATTCTTTTCGACCCAGGACATGCCATCCTCAGCAAGCGCCCACTCCCCTTGACGCATGATCTTTCTTTGTTTGCTTTCGGAAAAAACGCGGTAGGCTTCATCGGAGGGAAGCAGCTTGCTCAGGTACTCTATGTCCTTGTCCCGCTGCTCCAGAAACACCGCTATCGCCCTCGCCGTATCGGTGGTCATTCTTTCAATGTTTTCCCTGGCGGTGTCGTTTAAGGCGTTTGTGGAGTCCTGAACGGCTATTTCACGCAGAAGCTGCCCAAGCGTGCTTATCTGGCTCAGGGCGATCATTGTGAGCAAAATGATAGGTATCACCTTCACCAAAAGGAAAATCAGAATGAGCTTCGGGCGCAGCTTCAAATTGACCCGGTTCAACACCTGGCTTATGCCGCTTAATCGTTTTTCGGAACGGTCCTTCATTGCTCGTACCTCCAAAGAAGCAATGCATATTGCACGATTGCTCTCAGCGTAAAAATTACTCTCTTCCGCGCGCCGCCCGCGCCGCCGCATCATGGGCAAGCGTGAACGGGACTCCATGCCGGTTTGCCGCAGCTAAAACATCGTCGTATTCCGGCTTGTGTTTTTCAATGCCGTGGCCCTGCGCGTATTTTACCCGGACGTCGCCGTATTCGGTCGAAACCGTAAGGGCGGCGCGTTCCAAAATCATCCTGTCGCACAATGCCATTCGTACGCCCAGCGTGGTCGTATGCTGAAGCATCAAGCGAGCGATGGCGTCGCATTTTTCCTCTTCGCAGATGCATGTCAGCATGACGGCGGGGCGGTTCTTTTTCATCGTTATGTGGGTCGCGTAAACGTCGAGCGCGCCGTTTTCAAAAAGAACCCCGAATGCGGCGCCTATCGCTTCCGGCGTCATGTCGTCCAGATTGCAGCTTATTTCATAGACGCTGCCGCTGTTTCCGTTTTTGGAGGAGGCGTCCTCGCCGAGGAACGCGCGGAGGCAGTTTGCCGCTTCAAAGTCTTTTTTTCCCATGCCATACCCGATTTTTGCGACCGTCATCGGCGGCATTTCGCCGAAGCGCGAAACGAACCGTTTGAGGAGCGCGGCCCCCGTCGGGGTGCAAAGTTCGCCTTTTATCCGCCCGCCGTATATCGGGATTCCCTTCAATATTTCCGCCGCCGCGGGCGCGGGAACGGGCAGTATTCCGTGCTCGCACCGCACGAAGCCTGAACCGACATGGACGGGCGATGCCGTGATTTCCGTCACGCCAAGCATGTTGACGAGCAGGCAGCAGCCTACTATGTCAGCTACGGCGTCAAGCGAGCCTACCTCGTGCAGATGAACCGCATCGAGGGAGCGTCCGTGCACGGCAGCTTCAGCTTCGCAGAGTATCATGTACACGCCAAGAGCGTCATTCATGACGCTTTCGGGCAAGTCGAGGCCCCGGATCAAATCCTGTATTTCATTAAATCCGCGCCCGTGGCCGTGATGATCATGATTATGGTCGTGGTCGTGCTTGTGGTCATGCTCGTGGTCATGGTCATGGCTATGGTCATGCTCGTGGTTATGCTTGCGGTCATGGTCGTGGTCGTGCCCGTGGTCATGGTCATGGCCGTGGCTGTGCCCGTGGCTGTGGCTGTGTCCATTGCTCACCGTAAATTGTTCTAAAGCGTCGTCGCTGATTTCTTCGATTCCGGAAACCTTGACGGTAATATGAGTCCCCTTGATCCCGCATTTGACGGAATCGGAGTATTCGATGGCCACCTCGGGCAACCCGAGCCGTTCCATCCTCGCGCAAAACTCTTCCCGATCAGGCAACAATTCATACAACGCGGCCATCAGCATGTCGCCCGACGCCCCCATTGAACAATCAAGAAAAAGTTTCATGATAAATGGCCATCCCTTTCGATTCTCCCTAGATTGTGCCGTCTCTCAGCCTCGGCTGTTTATCAAGCCGGCTATGTAGCCCGCGCCGAACCCGTTGTCAATGTTGACGACGCTCACATTGCCGGAGCATGAATTAATCATCGTCAGCAATGCGGACAGGCCGGCAAAATTCGCTCCGTAACCAACGCTTGCCGGCACCGCGACGACGGGGCATGCGACCAACCCGCCGACGACGGACGCAAGTGCGCCTTCCATCCCCGCGACTACGACTACGGCGTGCGCGCTCACCAATGTGTCAAGCTGCGCAAGCAGGCGGTGCAACCCCGCAACGCCTACGTCATACATCCGGGTGACCTTATTGCCGAGAGTTTCCGCCGTGACTGCCGCTTCCTCCGCCACGGGTATGTCGCTTGTCCCGGCCGCCGCGACCACGATATGCCCGCACGGATCCCCCTCGGGTTCGCGCAGGACGACGCCAATGCGGGACACGGGATCGTAATCAAGCACGAAAAGTTTTTCAAGCTCGTCCGCTTTGTCCCGCGACAAACGGGTTATCATGATGTTTTTGTATCCGCGCCCGACCATTGCGGAGACGATGCCGGCTATCTGGTCCGTCGTCTTGCTTTCCCCATAGACGACTTCGTTGATGCCATGCCGCAAGCCTCGGTGATGGTCGATTTTCGCATACCCAATGTCTTCAAACGGCTGCATTTTGAGTTTGCTCAAAGCCTCTTCGGGCGTCATCTTGCCGTCTTTCACGCCGTTGAGCAGCGCAAGTATTTTATCTTGTTCCATAGTTCACCTGATCAATCGTCCGCGCGCTATGCTTTTCGCGCTATTGCCCGCTTCGCCGCGTCGACAATCGTCGTAGCCGATAATCCGTACTCCTCACGCAAAAAGTCTTCCGTGCCAACCTGCCCGAACCTGTCATTGACGCCGACCATTTCAAGAGGCACGGGGTAAGTGCCGCACAATGCTTCAGCGACCGCCGACCCAAGCCCTCCGACGATATTGTGGTTCTCCGCCGTCACGAACGCTCCGGTACTGCGGGCGCAGCCTTCTATAAGCCCTGCGTCTACAGGTTTCCACGTAAACATATCTATTACCCTGGCCGATACGTCCTCGGTGCGGAGCAGCGCCGCGGCCTTGAGGGCCTCAGCGACCATAATGCCGCTTGCGGCGATCGTCACGTCGGTCCCCGCGAGGAGCACATTGCCGCGCCCGATTTCAAATGTCGAGCCTTCGCGGTAAATCGCCGCCACGGTCTTTCTGGCCATGCGGATATAGTACACGCCATAGAGCGTTTCAAGCTGTTTTAGGATGTCAACAAGCATAACCGGGTCCGTCGGCTCGATCAGCGTGATCCCCGGTATTGAGCGCAATACTCCCATATCCTCAAAAGGCATGTGGGTCCCGCCATTATATGCCGCCGTTATTCCCGGATCCGTGCCAATTATCCTGACGTTCTGCTTTGCGTAGGCCGCCGAAACCATTATCTGATCGCATGCGCGCCGTGTGGCAAAACTCCCGAACGAATGCGCGAACGGGATTTTTCCCATCGCGGACAGGCCCGCCGCAACGCCGATCATATTTGCTTCCGCGATGCCGCACTGTATCGCCCTATCAGGGAATCTCGTGAAAAAAGGCTTCATGCCGGAAGAGCTCACAAGGTCGGCGTCGAGCGCCACTATGTTTTCATTTTCAATCGCCAAGTCCATAAGCGCCTCGCAATAGACCTCGCGCATCAAACGGGGGCTGTTTTCAAACAACTCATGCACTTCAAACATAACTCATTCCCCCGTTTCCGCCGCTTTGCGTGATGCATCAAGCCGCTTTGCAGCCAAATCGACAGCCTTATCGATTTGTTCTTGCGTAAAATTCATGTGATGATTGCCTTCAATGCCCTCGGCAAAGTCGCATCCGTGGCCCTTAACCGTGTCAAGTATTATTGCGCTCGGCTTGTCCTCCGTAAGTTTAGCCTCTGTCACGGCGGCTTTTATTTTGCCTAAATCGTGCCCGTCAACGGTTTGGGCATGCCAGCCGAAAGCCTCGAATTTTTTCTCAATGTCGCTTAAATCCATGACATCCTTTGTGAACCCGTCCAATTGTTGCTTGTTCCAGTCGACGAACGCGATCAGCCTTCCAAGTTTATAGTGCGAGGCGAACATGGCGCCTTCCCAGACCTGCCCCTCGTTGCATTCGCCGTCACCAAGTATCAAAAACGTATAGTTGTCGCTGTTGTTCAGCCGCATTCCGAGCGCAAGCCCTATGGCGGTCGACATCCCCTGCCCCAACGAGCCGGTAGTCATGTCGATCCCCGGAGTTTTATGCATATCGCAATGGCTTGGCAGGCTACCGCCCCCCTTGTTGAGCTCAAGCAGGGTTTCCTTTGGGAAAAACCCCCGAAGGCACAGCGTCGCATATAGGGCGGGGCCGGCATGCCCTTTTGACATGACGAGCCTGTCCCGGCCTTCCCAAGCGGGATTTTTCGGGTCGCACCTGAGTTCGCCGCCATACAGGACGGCAAGGGCCTCTACGATCGACATCGCTCCGCCGATATGGCCGAAGCCAATGTAAGAAAATGTCTGCAGCGTCACAAGGCGTATGCCATCCGCCACAACCATTAAGTCTCGCGCGTCTTTTTCTAAATCCATAAGCACCTCTTTCGATAAGGCGGGGTTTCCCTCCCGCCGTTCATGCCTAAAAAGCGGTTTTTTCCGAAAGGTATCCGGCCAAATCGGCTATCGCTATGCGTTCTTGTTCCATGGAGTCCCTGTCGCGTACGGTCACGCGCCCGTCATTCTCGGAATCAAAGTCATACGTCACGCAATACGGCGTCCCAATCTCATCCTGCCGCCTGTACCTCTTGCCGATTGAGCCGCTGTCGTCGTAGTCAGCCATGAAATCCTTGCGAAGCGCGGCATGTATGCCTTCCGCCGCGCCCGAAAGCTTCTTTGACAAGGGCAGGACGGCGCATTTGAACGGCGCCAGCGCGGGGTGAAAGCGCAAAACCGTGCGGATATCATTCTTTTCCGCGTCGACCACTTCCTCGTCGTATGCGTCGATCAGGAATGCCAGCAGGACGCGATCCGCCCCAAGCGACGGTTCGATGA
>Ga0099364_10011513_pt1 | contig 12080 bp, 14 predicted proteins | sample TergutTh196P3_FD_73070 | JGI IMG/M metagenome (GOLD analysis project Ga0099364, IMG submission 73070) | Microcerotermes parvus P3 segment gut microbial communities from Pointe-Noire, Republic of the Congo - Th196 P3 | ecosystem: Host-associated > Arthropoda: Insects > Digestive system > Gut ...
ATTCCCATCGCCCTTAAAACGCCGACCTCGTATTTGCGGTCACGGACAGCCATAAACGAAATTAAAGCAAGCACGACAGCGCCGAGTACCAGTATAACAAGCATAAATGTAGAAACCGCGTTTTTCATGCCTGCGAGCGGCCCGGTTACTTTATCGTAAGCCGCTTGATTGATAGAAACATTATAAGTCACAGGTAAGCCGTTCGCCCTTAATTCCGCTTCAAATCTGCTTATCTCGTCCGGATTTTTCAGGTAATATTCGTTTTTTATATCAAGCCCGTGATTAGTTTCCCAGCCCGCAGACATGAGCGTGTCATAGCTTGTAATAATCTCGTTGCGCCTGTTATCAGCGAAACGCCCGTTCATAGCCATAAAAAAATGTATATATGCGTCGGTGTTGTCAGAATATATACCGACGATATTCAAGCGATAATTTTTATCTGCCGCGTATGAGCCTTGCAGTTCGATTACATCGCCTACAGATAAATTATTAAGTACGGCTAAATCCTGGCTGATTATACATTCGTTCAAACCGTCAAACATTTTCCCGGTTATAATTTCTCTTGATGTTCCGAAATCGCTTAATGTACTTGCATCAGAAGTAGTTACGAGTTTGCAAGTTTCAACTAACACAAGCTCGCCGTTATCATTTGTACGCGTGGTTGCTCCGGGGGTTTCGCTGCGCTCATCGACTGCACGGAACGTATCGCTCCAAGCATACATATCTGCGTTTAAGACTGATTTACGCAGATAACTTGATTCAGCAAAAGCCCTGAAACTGTCCATAGATATATAGCTTGCATCTTCCCTGCCAAGTCCGGCTTGCCGCATTTCTATAAAATCCTGCCGCACCTCAACCCTTGAACCGAGGTCAAGCCGGATATTATCAATTATTCTTGCTGCGGCGTTATTAATAGTAAGCGTAATAACGGTCGAAATAACGATTGCAAGCGTAATTGCGGCGATTAATATGTTCCGTCCCTTGTTCCGCGCAAGATTTTTCAGTGCGTTACTTAAAATATACATTAAAATCCTCCTAAATCTTTTCTGTGTTACTTGAACAAGACTATATTATCACGCGAATGTGTAAGTAATCTGTAACGAAAGTGGAAAAACTCTGTATTTACAAAAAATTTAGAATTAAATAAAAACTGCCGGATATAGTCCGGCAGGCAGCGCGTGTTTAATTTGGCAGTTTATCAATCTCTAACATAAATAATACGCCCTCGTCCGTATTATCCAACGAAAAAGGTATCTCCATAGCGTCAAGCAGTTTTTTTACGATAGTCAAGCCAAGCCCGCTGTGACCGTTTCCGCTGCTTCTCGCTTTATCTGCGCGGAAAAACGGCTCGAATAATTTACTCATGATTTCTTTATCTATAAATACGCCTGTATTTAAAATATTAAGCGTGACAGTTTCCTTGCTCTCTTTGCTCCAAATATTTATATTTTCCCGGTTTGGGGAATTTTGCACAGCGTTCATGATTATATTAGATATAACTCTGCCAAGCCAGTTTTTATCAGCACAGCAGTAAATATTCTCGTCTAAAGAAATACTGACAGTCTGTTCTTTGCTTTCAGCCAGCGCATAATATTCAGACAGAACCGCGCTGATTAGCTCAAACATATTTATTTTTTCGGGTGACGGCAGTATCATGCCGTCGGATAAATTTACTATATCTATTATCTCAGATATAATTTTGCTTTGCGTTTTAAGCGTTTTCATGCACTCGCGCAGATATTTTGTGTGGTTTTTATAATCGCCGATGTCTGCAAGCATACCCTCGACCATGACTGTTGCGGCGGCGATTGGCGTTTTCAGCTCATGGGAAGCAGCCGAGAAAAAATAACGCTGGTTTTCTTCCATTTCGCGCACCCGCTCAATTTCTTCCTCTAATTTTGATATTGTTTCTTTTAATTTATTATACATCAAGTGAACATCGCTTGCCAAATCGCCCAGTTCATCATTGCGTTCCGCTATATATAATATATCTTCAAGATTAGACATTCGCTTCGTGTTTTCCGCCAGTGACTTAATAGGCTTAGTCATTTGCCGCGCAAAGATAAACGCGCCGATTAATCCGAATATCAGCATACATGACAGCGCAAGCAGAGATTTAGAAATCAAATCGCCGTAACCCGTTTGCACCGCTTCACGATTTGACGCGCCGAGAATATAATTTTCTCCCACGCTTATCATTATTCTTATATTATTTTTACCCGGTATATCCTGTATATCAAGATTAGGCGTAGAATATATCACAGTATTGTCGGCATCTCTTATATAAAAAGAAAACGACTGATTATTCTCGTAATATTGCTGCGCGATAATTATAACTTCGTCAATTTCTTTTCCTCTCAACTGTTCATGCAGTGAACGATACGTGCTGAAAAGCTGTTCCGTTTGGCTTGTATTATAAAAAGATATAAACTGCTGTGAGAATAATCCCACAGTTACGCAGACGAGCAAAACCAAGAAAATCGCCGTATAACTGAAAACTTTGAAAAATATCCCCCGTTTTTTCACAATGATTCCACCTCGCAGACACTGTATCCGACGCCCCGGACAGTTTTTATTATATTCAGGGGGAGCTTCTGCCGCAAATTTTTTATATAGGTATGCACAACCCGCTCATCACCGTCATAATCGAATCCCCATACGTTCATCAGCAGCGAATCATAAGATAAAACCTTGCCCTTGTGCTGTACCATATATAATAATATCTCAAACTCTTTCGGTGTCAGCGCAATTTCAGTATTTTCATAAATAATTTTATATGATTCGGGATACAAGCTGTAACCGCAGAATATACTGCTGTCATTTAGCATACCGCTGCGCCGCAATAGAGCCTCAACACGCCTGATTAAAATCTGCATAGAAAAAGGCTTGGTTACATAATCGTCTGCTCTGCTGTCAAAAGCGTCAATCTGATGCCTGTCCTCTGTCAGTGCAGTCATCATCAGAACAGGCGCGTCGCTTATTTTTCTGAACTCCCGCAATAATTCTTTACCGTTTACGCTAGGCAGCATAATATCAAGAATAACGAGATGATACGCTTTCTCATGAAACTGTTCCAACGCCTCATCGCCATTAAAACAAGTGTCAACCGCATATCCCGCTTCAATTAAAAATGCTTTTACTGCGTTACATATATTTTCGTCGTCCTCTGCAACTAAAATTTGAATATTCATAAACAAACCCTCCGATTATAGTTTAACATATAAATCTGTATTTTCTCTGAAGATTTATAAAAAATCACTTAATAATACCCTTACAGTAAATCCGCTCGCCTTTTCCGTTTTACAACCAACGCCGCTGTAATCACGCCGATTAACCCAATCATACCGCACACAATAACTTCCGGCATATCAAAACCTACCGCCGAAAATTGCGTTGAAAAAGAAATTCATATCAGCCAGCGCAAGATTAACCGCATAAGCTGTCAATACACAAAGCGCGATTCACGACGGGACTGTTTTAATCATCACACTGCAAAAAAGAGCAGGTTGGTATATGCCTGCAATGGAACCTAATAGAATACAGAATTTGATTACACAGAGAAAATATTTAAATAATTATGACCTTAATTCTCAAGCGTGGGATATTCTGCTTGAAGAGAGGTTTATTGAGCAGTATAGCTATTCCGATTGAGAACAGTCTAATATCAATGCGAAATTAACCCTTAATTTCCCCGAAATTACACGGGATTCCGTATCAAGCGCAGTTCATTTTAGACTGAAACAGCTATATAACAACCTAAAAAATTTCCAAGAGCCGTTAGAAGTTCGGGTTTTGAAATGCAAGTGGAAAATTTAATATTTGTAATATTTATTCGTATGTATAGAGCTTTTTATTGTTTATTTCGGTTTTTACAACAGGATTTCCACAAATTCATTTAATGTCCACATTTTCGTTAAAAATTTACAAAACAAGTCTTTAATTTGGTTGCGAGATTATATACAATAATAATATACAGTTGGCAAAGGATTTATGGGTTACCTTTATCAACCTAAATATATTTACAGGGAAGTGAACATGAATGCACGGAAAAATACCAGTTGTACGTTTACCCGGCGACCAGAATTATTATTATTGGGAGATGTTCCCGGACACATGGGCAATTCAATATGGAGAGAGCCTCTTTTGCTTTCTCTTGATTGGCAGAGAATCAGCTCTGTTAATTGATTCGGCATATGGAAGCGGAGATTTCCCAAATGTGATAGACTGCCTGACAGACAAGCCTGTCATCTTAGTAAACACCCACGGACACTATGACCACACAGGAGGAAACGCATGGTTTCCGCAGGCTTATATGCACCCATTGGCAGAGAAAAACGCGAGGAAGCCTTTCCAGCCGTTAAATCCGGACTTTTGGGCAAATATGCCTTACCCTGATTATGAAATCATTCCGGTAGAAAACGGTCACGTTTTCGAGCTTGGCGGTCGAAAAGTGGAGTGTATCTACACACCCGCTCATTCGGAAGCCAGCATCAGTTTCATCGACCACGGTCAACGGCTGCTTTTCACGGGAGATGAATTTGATTCGGGTCAGGCGAATCTGTGAGGGTTGGATTCGGTCGCGGCTTTTCTGCGCAACATGGAGTATCTGCGTACTCGATGGGACGACTATGATTTCATTATGCCGCAGCACAACGGTGCGCCGATGACTAAACGATATATAGACGATTTTATACAAAACGCAAAAGATATACTGGTTGGCAAGCCCCATTTGGCACCGCTTGATGATGCACCCGGTTCCGGTCCGGGTCCGGAGCATCGCAAGCGTTCGAGAGTTAATCACGCCTCCATAAACTATAATGATTTCGATTCGCAATAATGGTGTTAGCGTCAGGTTTGATATGAATATTTTTCCATATAAACATAGTATAATGTAATAGCTTGTTTAATAATTTTGTAGATTTTAAACAGGCTCTAAAGCGAGGGGATTTTATGGCTTGGAATTACGAAGATATATATACTGAATTGTTGAAGGCAGACAAAACTATAGTCAAAGAAGATATTTTCTCTGAGTTGGCACGGATAGAACAGCTTGATTCACCTTCAGTTTCTTTTTTAAAAGGGCAGGCTTTATTGGATATGCTTGAAAAAGAATGCGGGTTTACGCTGCCTGTTAGATTTTTCATCGGCGACGAGCTTGCCGCATTATGCGAAGAAGCACTTGAACTGAAACGGCGTGATGCTTATGATGATATGGAAGATTATTGCCACGAACAAACACATTCTAAAATAGGCATATTATTTGGGTTGAGAAGTACAGGCAAGACCGTGATTATGCAGCAGTTAGCCGGAAGAAAAGAACACTTGCATGAAACCGCTTACGCAACCCTAAAATACAGGCAGTGCATGGTCAGAGAGTTAGAGCGGCATATACGGAGCCTTCAGGCAGCCGGCATAAAATATGTTTTTATTGACGAAATCTGTTACGCCGAAGGCTTCGTTGAGTATTGCGCCGGAATAGCGGACGATTTTCCGTCTATGAAAATCATAGTTTCCGGCACGGATTCTCTTTCTTTTGATTTTGCGAAATCTAACGCATGGTTTCACAGAACATGGATGTCTTACCCTGAGTTTAACAGGATTATCGGCGGAGATATTCTGGATTATGTAAAGCATGGCGGCGTGTTTGAATATCCTAATTATTCGTTAGAAGAATATCTGTATTCAAGTATTATTAATAATATTTATAACACTGTTATGAATATTGACAAAATGAGTATAGGCGGAGAAATTATAAAAAGTCTGTCTAAACAGGAATTCTATAATATTATATACGCGATATGTACCAGCGTAACTATTAATTTAATCAAATCTCGCGCTTCTGAAATATGGGGTACGACGTTTGCGCATGGACTTGATGCCGCCTTGAAAGATAATGCTTTGCGGCTTGAATCCAAGCACTATCGTGAAATCATTAGTGATTCATATCCTTATCACATCAAAGACAGTAAATATGATAAAGAAATTGTAGAAGCTGTCATATCATGAGAGAATTTACTGAAAATGTTATTAAAGCTGTGGGTAGGGATCAAATTTTGACAAAGGACGAGAAAATTAGAGTGCATACATCTCTTAGTAATGTATCTGAAGGGGACCTTTTAGAGCCGGTTGTTGCGCTTGCATTGCTTCGTACAAAGCAAGCCGGGAAGATAGGAGCATACATTGAAAAATTCAGGTATATTGGCGGTGACCATGAAATTGATGTCATTATAGATATACCGGGTAGTCCTCTAACCCTTATCGAAGTGAAACGTGATGACAAAGAAAAACATAGTCATCTCAGACATTTGTGCAATCCTGAAGTGCAAGCCGTTTTAAAGTATTTATACGGCACGGAAAATTTACGGATTATAGTTTTATACAGAGGCGAAACCATACCGGGAGGCAAACAGCGGGGAGAATACATTGTTGAGTATATAAACATTGAAAATTTCCTTCGCAGTATCGAGAAACAATAGATGCCGTCATAAATATTATATTTAAATAACGCGATAATGGGAACTTCATAATCAGGGTTCCCATTATTTTTTATCAGGCGATTGCGAAGAGCAACAATTATCCTAACGCTAAATTTGTCAGAAAAACGAGATGAATTCTTACCGTAAGGGCAGAAATTTGTAGCAAGCATACTGATGATATTTTTGAATATCTGCATATGCGGAATTGTATAATGGCGTCAGCGTAGCGATATGATATGCATTAACGGCGGGTTCAAGTGTGAAAAGTTGCATCTACGAACAAGTGCAATACAACTGTATATAACTAAAGAAGTTAGGTAGTAATCTCACCCGCCTAACTACCAGTCGGGGCAGGACCGACACGCCATTGTATGCTCCATTCGACAAGCGGCTAAGTCAACAGTTTTTCTAACTGTAGTCACGGGTTCGAGTCCCGTATGGAGTACCACCGGCTTGTGTTAGCCGAAATTTTATTCATAGTTTTATCTCTTGTTTGGCAGAGCGGATTTTCCGCTCTGCTTGCTCCTTTTTGATTAAACACAAGCAGTCATTAAAAAGTTTACGAAGTTAAAGCGTTGATATTTACGTACCTGCATAAAAATATTATTACAGTTGATGTTGACTATGAAGGTTCGGTATATCATATTACTGTGATTGCAGAAGATGTGAACGGGGAACAAGAAGTTTTCTGCGGTGATAGTATTTTATAATTGCGAATTCGATTTGACATAAACAGCAATGGGTTGACTGAAAATTCTCCTGGTAAAGGCGGTTATGGGAATCACCGCCTCTTACGACTCTATGGTGCAGCGGTTATCACATCAGACTGTCGCTCTGAAATGCCGGGTTCGAGTCCCGGTAGGGTCGCCATTAATAATCTTACCATAATTATTCTCCTGATGATGGGACGGTATATTGCATACTGCCGTCCCGTTATCACTTTTATTTTTTTGTGTTCGCGACCGATTTGATTCTGTATAACAAGATTAATACTTTATTTGTCTGTAATCACCTTATGATATAGATATCTGAAAACAACATATTAAGATGCTTTAGCATATATTTATTGTTAGGTTGTGATTAGTATGATAGAAGAATTATTTACCTTTATTCTCGACGGTGTTCTTAGGTTTCTCTGGTTCTTTGTTTGCTTGGGATTTATAGCGGTGATAATTTTAGTGGTTATTATTCTTATTACACCTAATTGGAAGAAAGCAGAAAACAAGAAGTCATTTGAACAAATCGAGGAGGACGATTATGAATGAAAATGGACGGCAGATACGTGGTTATGCTAAAAAACGTCAGCATAAGAACCATTTAAAAAACAGATATAAAAGATTAACAGATTCCGGCTCATGGTTTTATTATAAAGATCAATATTATAAGACATTGACTTTATCTGTATGCAGAGGTATGTGCAAGAAACAGACCAATCGTCGTCTTAGACGATTGAGACATGATGTTATAGGAAGTAATCCAAGCGCATATAGAAAAGTATTTGATTATTGGTGGACTCTTTTCTAAAATTACGAAAAAAAGGTTGGTGAACAAAATGAATAAAACAACGATAGAATGGTGTGACAATACGGTGAACCTTGTAGGACGCAATTTCAAAAAATTTGACGAACCGGAGTTCAGACCGGAGCAGCTTGACAAGCTGAAAATTAAAACGCCGAAAAATATATTTATCGGCAGTATGTACGATTTATTCGAAGACCGGGTACCGCACGAATGGATAATCGAAATATTCAAGGCTTGCGAAGCGAACCCGCAGCACAGATATTTATTTTTGACTAAAAATCCTTATCAGTATCTTGAAATGAAAGCAAAAATATATTGCCCAGAAAAAATAATATGTACTTCGGTACAGCGATAATAAACAACGACCGCGCAAAAAAAAGATTTGCGTTCGCTCATGATTTATCCGAAACCGGATATAAAACATTTATAAGAATGGAACCGTTGCAGGACAATGTGTCAGAAACGTTAAAAGAGTATACATGGATGACGGAGAGTTCTAACTGGATAATAATTGGCGCAGGCAAAGTTAAACCGGAGCGGATATGGATTGAGCATATAGTCCGCGAGTGCAAAAAATATGGTGTTCCTGTTTTCCTCAGGAATAATCTCGCGCCAATCTGGGGTGAGCCTCTTGTACAGGAAACTCCGTGGAACTCACGAAAGCAGTAAAAAAGAAGCCGCCAAAGGAGAGTCGGCAGCTTCCTTAGGTTTGTTGGTCGACAAACCTGTAGAAAATTTATATTACACAAAGTATATCATATTTATTTTATTTTGTCAAGCGTTTAGATACACTTTAAAAAACCGGTATAAATTCTTATTTGAGAACAAGTATATTATTCACCTGATAATTATATAACCTTGTGTAGGACATGATACACAAGGTTTTTTATTTTTTTATGACGGTTTAGCAGAGAGAGCATTAGAGCAAATTTATATATTAAATCACAAGGAGAATCTAAATGGATAAGAAGAAAATTATAATTGCAGCCTTCGGGGGCATAGCTGTTACGATTGCATTATTTTTTGTATATACGTTTATTAACAGAGAACCTTCTCCGTCTCATATAGAAGAACAAATAATTATACGTGCAAATCTTGAACCGACCGAAACTAATATAAAAATCTTCGCGGACAGTCTGATAGAAGAATTAAATCTTCAGTTTTCGTTATATCAAACGGAATTATATACTTTGTATGATAAATCTGAAGTTTCACTCGCGTCAGTCGGAATATTATCTAACAGATTTAATGTTGTGACTGGACGCATTTTTGAAGAATTTAAAGAGTTTATTCTGTCAGTGGCTAAAGATAATATTGAACGTGCGAACACTCTTAATCTGCGATATAACAATGACCTAATTGTTAGTATACATAAAGTTAATATAACTTGGGATGAAATAAGTACAGCTTTGCCTCCCGGATATCAATGGGTACCCTAAAAATAAAAAGGAGCGTATATATGAAAGTTACACCTAAAGTATTAAATTATCTCTTGTCTATGACAGAGAGGGAATTAGGATATAATTATTTATTGCCTTCGGATTTCGAACAGGCACAAGTGTCTATGCATCTTGACGGCAAACGATTATTGGGTTATTGCATAACAAGAACGTTTACGCCGAATGAGTTGAGAAAACACTTGAATATGGTAAAATCTTGTTTTCCTTTTTATATAAATCATGCGTATAATGTTAGTCTCATGAATGTCGTAGTAGTTACCAAAGACCGTCAATACGGGGCTTATGCACGAAAGCTTATCGAAAATTCTTTAGGAGATTTGCATCAATTGAAAATGGAGGCTGTTTGCGCCGTAACTAAAAAGACTGTTAAAAATAACAGTGTATATCTAAGTGATGCGTATGATAAATCAGGGTTTGTGCAGGTAAAGACCTTTGCTGATTATTGGCGGGATAACCTTGATTTTAAATGCAATACTTGCGGTAAGAAAAGCTGTACTTGCCAAGCTGTCCTGTACTGTAAACCTTTAATCAAGTAAATGTATAGTTACTCTTTAGTTTGCTTGCAACGGATTTAAGATATAATCCTGCCGGAATACTAAATATTTTGAATTTTATTTAATAACCCGCTACAAATCATAAAATAAACTTTCTGTTTCATGTGGAAATTTATTAAGCGAGGAGAGAGTTATTTTATGGGTATTAGGAACATTCATGCTATAGGCAATGAACCTATCACAGTTATAAAAAGAGATTTGTCACACGTCCCTTATAATGCGAAATTGATAAGTGCGGCGGTACAAAAATCAGGGTTATCAGAGGAAGACGCTAAAATTATCGCCAATGATATTACGAAACACTTACTTATTCAAGGCAACGAAGTTGCTGACATCAATGATATCCAAACATTAGTTATTAAATTCTTAGATTTTTACGGACATCAGGCGCAGAAAGCGGAATACCTTGAGTATATGTTAAAACGCGATGAAGCGCGTAAAAGAGGTGCAGTTATTGTCGGGTTATTTGGCGAGATAGTCGACCACACTCATGAGAGTATGACGGAAAATGCAAACATAAACGCACATGGTGCGATGGGTAAAATGCTGAAGATAGGGTCAGAAGTATCTAAAGAAGCCTATATGCACGACATGCCTAAGAAATTTTCAAAGGCTCATATGAATGGGCAGACGCATATCCACGACCTTGACTTCCATCATCTAACGACTACTTGTGTCCAGATAGATTTAGAAAAATTATTTGGCGGAGAGGGTTTTGATACCGGGCACGGGAATGTCAGACCGCCTAAACGCATAGGCAGCTATGCCAGCCTTGCTTGTATAGCAATTCAAGCTAACCAAAATGACCAGCACGGCGGGCAGAGTATCCCTTGTTTTGATTATTATCTTGCACCCGGCGTTGTCGGCTCTTACAGGGCTAATTTTGAATTTATCCTTGAAACGATGTTGGAAACGTATGATATCATGACCGCTGAAGACAGTGCTGTTATGATTAATATATTGAAAGAAGAAATACAGACGCTCTATCCGGGAGATATCAGCCAATTGGAGAAGAGTTCTATTTACCGCGCGATAGAAAATTATTCAGGATATATTTATACGCAATTAAAAATGCTGATAGAGGCGTCCCATAATAAAGCGATGATACGCACAGACCACGAAACATTCCAGGCAATGGAAGCTGTTGTGCATAACCTGAACACAATGCATAGCAGAGCCGGCGCACAAGTTCCATTCTCTAATCTGAATTACGGAACAGATACCAGCATTGCGGGACGAATGGTGACGAAAAATATATTAACTGCATTGTATAAAGGGATGGGCAAAGGCGAAATTCCTATTTTCCCCATTCATATATTTAAAGTTAAATCCGGAATTAACCGTAATCCCGGCGACCCTAATTATGATTTATTCCAATATGCATGGAAAGTCACGGCTAAACGATTATTCCCTAATTATTCAAATCTGGACGTGGACTTCAATGCTGCGTATTATCAGGAAGGGCGACCTGAAACAGAAGTTGCTTATATGGGTTGCAGGACACGGGTTATCGGAAATGTCTATGATTCCAACCAAGAAGTGGTCACAGGTCGCGGGAACATAACTTATTCAAGTATTAATCTGCCGCGCATAGCTCTTGAGGTTAAAGAGAATTTCGGGGATACGCGCACATATTTTGAAATTCTTGACGAACGTCTTGAGCTTGTTCTTGAGCAGCTTTTGTATAGATATTCTATTCTTAAAGAGAAATATGTTAAAAATTATCCGTTCCTTATGGGGCAGGGGGTTTGGTTAAATTCTGAAAAATTAGATAATCAGACAACAGTAGGCGAAGTACTTAAACACGGTACGTTATCCATAGGATTCGTCGGACTAGCAGAAGCTTTATATTGCCTGCATGGAGCGCATCACGCTCAAGATGAAGAAGCACAGCGGCTGGGTTTGAAAATTATTAAGCGTATGTGTGATTTTTGCGATAGAAAATCCCAAGAATTGCAAATGAATATTACGCTGCTTGCTACACCTGCTGAAAGCCTGGCGGGACGTTTCTTAAAAATAGATAAAGCTAAATATGGTATTATAGAGGACGTTACTTGACACGACTATTA
>Ga0099364_10011514_pt1 | contig 12079 bp, 11 predicted proteins | sample TergutTh196P3_FD_73070 | JGI IMG/M metagenome (GOLD analysis project Ga0099364, IMG submission 73070) | Microcerotermes parvus P3 segment gut microbial communities from Pointe-Noire, Republic of the Congo - Th196 P3 | ecosystem: Host-associated > Arthropoda: Insects > Digestive system > Gut ...
TGCGTCCAGTGCTATCCCAAAAAAGATGGCTTTCATCACGATAAGCGAATTGTGTGCTCACTCCTACAGTAAGGAATTTCGTAACATCTGCATCTACATTGAAACGGCTGCGAATCGTAGAGTAATCCTCTCCGTAAATCAGGCTTTCATTTTTGGCATAGCCCAACGACCAATAATAGGTTACTTCATCCTTTTTACCCGACAGACTTATATTGTAATCCTGCTGCTTTCCGTTCCTGAACACAGCATTGTACCAGTCTGTTTCTTTTCCGTTCAAATAATTTTCTATTTCATTGGACTGAAGTTCAATGCGTCTTAGCCATGTTCTCACCGGATCGCCGTCGTTGCTGTCATACGAAAGCCACTGTTCCAGCGTTACTCCTGCCGGCAGTTTCCGCGGATCGTTGTATCTTCCGGGATTTGCAGCCTCAGTTGTTCTGTTCCTTTGCTTTTGAAGATCAGATCGCCATTGGAGATATTCATTCCCATTGAGTACCGGTTGATGTACCCCCATGGTAACAAATCCAAAAGTTGCGTTCGCATCAATTCTCGGCTTGCCCTGACTGCCTTTCCGGGTCATTATAAGTACCACTCCCGATGCAGCCTTGGCTCCATAAACAGCTGCTGAACTGGCATCTTTCAGCACGTCCACCGTTTCGATATCGGCTGGGTTAATGTCTTCCAATCCGCCATAATAGATTACTCCATCAACTACCAGCAAGGGAGATGAACTTGCCGTCAACGTGTTTTTGCCACGTATTTGCATATCGCCTCCCGCTTTAGCGCCTGTTGAATAAGCGATATTCAAACCGGCAATATTTGCGCGGAGCATATCGCGTACATCTCTTGGCGCTTCATTGGCAACCGTGGTAGCTCTCATTTGCGCAACAGCGCCGGTCAGGTCGCGCTTTCGCATGGTACCATAGCCGATCACCACTACCTCGTCGAACTCTTGAGCAGCTTCTTCGAGTGTTACGTTGATTTCGCGACGGTCGCCAACCGGGAATTCCACCGTGTTAAAACCAACAAAGGAAAATACCAGTACAACTTCGTTCGATGAAACCGAAATCGAATACTTGCCATTGATGTCGGTAACCGTTCCCAACGAAACGCCTTTGATCTGGATATTCACACCCGGCAACGTCTCGCCGGTCTGATCCGTAACCGTTCCGGTCACGGTTGTTTGCGCATGAACGCAAACACAAAACATTACGAGCGCTGCTGCGAGCGCCCATTTCTTCGCTTTTTTTGACATAGATTAAAATTTATTAGATGAAACATAAAAATAGAATTTGGTTATATAAAATGATTATTTATTAATTTTTAATGTGGTACAAAATAAAAAACCACAACATTACCCAAAGCAATGTTGCGGCTATATTAAATTTTAAAAAATTATAACTAACTTTCGCGCGCGTCTCTAAGTCTCTCTCTCTCTCTCTCTCTCTCTCTCTCTCTCTCTGCAAATATCATGCCGAATTTATTCAATGATGTTCTCTCATCGAAAAATAAACAACATGCACTCAATATATTTTGGCTACTTTTCATTCTCAATTCATCGGTTCTTGTTAAACTCCGCCAGCGCTTCATAAAATGCCTGTACATTCTCAAGAGAGGTGTGTGGCGGCACATCACAACCTGACGACAAGACAAAATTCCCATATCCGGCAGTTCGCTCCAGCAGGTTCTTTGCCGATTGCTTCATCTGTTCGGGCGTAGACATTTTGAATACGCCAACAGGATCGAGGTTGCCCATCACCAACGCATCCGGTGGACAGGTTTCCAGCGCATCTGTCATATTCATGGCGTTACCGAAATGGAATCCGTGAGCGCCGGTATACAGCATCGCTTGCGTACAATGTCCGGTATTGCCGCAGTTGTGCAGAATCGCCGAAAAACCGTCGTCCTGTAGCTCGTCCACGATTTGTTTCACATAGAACGAGGAATATTGCTGACAATCGTCGTCAGAAAGCAAGCCCGCAGCAGGCTCGGCAATAATAATGCCATTGACGCCGGCAGTTTTCAGAGCGCGACAGTATTCGATGAGGAACCGCGTACATTTTTCCAACAACAAGTGAATGGTATCCGGTTCGGTATAAATAGCCATCATGATTTCCGTCATATCAAACAGACGGCCTGCTAATGAATACGGTCCGATACACCCTCCAAGCACGGGTTTGCCTGTAATGGCAGCGGCTGTGATTTGATTGGCAAGTATGTATTGAGGAACCCTGCCAGCTGAAAGCGATGGAACAGGCAGTTGCTGTACTTCTTCGAAATTGCTCACCAAGCGGTGGCTTACCGTTGGTACTTCGTCCATTGAAAAATTGATGACGCAACCGAACGCCTCGGCTTCTACCGTTAAATCCATGATTACCGTAGATGCAGCCGAAGGGTAACGTTCATTCAACGCTAAAATGGCTTCAGCATGTACTTTCCCATCGGTAACCGCATCCAGCACCGTTTTCCCGATCATCTCAATCCCCGGATGCGTCAAGATGGGGATGGCAATTCGTTTAGGATGGCTGATGATGTCGTTAATCCACTGTTTCAATTTTTTCCAATTTTTTAAAAATATTTCTTGGGGCAAAGATAAATACTTTAAATAAAAAAACAAACGTTTGCATTATTTTTTTTTACTTTTTTTCACCGCTGTGAAGATCCTCTGATAATCAATTCGGGATTGAGTACAATATTGCGAGATACACTGGCTGTAGCCGTTTGTTCGATTTCTTCTAACAGCAGGTTTATGGCATGGTTCCCCAATAATTCGCTGTGCTGGTCGACCGTAGACAATGGAGGCGTCATCCATTGAGAAAACAATGCATTGGAAAAACCAATAACGGCAACCTGTTCGGGAATCCTTATTCGATGTTCCATCAGAAACTTCATTGCCCCGGCAGCGAGATTATCGTTGGATGAACATATCCCATCAGGCAAATTTTTGCTGTTGTACAAGTTTTCAATCAAAGCGCTGCCGATTGTATCGGTCAGTTGCTTGGTCGAAAAAATCATCTCTTCGTCTACCGGAATTTGATGATGTTTGAGCGCTTGCTTATAACCGTTGATTCTATGCCGGTAAATAGCCAGATCGACGCTGCCGCCAAAATGTACGATCCGTTTACAACCCTGTTTCACGAGATGTTCGGTAGCCTTGTAGGCTCCTTTAAAATCGTCAATAGTGACGCTACTCACATCAAGGTCAGGACAGGTGCGGTCAAAGAATACTAAGGGTACTTTCAGGTTGATGACTTCACGAAAGTGTTTGGAACTAATGGTTTCCATGGATACCGAAACTAACATCCCGTCAATTCTTTTAGACAGAAGTGTACGAACTGCATTTTCCTCAGCTTCAACACTTTCATTTGATTGGCAGATAATGATGTTGTAGCCTGCCAGATTGGCTGTTTTTTCGATACCTCCAATGGCTGAACTGATGAAATGACTATTAATGCGTGGCACAATCACTCCGATGGTATTCGATTTACCGGTTCTCAAACTGCTTGCCGCCACATTTCGCCTGTATCGCATACGCTTAGCACAATCATCTACCGCCTGTTTGGTCTCGTCGCTAATGCCGGGATGGTTGTGCAACGCCCGAGAAACCGTCGATGGAGTGACACCCAGCACTTCGGCAATGTCCATGATGGTCGCCTGTCCGTTTTGTTTTTTTGCTCTCAATGTTTCAAACGACAAAAATACAAAGAAAATGGTAATTACTCGGATACTCTGAAAAAATATTTCAAAAACCGTTTTGTTTATTTATATTTTATCTACTTTTGCGCTGCGTTAGAAGCGGCAATAAGTCCGGTGGACAGCCAGGTCATGCAGATTCTACCCTTTTTTTCGTAATTGACTTCGTCGAGCCTTCGTAACTCATAATTCATAATTTAATTGATGCTTCCTCTTTTTGTACAAAACGACCCCTGGTTGAAACCGTTCGCAAAGCAAATCGCGCAGCGCGAAATCCGTTTATCCCGCAAGGAAAAGGAGTTGACCGGCGGCGGTTCATTATCCGACTTTGCCACGGGGTATCTCTATTTTGGACTGCACCGCGCGGCAAGCGAATGGATTTTTCGCGAATGGGCGCCCAATGCAACTGCCATATACATGATTGGCGAGTTTACCGGCTGGAAGGTAAATCAGGAGTACGCATTGGCGCCGTTGCCCAAAGGCGTGTGGGAACTGAAATTGCCTGCTGACAAACTGCGCCACGGGCAGTTGTACCGTTTGCTGGTATGTTGGAAAGGCGGTCAGGGCGAACGTATACCGTCGTATGCCAACCGCACGGTGCAGGACGAACAAACGAAGATTTTCAGCGCGCAAGTATGGCATCCCGAACAGCCCTATCTATGGCAAACGCCTGCCGCTCCTCTCCTACCCTGCTCTTCCCCTCCTCTAATCTACGAAAGCCACGTGGGAATGGCTACCGAAGAATTTCGCGCCGGCACATTTACCGAATACCGCGACAAGATCATCCCCTACATCAAACAGTCGGGCTACAACACCATTCAATTGATGGCTATACAGGAACATCCCTATTATGGCTCGTTTGGCTATCATGTGTCGAACTTTTTCGCCGTATCGTCGCGTTTTGGAACGCCCGACGAGTTCAAATCGCTCGTCGACACGGCGCATCAGCAGGGGCTGCGCGTGATCATGGATTTGATACACTCACATTCGGTGAAAAATGTTGCCGAAGGATTAAATATTTTTGACGGAACACCCTACCAGTATTTCCATGATGGCGACAGACGCGAGCATCCCGCATGGGATTCGCTCTGTTTCAACTACGGCAAAAACGAACTGCTGCATTTCCTGCTGTCCAACTGCAAGTACTGGCTTGAAGAATACAAAGTTGACGGTTTCCGTTTTGACGGTATCACCAGCATGTTGTATACGCATCACGGGCTGTCGAAAGATTTTACCGAATATGCCATGTATTTCGATGGCAGCGAAGATACGGACGCCACCACTTACCTGATGCTGGCAAACAAGATGATACATCAGGTAAAACCCGACGCCATCACCGTTGCCGAAGAAATGAGCGGTATGCCCGGATTGGCGACGCCGATAGCCGAAGGAGGCATCGGATTTGATTACCGTCTGGCGATGGGAACGCCCGACTATTGGATCAAACTCATCAAAGAACTGCCCGACGAACAATGGGAAGTGGGCAACATCTACTACGAACTGACCCGAAAACGCGACGATGAAAAGACCATCGGCTACGTGGAATCGCACGACCAAGCGTTGGTAGGTGATAAAACCGTCTTTTTCAGATTGATAGACAAGGAAATATACGACAAAATGGATATTTCCGTCAAAAGTCTTGTCGTAGATCGGGGCATGGCGCTGCACAAGATGATCCGTCTGATTACCATTGCTACTTCCGGCAACGGGTATCTGTGCTTCATGGGCAACGAGTTTGGTCATCCCGAATGGATCGACTTCCCGCGCGAAGGCAACAACTGGTCGTACCAGCACGCTCGCCGCCAGTGGAGCCTGTTGAAAAATCCAACATTGAAATTTCGTTTCTTAGCCGAATTTGACAAGGCGATGCTGTCCATACTAAGCGACGGAAATTTTTTCCTGCATCCTGCCGAACTGTTGTACGAAAACAAAGAACAACAGATTTTAGCCTTCCGGCGCAACGAATTGGTTTTCGTTTTCAACTTCAATCCCGATCACTCGTTCACTGATTTTGGTATCCACACCGGCGCCGGCAAGTTTCGCATAGCGCTCAATACCGATTCTCCCAAATTTGGCGGCTTCGGATTGATTGACGAATCGTTGGATTATTTTACCGGCAGCATCTTCGCCGACCGCCCTATGGAAAACAACTACCTGAAAGCGTATTTGCCGGCGCGATCCGGATTAGTATTCAGGAAAACGCAGACAAAAAGCATATATGAGTTGTGATGCTTTTTATAAATGACCGGAGGTCAAAAGCGCTTCCGAAAACTTCCGGAATGCTTTTGCTCTGTGGCTTAACCTGTTTTTTTCATCAAGAGGCATCTGTGCGAAGGTGATGTTATAACCGTCGGGCATGAAAACGGGGTCGTAGCCAAAACCTTCGCTGCCGATGGCTTCTTTAATGATGCGTCCATCAACTATTCCCTCGAAAAGATGCGGGGCGCCGTCAGCGTCAATGTAGGCTATTACCGTTCGGAAACGCGCTTTTCGGTTGGTTTTTCCCGACAGTTCATGCAGGAGTTTGCTCATGTTGGCTTTTGCGCGAACTTCTGACGATCCGTTCACGCCGGCGTAGCGCGCGGAATATACGCCCGGCGCGCCGTTCAGCGCCTCCGTTTCGAGACCTGTATCGTCTGCAAAGCAAGATATACCGTAGCGTTCGTGTATGTGTCGCGCTTTCAGCAGGGCGTTACCTTCGAGGGTGGCTTCGGTTTCCGGAATATCGTCAGTAAAACCAATGTCCGAAAGACCTTTGATTTGAAGATGAGCGGGCAGCATCGCCCGTACTTCTTCCAATTTATGCCGGTTGGCGGTAGCAAAAATCATTTTTTATTGTATTATTCAACATTTTTCAGTTCAAGATTTTCGGCGCGGGCGCGCCATTTGTCTTTGGCGAGTTGCTGCATGTCGGCTTGTGCGTCGCGCTCGTCGATGATTTCAAAACCAAAGATGGTTTCGATAATATCTTCGAGGGTTACAATTCCCGACATGCCGCCGTATTCATCAATAAGAACGGCAAACTGTTCTTTCTTTTTGAGCAAAATATCAAACAATTTTGGGATGGTGATGTGCTCGTAACAGATGACGACGTGACGGCGGAGGTCGCGGATCAGCATATTGCCGTTGCCTTTCCCCAACTGATCCGTAATGTCGTATTTCAGGACATAACCGGTGATATTGTCCGGATTTTTGTCATGTACCGGAAAGCGAGAAAATTTGCGAACTTCCGGATTTTCGAAGAAGTCGGATAAGCAGGTATCTTCCTGAATAGAAACAGTTACCGTTCGCGGGGTCATTATTTCGTTAGCTTTTACAGAACGCAGACGAAGCAGGTTTTTGATGGTTTTGCTTTCAGATTCGGCAAAAATACCTTCTTCCAAACCTATTTCCGTGAGCGCGGCTATGTCTTCGCGGCTCACCTTTTTCTGGGGTCGGTTGCCCGACACCATTCGCGTGATCCCCTTCGATGCCCATACCACAGGATACATGATATATATCATCACATTTACCATCATGGCGACAGGTATGGCTAAAGTCCGCCAATAACGCGCGCCAATGCTTTTGGGAATGATTTCGGCTAAAAGCAACATGATGATGGTGAGCGTAGCCGATACTACGCCAAAATACGCGTCGCCCCATATTGCCGTTGCCTGCGCGCCAACGCCCGACGCGCCTACAATATTGGCAATAGTGTTGAACGACAGGATGGAGGATAACGGACGGTCAATGTTGTCCCGTAATTTTTTCAGTAATCCGGCGTTTTTATTGCCCTTGATTTCCAGCGTCCTGACAAAAGAAACCGATACCGACAGCAATGTCGATTCGGCTACCGAACAAAGGAACGAAACCGAAAGCGCTAAAAAAAAGTATGTGAGGAGGAGAGACAAATGAGGAATTAGGAATTAGGAATTACGAATTGTTTGATGGGTTGGTTGAATGTCTATTTAATCTTTGCAACCTTTCTTCATAACTGCGGATATACATCCGTTTCAATTTTTCGTTCAAAAAAGAACGCTTCGTCAAATCATAGATCAAAGGATGTGCGGTAAGAAAAACATTCATTATTTTGTTGATTTGATGATCAGGTACGCCTATCATTTGGGCAAAATCAATAAAATCTTCTCTGCATGGATGTCCCTTTTGTCTGTATATTTCCGACTGAAATTCTTTTCGGAATAAACCGCCTTCCAAAGCAAAATCCTCATCCTGAATATGCAGGGAAGTGTTCAACAAATCGTAGGCAGGGCTTAACAAATAATCGCCGTTTTCTGATTGCTGTAAAGAAAAATTCTTCAAATGAGCGTCGCCGTTGCTAAACAGGTAATTGAATACAATCAAACGGAAAAATTTGGTTATTTCGACTTTCCATGCTGCTACAAATCTTTGAAACACAACGCCCATATCGGCATAATTTCCTGTATATTTGAAATATTTGCCGTGTGTTTCGTTCGTTTTTTGCAACAACGAGGCGAAGTCTTCCTGTTTTGTTTTTGTGTTGTCCGGTTTAACGTCAAAACGCTTGGTGATGAATGCCATATCTCCGTTTTGGAAAAAAATTAAAGCGTTTTCGGCTGTTTTTATACCATACACCTGACGCGCAATCTGCATGGTCAGGTGTTCATTGGCAGGCAGTTGTTTCCTGTGATTCAGACGCTTATCATCCGGAGCCGGTTTGATAATGTAGCGGCTTTGCATACCTTCCGGAGCAAGGCAAATTTTTCCCTCTACAATAATTGCCGACAGTTTTTCCTGTGCGCCCGAAATAGATATACGCCCGACATTTTGTACGATAAGGTCGCGATTGCTCACATCGTTCGAAAAATCAAGCATATGGTTTAGCTTCTTGCCGTCGAACATGCGCTGCAATGCTGTCGGGCAGTACGTACTATGTCCGGCGGCAAGCGTTCCGGGACAATTATGGATGACGAATGCCTGTTTCATATATTTACTTTTTCAACCGTGACTGCGCCAATAACATCCGTATGAGCCGTAGCCATTAAAAGACCGAATGCGTCTTCTTCGTCAATTTTGAATAACCGGCATTGGATCCGTTTGTTTGCGCCTTCCGACAGCATATTGAAGAAAAACGGAAAAAACGTTTTTGAATGATATTCCCGCTGCTTTTTCGGCAAACTGATACTGACGGACGAATGACAGGGATTGGAAAAATAATCGTCGTCGTAGCGGAATGTATATGAACCATCATTGTTTTCCATGAGCGTTCCCGCCAATATTTTGTTCATGTAAATCCTTGCTGTTCTCATTATTCAATTGTACGTTTAATTTTCTCATTTTCTTTCTGCTCTTTTTCGGGAAGTGAAGCGGAGATCATCGCGCACAGCGCTATATCGCCGGTAACATTTACGGAAGTGCGCACCATATCCAACGGGCGGTCAACGCCCAGAATCAACGCCAGCCCATGTGCAGGTATACCGACAGAAGAAAGCACCATAGTCAGCACTACATAACTGCCGCCCGGAATGGCAGGCGCGCCAATAGATGATACGGTGGTCATAAAAATGATGGTCAGCATCTGCCCAAGCGTCAAATCCAAACCAAGCACCTGCGCAATGAAAATGACCGAAATGGTTTGAAAACAACTGGTACCATCCATATTGATGGTGGTTCCGATAGGTATGACAAACGAACAAACCTCTTCGGGTAATTTCAGTTTGTTCTTGGCTATATCCATCGTAACAGGCATTGTAGCGGCGCTCGAACTTGTGGTAAACCCGACAAGTTGCGCCGGATACATTTCCTTCAGATAACGTTTGACGGGAATTTTTGAGAAAAAATGAACCAAAAGCGGATAAAAAACAAAGAGAATGAACAATAATCCGGTAAGCACCGTAACGGCATATACCGCCAAAGCCCCGAACAGACTTATATTCCCCGACGTATCAATCACCAGTCCCGCCATCAAAGCCATCACGCCGTATGGCGCTGTTTTGATAACAAAACCGATCATTTTCAAAATCACGGCATAAATTGAGTTTAAGAGGTTCAATAACGGCTCCACATTTTTTTTCCCGACAGTTAGGGCGGCAATGCCAAAAAGCAGCGCAAAGAATATGACCTGCAACATTTTGCGGTTGTCGCCTATGGATGCAAAAAAGTTATCGGGTACCACCTCAAACAGGAAGCTGAGCGGCGCTTTTTCGGTCTGCTCTTCCAGAACCGCGCTCACTGTTTGGCTAATCGACTCTTCCATGATGCCCGATGTTCCGGCGTCGTAGAATTGACCGGGCTTGACTGCCAGCGCCAAAGATACGCCCACCATAATGGCAACAACAGTGGTGAAAAAGTATAAACCAATCGTTTTCAACCCCAATTTCGATAGTCGGCTGGTATCCGTTAAATCAATCACTCCCTTCACAAGCGAAACAAATACCAACGGAACGGCTACCAACTGAAGCATCCTGATGAATATCTGCCCCCACGGTTTTACCCAATCGGTAATCACTTGTTGCCCGTTCATCTTCAAGGCAACCATCCCTACGATAATCCCTGCGCACATACCCGCCAATATTTGCAGATAAACAGGGAATTTTTTTCTTTTTTGATTCACATCCAAAAATTTTGATTTTTTCGACGTACAAAAGTAGAAAATATTCGTTACTTTTGCCGTAAAATTTTAGAAGTTGAACATTATTTTTCGATCGCTCGCACGTGTCTGCAACCTGATGCTCTACCCTGCAAGGGAGTGGGAACTGATTGCAGCGGAAAACAACAACCGGAAAACGGTTTATATCCGGTTTGTGGCGCCGTTGCTCTGCCTGATCACTATAACCACGCTCATCGGCACATGGCTCTACGTTTCGCGCGAAAAATATTCAGTTGCATATGTGCTGTACTGGATCGTCTTTATGTGGACGTCGCTCAGCGCCGGCTTGTATCTTTCAGCGTTTCTGATTGCCGAAATCATGGCGCATCAGGTAGGAAAGAAAGACCACGACCGCTCTTTTGCTTTGATGGCGTATGCCTCCGGAGCAGCCTACCTGACCATTGCCGTCGTAGCGTTGTTATCGTCTCTAAACGAATTGATTGTACTGGCTTTTTATGCCTGTTACCTGTATTGGAAAGGGATACCCCATCTTATTCAGGTGGATGGACAAAAACAAATGATATATGGACTGTTTTCGTTCATCATTGTGCTATTGGTATATTTGTTGATGTTCTTTTTCTTCGGAAACGTACTGAAAGCGGTGATTTTGTAGTTTGAAGTTTGAGGTTTGAGGTTTGAGGTTTGAGGTTTGAGGTTTGAGGTTTGAGGTTTAAAATTTATAATTGTTCATTGTTCATTGTTCATTGTTAAATGTTCATTGTTTATGCTCGTTTATCTTGATTTATTGTCACATACGCTTCAATATGGCGTTGAAAAATCCGACCGGACGGGGACGGGTACTGTCAGCGTGTTCGGATACCAAATGCGTTTCGACCTTGCAAAAGGGTTTCCGCTGCTCACCACCAAGAAACTGCACATCCGCTCCATCATCCACGAATTGTTGTGGTTCCTGCAAGGATCAACCAACATCGGATATTTGCGAGATAACAAAGTAACCATCTGGGACGAGTGGGCGGACGCGCAGGGCGAACTGGGTCCTGTTTACGGTTATCAATGGCGCTCGTGGCCCGCTGCCGACGGACGCCACATCGACCAAATTACGCAAGTGGTAGATTCCATCCAAAACAACCCCGATTCGCGGAGGCATATCGTTTGCGCGTGGAACGTGGGCGACATCGACAAAATGGCGCTTCCGCCATGCCATGCGCTTTTTCAGTTTTATGTAGCCGACGGAAAACTCTCGTGCCAATTGTACCAGCGCAGTTGCGATATTTTCCTCGGCGCGCCCTTCAACATCGCTTCGTATGCGCTGCTCACGGCAATGATGGCGCAAGTGTGCGGGCTAAGACCCGGAGAATTTGTCCACACCCTTGGCGATGCGCATATTTATCTGAACCATCTGGAACAGGTAAAACTGCAACTTACCCGCGCGCCCCGCCCTCTACCTGTCCTGAAACTCAACCCCGACGTGAAGTCGATTTTCGACTTCCGATATGAAGATTTTAGTATCGAAGGATACGAACCGCACCCGCACATTAAGGGAGAAATTGCAGTGTGAATACGTTCCTTTTCGACCGGCGAAAATTATTTAACCTTATACGCCATCAGCGTATCTCCGTGCCTGATGTACATCACCCCTTCATGGATTACCGGATGCGCCCAGTGTTGATTTGTGCCTAATGTTACTTCAAAACTGCTTACCAACTCGTACCTTTCCGGATTTGGTTTAACAAGGCTCATCGTGCCTTTGTCGCTATAAACATATAATAGTCCGTCGGCGTATATCACGTTGCACTCGCCGCTGTCGCCGGTTCTGTA
>Ga0099364_10011515_pt1 | contig 12079 bp, 8 predicted proteins | sample TergutTh196P3_FD_73070 | JGI IMG/M metagenome (GOLD analysis project Ga0099364, IMG submission 73070) | Microcerotermes parvus P3 segment gut microbial communities from Pointe-Noire, Republic of the Congo - Th196 P3 | ecosystem: Host-associated > Arthropoda: Insects > Digestive system > Gut ...
TTTTCCGTCTATGCTGCGGCAGGCGGAGCGGCTTTAACAGAATCGGTTGACCTTTCAAACACATACCTTGAATGGGCGCGGGATAATTTTTTGTTAAATGGATTCCACTCCGGCACAAACAAACTAATCCGTGAGGATGTCCTTAAATATCTTGGAAAAGCGGTAACTACAAAAAACCGCTGGGATATTATCGTTCTTGATCCTCCGGCTTTTTCTAATTCTAAAAAAATGGAAGACAGCTTTGACCTAAAGCGGGACTTAAATACCCTAGTAAATCAATGTATTTACTTACTTGCAAGGGGAGGGAAGCTCTATCTTAGCGTAAATACCGGATATTCCTTTGATTCTAACTATGCGGTAGACATGAGCCTTGCCCCCAGATTAAGCAATCTTCTAATCACTGATTTAACAGATAAAATGACGGATGAGGATTTTAAGGGTAAAAAGCTCCCTAAGACATTTTTGTTCCATGTTAGTTGAATTTTGATGTTTTTTGTATTAGAATTTAGTTAATATGAACACCTTAAAAAACATTTTCCTTGGGAAGCGATATTCCACACTAACAAATGTTAATGAACAGATAAGATATATGATTATGAATTCGATATTCATAGTAGCGATAATTCCTTTAACTATTTTTGGCATTCAAGGGATGTCTGTAGATACGGTCAGAGCTACAATCAACTTTGCTATAGTTACCATAGCATTAATATCTTTAATTTTAATGCGTACAAAAATACCATTAAAAATTATACCAATACCGATAGTTACAATGTTTGGAGCTTACTGTGTTTTTCTTCTTTATAACGGCACACTTCATCTGTGGGTATCAATTTGGATATTTTCATTTCCGTTAATATCGATTTTTTTATGCAAGATGACCTTAGGGGTAATTAAATCTACAGCGGTTATTATTGCAGCCGGAATGTTATTATACAGACCCGGAACTGCGGCTTTTGAAATGGATGGCGCTATAAAGTTTAGATACATTGCAGGATATGTTTTTATCCTTGCATTAACAATTATTTTTGAATATGTCAGCATACGAAAAGACAGAAAAGAAGCAATTCTTAACAATGAGCTAAATAAAGAACGGGATAACCTAAAAAAAGAAGTTGCCAAAGCAACTAACGATATTTCCAACCATTTAGAAAAAGCAACAGAAGGCGGCAAACAGCTTAATAAGGTAATAGTGGAATCTTCGGAAGCGTTAGGTGTAATTACAGGGAATATGGAATTAACTCTTTCAGAAACAAATACACAGCTTAAATCTGTTGAGCAAACTTCAGACTTTGTTTCCAGTATTGTATTCTCTATAAATAATTTGGAAGAATCTGTTACTTCACAAGCTTCTCATATAAACAGTTCATCAGCATCAATAGAAGAAATGGTTGCAAACATAGATTCAATCCGCTCGGTTGCAAATGGAATAACAAAAACTGCGGATGCTCTTGCCCAATCGTCTGCTTCCGGCAATGAAATGATGCAAAAACTTTCAGAAGAAGTAGGGCATTTACATGAAAGAGCGCAAATGCTGCAAGAAGCCAATAAAATTATTCAGGTTATTGCCGCAAAAACAAATCTTCTTGCCATGAATGCGGCTATTGAGGCAGCCCATGCAGGAGAATCCGGCAAAGGCTTTGCCGTTGTTGCCGATGAAGTCCGTAAACTTGCAGAATCTTCAAGCAAAGAATCAAAAGGCATTAAAGATGAAATAAATAGAATGAATGAATCCATTAAAAGTATTGCCGATGTTACAGGAAAAACCGTACAATCCATGAATTTAATTTTTAATGAGATAACCAATATGGACAAGGCTTTTATTCAAGTAAACGAAGCTGTAGAAGAACAGGCTGTAGGAGGCTCTCAAATCCTTGAAGCGTTAAAAACCATTAAAGAGGAAACTGAAAAAGTCCGCTCAGAAAGCGTAGACATACACGAACAAAGCGGTTCAATTGCCAAAGAAATGAAGACCCTACAAAAAGTTTCAGAAAATGTAACCAATAGAGTAACAGAAGTAAACGAAGCCAGCAAAAAAATATCCGTATATTTAGACAGCGCCAAACAAATTGTTGCTACTTAAGGGGTCACGATGAAACGCGGATTTACACGGATTGAACGCGGATTAATGCGGATTATCTTAGCTAGTTAAGATAAATATATCTAACAAACCAATCTTAAAAATTTAAAATTTTAATATAGCTATGAGAGGATAAGTTATCTTAGCTCTCATAGCTCTCCGCGTAAATCAGTAATATCCGCGTAAATCCGCGTTAAATGGTGACCCCGTTAAATATAGAGCGCATTTTTGCAAAGTAATCATCTGCTTGAGCTTCATCGGGGACAGTATCTTTAACAGGTTCGTGGATCTTTATAAGCTCGCCGGGTATTTCAGATAAAAAGGGTGAAGGTTCACAGATAAGGGTGTTTTGCATTTTACGGCGTTGATGGCAGGAAGTGATAAATAACTTTTCTCTTGCCCTTGTGATAGCAACATAAAAAAGACGGCGTTCTTCTTCTATACTGCCGGCTTCTTCTTCACCTTCACTTATTGATTTTTCATGGGGGATTAACCCTTTTTCTGCGCCTGCAATAAATACAACCGGAAACTCTAAACCTTTGGCGGCATGAATTGTCATTAAATTAACTTTTCCTTTATTGTCATCATTCCCGTCATCTTTTGTGATTAGGCTTATGCGGTTTAACCATGAGTAGAGACCGGTATCAAGGGTGTCAGAGTCGCTTTCCCAATTTTGAATCATCCTTATAAAATATTCTATGTTATTGTATTTCCATCTTGCTTTTTTTTCATCTTTGCTGTGTTCAATAACAAGATAACTCCAGTAATCAATATTATCAATTAATAATTTTACACAGTTTGATAAAGACCACCGATTCCCCGGCTCTCCTTTGCGTTCTAAAAACAGTGTTCTGAAATTTTCAATCATGCCGGAGAATTCTTCCAGTTCTGTTGCAGCTTTTTTATCCTGAAAAAGCTCTTTCTGCCCCTGCTGTCTTGCATAATTAATTCGAGCCAATGCAGACCATAAACTTGTGTGATTTTTTTTGGCATTTTCACTTAATGACAAAATGCTAGTTTTTCCAATTCCTCTTCTGGGAGTATTTATAATTCGTAAAAGACTTACATCATCATCAGGGTTTGCTATAAGCCGCATATAAGAAATAATATCTTTAATTTCTTTGCGTTGGAAAAAACTTGTTCCTCCGGAAACTTTGTAGGGTATATTCTCTGCTAAAAACGCTTCTTCAATATTGCGCATTAAAGAATTTGTCCTTGTAAGCACCCCAAAATCATGGTAATTTAGGTTTTCAGAAAGTAAAATATCCCGTACTTGATTTGCTATAAAGTCAGCTTCTGCGCTTTCATTTTCCGGGTGATGCAGTTCAATGGGTTTACCGCCGTGTTTGCCAGACCACAGTTTTTTGTCTTTTCTGCCGGTATTGTTAGAAATAACTCCGTTAGCTGCATCAAGAATATTAGAAGTTGAACGGTAATTTTGCTCAAGTTTAATTTCTATTCTTTTAGGAAAATCTTTTTCAAACATTAAAATATTTTCATAGTTAGCGCCTCTCCATGAATATATTGATTGATCATCATCACCCACAACACATACATTGGCGTTTTTACCCTCTGTTAAAAGTTTTAGCAATTTATACTGAATTAAACTGGTATCCTGAAACTCGTCTACCATGATATATTTGTATTTTTGGCGGTATTTTTGCAGAATATCACCGTGATTTTCAAATAATTCAAGCGGAATAGTTAAAAGGTCGTCAAAATCAACGGAATTATAAACTTTAAGACCGGCTTGGTATTCATTATAAACATCCTGCATTGTAGCATCCCCTGTCCATTGAACCATCCCGGTTTTTATTTTAGAAAATTGCTGACTAAGAGAATATACATCAACATTTTTTGCGTTTATTTTACATTCTCTTAAAGATTCTTTAATAAGAGTCATTTTATCGGTTTCATCATAAACAGAAAAGTTTTTTCTATATCCTAAAATTTCCGCATCTTCCCTTATTACCTGAAGTCCAAAAGCATGAAAAGTGCTGACAGTAAGGCTTTGTAATTTTTTACCGGTTATCTCTTTTACCCTTGTTTGCATTTCCCGTGCTGCTTTATTTGTAAAAGTAAGGGCTAAAATATTTGACTGCGGTATTCCTTTTTCCAGCATATGTGCAATACGGTAAGTAATTACCCGTGTTTTGCCTGAACCTGCACCTGCTATAATTAGCACAGGTCCTTCAATAGTGGTTACCGCCTTAACTTGAGGCTCATTAAGTTCTGCCGTAAAATTTAATTTAGCCATTTTAGACATTGCTCTGCAGGAATTTTGCTATACCGCGCCCCGCTTTTCCCCGGTGGCTAATATTGTTTTTTTCTTCATCTGAAAGTTCGGCAAGGGTTCTTGAAAACTTGGGAACAACAAAAATTGGGTCGTACCCAAAGCCGCCATCACCTCTTAAAGATTTTATAATTTCACCTTCCAATGTTTCCTGAACTACAAAAAATCGATTTTCATCAAACAAAAGAACCATGGCGCAGACAAAGCGGGCAGTTCTTATTTTGCTGTCTCCCAATTCATCAAGCAAGAGTAGGTTTTGCTGTTTGCTTGTTAATTTTTTTCCGTTAACTTCTCCGTAACGAGCAGACAGCACGCCGGGTCTGCCGCCCAAGGCATCGACACAAAGGCCGGAGTCATCTGCAATTACAGGATCGTTCTTTTTTCCAAGAAGCTTTTTTAATTCACGGGCTTTAAGCAGGGCATTTTCATAAAACGAGTCCCCTGTTTCATCGGGGTTAAATGAAATCCTGTGTTCAGAAGGTATGTGCAAGCTCCTGCCAAGAATGGCCTGAAGCTCCTTCTTTTTGTGGGCATTATTTGTGGCAAACCATATTTTCATACTTTAATATAGACATTTTTTGAATTTTAATCTATACTTAAAATAAGCTATGAAGAAATATTTTGTTTTAATATCGATACTAATAATTGCGGTTTCTCTTTCTTGTTCAAGGTCAAAGCCGGATATTACATTTGGGTCTCTACAGCTTGTTTTGTATCAGGATGATTCCGGAGTTAAGGAGCATTTTTCATTTTTTATTATTCCCCATGATGAAGACGGAATAGATAACCTAGATAATCTATATTTATATAACGATAAAGAACAGCTCCGTTGGCAGATTAATAACGATGAATGGATTACATACCAAGATGATTACAGAATATGGATTGGAACAAGAAGTATTTCCGTGCCGGAAGGGGATTTGCCGCGGGGAGTGTACCGTGCGGTTTTGGTAAATAAGGGCGGGGAAAGTACGGAGCGCAGCTTTACATTCGACGGCAATGTCCGCTTTCCATTCCCTGATATTATTGTTGCAGGCGGTAATTATACAATCAATTCCCAATGGCCTGTGAACAAGCTGCTTTGTTATGACAGCGCAGGAACATTTGTCAGAGAAATAGCTTTGCAGTCCCTGTCAGGCAGCATTTCTCAGCTAAACCTTCCTTCTAATGTTGTAACAGTTGCTCTTTGGGCGGAAGATGAAGCTAATTCCTGCAGTGCATATACAAATGTGGTTTCTGTTCGGTAAATTAGTATGAATAAAAGTTTTGTAATAAGAGCAGGGCGATTCACAGATGCCCAAAAAAATGCTTATAATAAACTTTATGAAAAATATATAATTCCATTCAGTGAAGAAAAAATTAATACAAACAATACTATTATGGAAATTGGTTTTGGTATGGGCATTGCAACTGCCGCAATAGCCCAAGATAATCCGGATAAAAATTATCTTGGCATAGAAGTTCATCGTCCCGGAATTGGAAAGCTGTTATTGGAAATAGAAAAAAACGCTATTTCCAATATAAAAATAATAGAGTTTGATGCTGTTCAAGTGGTGGAACACATGATTCAGCCTGCATCATTAGAGGGCATCCATCTTTTTTTTCCAGACCCTTGGCCAAAAAAAAGACACCACAAACGCCGTCTTATACAACGCCCGTTTACTGAAAAGCTGGCTTCATGCCTAAAACCCGGCGGTTATTTATACATGGTAACAGATTGGGAAGATTATGCCCTTTTTGCGCTGGAAGAATTAAACGCAACACCCGGCTTAAAAAATGAATATAACGATTTTGCCCCGCCCCAAGAATGGCGGCCAAAAACAAAATTTGAAAACAAGGGACTAGCTAAGGGTCATGCAATAAAGGAATTATTATTTAAATGCTGTTAACAATAGATATTGGAACCAGTAATTTTAAATCCGCTCTTTGGGACTATGAAGGAAACCGCCTGGGCTTTGCATCAGCCCCCATGTCGCATGACGGAGATACAGGGCAATGGCTTAAAGGGTTTAAATTCTGCTGTAAGCAATTGGGTAATCAAGACAAAGTTGAGGCTATTGTTATAAGCGGACAGGGTCCCACGCTTGTACCAATTCTTAAAAACGGCACTGCCTCTGATGCAAGGGTGTGGTTTGATCGCAGTGCGGAAGAGTATCAGGCACAAGTTTCTGAAGTGATGGGCGGATATGTTGACGCCGCTTTTTTTCTGCCAAAAGTATTAATGCTTAAAAATGAAGAAGAGGAGTTGTATGCTTATACCAAACATTTTTTGGGCTGCCCTGAATATCTTGCATACAGGCTTACAGGAAACGCTTGCTCTGTATTTCCTTCTGATGGATTTGACCGCTGGTTTTGGAATGATAGTGCCTTAAAAAAACTTGGCTTGGATAGTTCAAAGTTCCCTCCCTTTATTTGTCCCGGAGAAAAATTCGGCACATTATTGGACCGTACCGCACAAGATTTTGGCTTTAAGAGCGGCATCCCTGTAATTTCCGCAGGACCGGACTTTTTTGCCGCAATATTGGGTGCGGGAATTACAAAACCGGGACAGGCTCTTGACCGAACAGGCTCATCAGAAGGGATTAATCTTTGTACGGAGAATCGAGTTAATGCGGACAAGCTAATGTCCTACGGACACCCAATCAAACCATACTGGAATCTGTCAGGTAAGATCGATTCGTCAGGCTTTGCAATAGAGCAGACAAGTGAAATACTGGGGCTTTCTGATATAAAAGATTTTTTTGCCATAGCGCGAGAAAGTGAAAACCCAACTCAAAGAAATGCAGCTAACGCCCTTCTGGAAGAATTATGTTATAAAGTAAAAGAAATAATAGACAAAATGGAAAGTACAGGCGTAAAAGTAAACTTATTAAGGGTAACAGGCGGAATGTCGGCAAATGATTACATGAATCAACTTAAAGCCAATATAACAGGCAAAGAAATACAAACCCTTGTTTACAAAGAAGCCGAGCTTTTAGGCTGCGCTATAATTGGCTCTTGCTATCTTGGAAAATATACCTCGTTTAAAGAAGCTTGTGCAAAAATGGTGAGGGTAGAAAAAAGTTATAGACAATATTAAGCAGATTCTTCAGGATAGCGTTCTCTAGTTTGTTTAATGCCGGGAAGGATTTCAAAGAAAATTTCTACTAGTTCCGGATCAAACTTTGTGCCGGAAAGTTTTTTTATTTCATTTAGAACATCATCTTCTGTCCACGGTTCTTTGTAAACGCGCTTTGAACAAAGAGCGTCATAAACATCTGCAAGGGCAACAATTCTTCCTGCTAGGGGGATTTCTTCTCCCTTCTTGCCAATGGGGTTTCCTTGATCATCGGCTTTTTCAACTTCACCTGTAATAGGGTCTATCCAGCCCGGATATCCCGTGCCGTCCCAGTTTTCATGATGTGTAAGAGATATATCTTTGGATAAATAATCTGCGGGAGAACTTGGGTCACTGAAAAGGCTTGCGCCATAAACAGTGTGATTTTGCATTATTTTATATTCTTCAGGAGTAAAGCGGGCAGGCTTTTTTAAGATTGAATCAGAAATGGCAACTTTTCCTACATCATGAAGCATGGCGCTTACTTTTAAGGTGTCGCGGAATCTTTCTTTTTCATCTTGAGGTATATGGTGATGAAAAGCCCAGCGGTCATAAATATCTACTGAATAACCTGCAACACGGTTTACATGTGTTCCTGTTTCTTTTGGGTCTCTTAGCTCGGACATTTTAATCATTCTTAAAATCATAGCACGGGTTATATATGCTCTTTGAAGAACCATTGTAGCGTTTATTGCAAAATGGGTAAGAAGGATTTCATCATCTGAAGTAAATGGTACAACATCTCCTGATCTGTCTTTTGCGTTCATAACTTGGATAACACCCATTACTTTTTGATCAGTTGCTAATAATGGAATTGTTAAGCTGGATATTGTTTTATAGCCTGTAATTCTGTCAAAAGAAGAATTAAAAGAGTAGGGTGCTTCTTGTGGGATATTATACATATCCGGAACATTAATAGATGTTTTTTTTAAGGCGCAATACCCTGAAATTGATTTTTCACTGATTGGGACTGAAAAAATAGAGTAGATCATTTTTTGACCGGGCGGAATATGTTTTTGAAAAGTATCGTTCTGAGAATATTTTATGGCAAGTTTTTCTATTCCTTCCTCACCATCTTCTGTAGGGGCAACAATATAGATTGAGCCTGCATCTGCATTAACTACATTTCTTGCTTCAAAGAGGATCCTTTCCAGCAATAGGTCAAAGTCCTGTATCTGGTTAAGCTCAGAGTCAAGCTGAATAATCTTTTTAAAATCAGCTGCTTCTTTCATTTTTTCTCTTAAATAGCTCGGGTTCCACCGGTTCTAAGCCCGGCTTCATAAAGCTTGCCGCAGGAGATGAACATTGGCAGTTTTGATCCTGCTAAAATAATGTCAGATTCCTTTGCCATTTCTATCATATCCCTTCCGGGTATTTTTCCCCGGACAAATATAACAGCGTGAATATCCAAAAGCTCTGCCGTTCTGATTACCTGAGGGTTTACAAGACCGGTTAAAAGCAATACTTTGTCTTTTACAAAGGCCATTACATCACTCATAAGGTCTGCCCCGCAGGCAGCTTCTACAACCAAGCTTGAATTTTCCTCTCCAATAAAAAATTGCCCTTCCAGTAAGGTTACTGCTTCTGCTACGGTCATTTTTCCTCCCCGTACAATTTATATGTCAAAAAAGTATAGACATATTTAGAATAATATATTATTTTAATAGTTATGTAAAGCCCTGACTACTAAGCTTCGTTTTAGTAGTCAGGCTAAGGGAGGTAGTATGGCAGAAAAAATAATGCACAAAAAAGAGTCAAAAAAAGCACCCCAAAAGACTCTCAAAGAAAAGCGCGAATTAAAAAAAGCCAAAAAAAACAGCAAAAGCGACAGCTAATGATTAATGCCGGGGCGCATATGCGCCCCGTAACATTACTACTTTATCAATATAAACTCTACCCTTCTATTTTTCCACCAATTATCTCTATCTTCATAGGGTACTACCGGGTTTGAGCCGCCGGCTCCAATTGCGGACAGCCTGTTTCTTGCCACCCCGTATCTTACCAATTGGTCAACAACTGCCCTTGCTCTGGCTTCACTGAGCCGCTGGAGTTCTACCTGTTCACGGTCTCTTGCGGGGCCTGCGGGCTGGGTTGGGTTAGCATGACCCTCTACTTGTACCCGATAATCGCGGAATTTGTTAAGAATTTGGGCAATACGGCGTAAAATACGGGTATTGTTATCTACTACATCCCTTGGCAGATCGTTAAAGTCTGCATAATTTGGCCTAAATACAATTGACGGTACCTGCATTTTCAGCCTGTCTCCGTCTCTTATAACCAGTACATCTACGCCAATTCTGCCTTCTGTAGAGCTTGAGTTGCCCAAGGTGTCGGCTGCCGTAAAGGTATATGGATAATCCATAGCGGACTGGACAAGTTCGCCCCTGTTGCTTCTGCCGTCCCAGATAATCTGGCTTGCAGGGCTGCCACGGCCTTCAAAGACGCGGAATACATTGTATGGCGGTTCCGGCTCACGGATTTCTATTTTCCATGTGGCAATAGGAGATGCATCCTGAGCTGAAAGCCTGATAAAGAGTTCATCATCATCGCCGTCATTGTCCGGGCTGAAATATTCGGGAGTAGAGGCAAATGTAAGAACAGGCCCTGAAACATCAACAAGAACATTCGTTGCAGAAGCTGTTACAACATCGCCTCTGGTGTAATTTACCGTAAGTTGAGGAGTGTATGTACCTTCACGAATCTCTCCCTGTTCTGTAAGGCCGTTCCAGCCCTGTGTTGTGGGGACTCTGCCGGTGCCTTCATAAGTTCTATGTGCAACACCTCTTTCATCTTTTAATTCAAGCTTCCAGTTTTCTATGCCGTCTGTTAATAAAAGCCTGATATTAAAATCTACCATGTTTGCAGTTTGTCCCGCTCTTGGTGCAATTGCATTAACAGAGCTTGTAAGGAAAGCTCCTGCTACACGGGAATCTAAAATAATATTAGAGGCATCTGCACTTGCGGAATTTCCTGCTTTGTCTGTGGTACTTATTCTGTAGCTGTAAACACCGTCAGGAGCAGTTTGACCTGAATCATTTTTTCCGTCCCAAACAATAGGGCCGGGTGCGCCGCTTTGCGGAGAGAATGTCCTGACTTTTTGACCGGAAGCATCAAATATTTCTGAGACCCATGCATCTTCATTGGAGCCGCGGTGGTTAAAAGTAACTGTCCTGTTACCGCCTGTTCCCATAGGGTCAAATATTCTTTGAGCATCTGTCATTGCATTTATGGCAATTGTAGGAGCCGCATTTTTTATTCTGGTTTGATATACTTGAGTTGTGGCGCTGTTTCCATGCTCATCTGTAGCTGTAATTGTAAATGTGTAGTTTCCGTCAGGTGCAAGGGTTCCGTCATTTCTAAGCCCGTCCCACCTCATGGAAGAAGGAATTTCAATCTGATTTTTTACTTTTACAATTCGTTCAAAGAAATCTTTAATATTAAAGCTTTCAAATCTTTGTTCTTTATTTTCTATAGTGCGAACAGTATTGCCTCTTTCATCTTTAATTTCCATAGACCAGTTTGTAATAAAGCTTTGGTCTGTAATGGAAATTGGGAATTCAAGGGCATCGGAAATTCCGTCATTATTTGGAGAGAACCACAACTGTTCAGAGTAATCCGGTCTTATTGCGGGGGGCTGGGTATCTGCGCGGCCAACATGCCAACTGACACCGCCGCCAACTGCTGTAATATCTTCATACAGGGGTTTGAATGCCGCGCTGACTTTAAGATCCCCGTCAGAAGGAAGCCGTCCGCCGGCAATTCGTTCACCGCCTGATGGAAGCAATATATTTACGGTTAAGCCAATTGATGGAATAGGATTAAAAACATCGTGTTTCATTTCCTTGACATTTAAGCCAGAACCGCCCGGCCATGAGGCTGTAACATTAATAATTTCTGCAATTTGTAGATCGATACCTACTTTAAAAATCATATTTACATATTTATTATAATCTTTGTGAAAGTATAAAAGACCCGGGAAAGAAAAATCGGTTTTAAAATTAAGCGCTAAAGGATCGGCTTTGTCTTCTTTACCTTCTATACGGAATAAATCAAATGAGACTCCTGCCGCAGGGGTAAACCATGTTGGGTGATAGCTAAGACCAAGCTCGCCAAGTACAACACCCATTGTAAAGTTCTTTAAAAAGCCAAGGTCTCCCAGATTATAACGGAAGCCCAAATCTGCAGAAATGGTATTTCTGTTGTCTGATCCAAAGCCAAAGTTAAAACCAAGCCCAACCGACATTCCGGGATATACTTCCTTAGCAGCAAAGATGTTGCCCCCAAATGTAGGTCCAATATCAAATAAGCTGGTTTCTTTTTGATCTATCCCGATAAGCCTGAGAGAGCTGCCAAATACTCCAAATTTAGTAGGAAATAATCCGCCTAAATAAAGAGAATGTGAATAATTGGTAGCATCTGTATTGGGGATTAATAAATAGCCGGCATCAAAGATCATTCGTGTGGCATCTCCGCCTTGAGCGGGGTTTATGGAGCTTGCAGGGGCTCCCCCTGTAGAAGTGGTAAAAGCTCCCGCACCTGCCAATTCAGCCGAATAAAGTGACGGAACGGTATCTGCGGCTCTTGCCGGGGCTGCCCATAGAGTACCTGT
>Ga0099364_10011516_pt1 | contig 12078 bp, 14 predicted proteins | sample TergutTh196P3_FD_73070 | JGI IMG/M metagenome (GOLD analysis project Ga0099364, IMG submission 73070) | Microcerotermes parvus P3 segment gut microbial communities from Pointe-Noire, Republic of the Congo - Th196 P3 | ecosystem: Host-associated > Arthropoda: Insects > Digestive system > Gut ...
CGTGAAGGCAGATATAGATTTAAACGTACATGGCGAAATTTTCTGCGGTTTCTTTAAGGCGTACTTCTACGTTGTACTTACCTACTATGACAGCCATATGACCCGGCAAGAGGTATTCAACGTCCAATTTTTGTAATTTCTCAATACTTTCGAGAAGCTGTTTATGGTCGCCTCCGGGCAGGTCCCTTCTTCCGTGACTGTGGTCAAAGAGGGCGTCCCCGCAAATCAGCGCTTTTTTTTCAGGCCAGTATATGCTCACTGAGCCAGGCGTATGCCCCGGCGTATGGTAAATTTGAAGTTCCGTTTCATTTATGGAAAGTATGCCTTCTTCAAGCGGCATATCAAAGGCTATTTCCGGAAGATCCATATTGAGCATTTTGGAAAGTCCGCCTCTTGTTTCTGCATAAAAAGCTATTTCCTCTTTGTGCATCCCTATTTTTGCAGGCAATGATGCAAAATTGACCGATGCCTCAAAGTGGTCGGGGTGGCAATGAGTACTTATAACATAGTCTATCTTGTCAGACTTTATGCCGTCATTGAGCAGGTGTTCAATCTGAACGTCAAAAAGGTATTTCATGCCGGGGTCAAAAAGCATATTCAGCGGCTCGGCAAAATAATACATATTACCGTTATTTTCCCAAATCCCGCGCCAAATATATGAATAAATGCCATCCGTCAGTTTCATGCCTTAGGTCTCCTTTTCGGCAAAACAGGTCAGGCAGACGAGCTGGGCTTTTGCTGAGTTATTTGTTCTCCGGAAGACACGTCTTTTGTCACCCACATATTGCCGCCTATTACGGCGCCGGCGCCTATGGTTATGCGTCCAAGTACTGTCGCGCCAGCATAAATTATGACATTATCTTCAACTACCGGGTGGCGTGCAATACCTTTGATTGGATTCCCATGTTCGTCTTTTGGAAAACTCTTTGCGCCCAGAGTTACGCCCTGATATATTCTAACGTTGTCGCCTATTATGGCCGTTTCGCCTATAACAGTTCCCGTGCCGTGATCTATAAAAAAACCTTTGCCTATGGACGCCCCGGGGTGAATATCTATACCCGTTTCAGAGTGAGCCATTTCACTTATAAGCCTTGGAATTATAGGCACATTGAGCCGGTACAGTTCGTGCGCAATACGGTGATTGGTAAGAGCCCGAATGCTTGGGTATGCAAAGATTACCTCTCCGACACTGCGAGCTGCCGGATCCCCGTCATACGCAGCCTGAACATCTGAGAGGAGCATATCACGTATGGATGGCAGCCGCTCAAATAATTGCTGAGCGGCTATTGTAGTATCGGCATGGCACTGGGTGCAGGGACGCGATTCCTCTATACACGAGAAGCAAAACCCCCTGAGTACCTGCTCTGAAAGTATGGCGTGGCATTTAGCAAGCGTCGAGCCTATGTAATAACCGATTGTTTCCTCGTTGAGTTCCGAATTGCCGTAATATCCCGGAAAAATAACCGAGCGAAGCAACTCAAGAAGCGTCTTGAGTTCCTCTACCGAAGGCATCGGTATATCCACATGGTACGGGCTGGAAAATCTCCGGCTCAAGTATTCAACCTTGCTGAGTTCTTCTACTGTTTTTTGTATTCCTTTTGTCATAGTATGTGCAGCCTTATGGATTGATCTACCTTTTCTTTAAGGGTGGAGCTTATCATCTCGTAAGTGCCTGTACGGCTTGCGGCACAAGAGGCGCAAGCTCCCTTGTAGCGTATGTATATGTCGGTCATATCGTCGGCGGCATCCTTCATGTCAACTACTTCTACGCTGCCGCCATCACTGTTAAGTACCGGCAGTATCGATTCCGAGATAACCTTCTGAACCATCCCATGCCTTTGTATCAATGTAAGTTCCGAGAACTGTTTAAATTCAGGACCCGCATTAAGCCTCTCGCGTTCCATTTCCGTTCTTGTATCTCTCAATATATCTTCAAGGTAATATAAACGTTTTTCGTGACCGCCCGGCTTTATGCAGGATTTGCAAAAAGCTCCGGCTTTTGTGTAACGGGTTATTTCTTTTACCGCCGTAAGGTCGTTTATCTTTATGACATCTTTTATTGTATTCAAAGAAACTTGCGCACACTCGCAGACTATTTCGGTGTCGATAAGCGAAGCCATATCAACATTTTTATAAATAGAGGCGGCTTTTTTTATGACATCATAAGCCATCACCGAACAGTGCATTTTTTGCGGAGGAACAGCCGCCTTGTCGGGATCGTCCCTGAGCTGTTTTTCAACGTCGATATTCGTAATCTTTATGGCCTCATCAACAGTAAGCCCTATGCACATCTCCGACATTACATCATTTGAGGCTATGGCTGTTCCGCATCCGAAACTCTTGAATTTTGCATCTACAATCTTGTCGGTAGAAGAGTCTACAAGCCAGTAGAGTCTGACCGAGTCGCCGCAGGCTTCGGAACCATAATCAGCCACTATAAGTTTCGCGTTTTTATCAAGCGCCTGTTTTTCGGTTATTTCACCCATATATTTGGGATTATTCATACGAGAACTTACTTTCTCTGAATATTGTTCCCAAAGAGAGCCGCCTATAAGGTCGTTTTTTCCCATCCTATATCTCCAAAAAATTTCAGATATACTGCTTATTTTCGGTCAAAGATATTGACCTGAGCCGTTTTACGGTTTCTTTTACGGCCTCTATAGCAAAATCTATTTCCCTGTCCGTATTAAATTTTGAAAGGCTGAAACGGATTCCGGTATGAGCCAGTTCCGGTCCGATATTCATGGCAATGAAAGTCGGATTTGCTTCAAGCGATTCTGACGAACAGGCGCTCCCGGTAGAGGCCGCTATACCTCTCTGGTTGAGGTCCCATATAAAGGCCTCGCCTTCAATTCCTCGAAAACTTGCAAGGATCGTATTAGGCATCCTCAATTCTCTGCGGCCTATGACTTCAACATCTTCTATTTGTAATATGGCGTCTTCAAGCCTGTCTCTGAGCCGTCTTACCTCTTCGGTTTCGTAGCTGAGGTTCTTGACGGCAAGTTCCATGGCAAGCCCCATGCCTATAAAAAGCGGCGTATTGATAGTTCCGGCTCTGAGTCCGGCCATCTGTTCGCCGCCGTGAAACAGCGGAATAACGCTGCGCCCCTTTCTCATGTAAAGCCCCCCTATTCCCTTGGGGCCGTGGAACTTATGTGCGCTGAACGTGAGAAAATCAGCCTGCACTTCCCTCATGTTTACCGGTATTTTGCCTACCGCCTGTACCGCATCAGTGTGAAAACTTACGCCGTATTCCCTGCAAATTTCGCCGTATTTTTTCACCGGATTTATAAGTCCGGTCTCATTGTTTGCCCATATTATTGATACAAGCGCAGTGTGACCGGGGTCAATGGCGTCTTTGAGCAATTCAGGCGAGACTATTCCATCGGAGTTAACAGGCAGGCGCGTAACCTTTGCGCCGAGTTGTTCAAGAAATTTGAACGTATTTGAAACAGCCGGATGCTCAATGGTACTTGTTATAAAGTGGTTCTTGCCGGTATGATTGAGCATTTCATTAAAATAGGCCGATTTAATGACTGTGTTGTTGCCCTCCGTAGCGCAGCTATTGACGATAATATTGTCTTCATCTTCAGCGTTGATACCTGCATACAGCCTGTCAAGAGCCTGTGCCATGTATGAGCGAACCTCCATCCCAAAGCTGTGCAGCGAATTGGGATTGCCGTACATATCACAAAAGAACGGATCTATTGCTTCTTTGACGGCCGGGTCAACCATAGTCGTAGCGTTGTTATCAAGGTATATCTTTTTCATGGCCTACCGGGATTTTAAGTAAGAAAATGAACGCTTTCTATAAGTTTCAAATTTCTGACAAATAATTTTACTAAAAGGCAAATAAATACAAAATCGTTTTTCAAGGGTAGTTATATAGTTTTAAAAGTCAATAAAATAAATGACCGTAAACAATAATTTCACATTTTTTAAAAAAGGTAAATAAAGTGCAAAATACCAAATATAGCTCGCTATAATAATTGATTGACTTATTTATAATTAAAATATAGCCTTACTAAATTATTGATGTAACGGAGTTTTGGATGGGAAGAATATTTTTTGTGTTGTTTTTTGCCGCATTTGCGTTGAATCTTTCATTTGCTCAGAATGGCGATGATGTTAAAGATAAAGTAGATGCCTTAGTCAAGCAAGGAATGGTTTACCACGATAAAAGCGAGTACGATAAAGCTATTGAGGTATACAAAAAAGCCCTTGAACTTGATCCGGAATCACCTTTGGCAAACTATGAAATAGCTCTGACATACATGTACAAGGGCAATAACGAGAAAGCTATAGAACATTGCGACGTTATAATAAATGCCGGCCCCGTCACTATGGTTGACGCCTATATAGTGAAAGGGTCTGCTTTGAGCAATTTAGGCAAAATGCAGGAATCCATAGCGCTTTTTAACGAAGGAATCGAGAAATTCGGCCAAAACCATTTATTGTATTACAATCTTGCTTTTGTTTATTACAAAATAGAAGATTTTGAAAACGCCGAAAAAAACCTTTTGAAAGCTCTTGCACTAAACCCCGCTCATCAATCAAGTCATTTGCTGCTTGGAACCATCAAAGCTTACAGCGGACAGCGGGTTCAAAGCATGATGTGCCTGTATTATTTTTTGCTTTTAGAACCCGATACAAGAAGGTCGTTAGTGGCGTTTACCTTGCTGCAAAAGCAGTTTGCCGGCAGCGTCAAAAAAGACGGAATTGTCTCCAAGGCAAACCCTGAATTTGCCGAACTTGAAGCAATGCTGCCGCTTGCAGTCTCTGCTCAAGATGCAGATGATGACGCCGTTTTTATCAAAAATACGGAAACTTTCTTTTTGGCTTTAGGCGCCCAGAAGCAAAAGGGGAAAAAGAGCAATAACATTTATTGGGATTTTTATACCGTTATTTTTCAGGATTTAGCAAAATCGGGGTACTCAGAAACATATTGCCGCTTAATAAGCCAGACGGCAAGTAACAAGGCCGGCAAATGGCTCGCTGCGAACGTTGACAAGGTCATGGAATTTGCGGAATGGTTGAACAAACATTAAAAATGTATTTCGCTTGTAAAAAAAAACCGATAATTTTTTAAATTGACTTTTTTAGCATGAAAAATAGACTGTTACGTTCTATAATACTATCATACAAAATCAATGGTTTGGGAATATGAAACTTAAAACACTCTGCATTCCGGCGCTTATTTTATTCTGCGTCATTCCGTTTGGCATACTTTTTGCCTATAATTTTGAATTTGTTACGGTAGGCGATGTTGTAAAAAAAATCCAGGGAAAATTTGCTTCGGTTGATACCTATCAGGCCAATTTCAACATTACATCCGACAGTATGGGTAAAAAAAGAATTCAGACCGGAACCATCAGTTATAAAGCATCCAATAAGTTGCTTATTAATTTCACCTCCCCGCAGGGACAGAAAATCGTTGCAGACGATAAAACGATGTGGATATATATGCCGTCAATGAATGTGGTTGCCCAACAAGACCTTAAAGGCGACTCCGGCATTTTTTCCACGCACTCAAAAACAGGCCTGCGCCGGCTCTTTTCAAAATATCACTACAGATTTGAAGGCAAGGAGCAGCCGGCTGCACAGAGCGACGGTTCGAAACAGTATGTTCTTTTCCTTAAACAGAAAGAGAGCCGCAGCGGTTTTCGTACCATGACACTGTGGGTTTCCGAAGACTACATGATAACAAGAGCTGAAGGCGAAACCTCTTCGGGCAAAAAAGTGAGAGTATCGTTTTCACAAATAAAAACTGGAATGAACTTGCCCAATGGAATGTTCAAGTTTGACCCTCCGGGTCACGCACGTATAGTAAGAAATCCTATGATAGCAGAGGAATAAAATAAAGTGGAAAGCATCGGCGAAAGACTCAAAGCCGCTCGTGAAGCAAAAAAGATGAGCGCCAAAGAGGTCTCTCAGGACACCAATATATCACTCATTTATATTGAAGCCCTGGAAAAAGAAAACTTTGAAGTTTTTCCGGGAGAAACTTACCTTGTGGGTTTTTTGCGTTCATATTCGGATTATCTTAAACTTGATTCTGAAACCATACTTGCGGCATATAAAGGCTACAAAATAGGCGAGAGCGTAACTCCCCTTGAAGAACTCACTAAGCCCACGGATCTGGATTTGGGAGCCTCGTTCATTCGCTTTCTGACAAAATACAAAATCGTTGCCATAGTTATTGTTCTTGTTATTGTTGCTTTGGCTCTTTTTAAGGGGCTTAATCTGCTCTTTAAGTTGTATGTCCCAACAGACGGAACCGTTGTTTCTGAAAATACATCTGCCAACAAAGGAAGAGGCAATATTACAAATATTCAACTGCAGAATGACCGCGCCACAGCCCTTGTTTATATAAACGAGACCGTTCGGTTTCTTGTCGACAATAAAGAAGTTTTTTTTCACATAAGAGAAATAAGGGATAATTCTGTAACTATAGAAGTAATGCCCGGCAATAAAAGCGAAATAGCCGCAATGGATCAAACGGTTGTTTTTAACCTCCCCACAGCGCCTCGCGAGGTAAAAATGACGCTAAGGGGGCTCACTCCTGAGCGGGCTAAGATTTTTATAGAGTTAGGCAATAGATTAATTGCCGAAACAGATACCGTTGAGACGGCGCAGGAAACGAACATCCCTGATGTTGCAAATACAAGCGTAAACGCGCTGAATCCCAAAAACCTCAAGATAGTTTTTGAGGCCGATTTTTCAGAAAGGTCATTTCTTGAAATTTATATAGACGGCGTACAAAAATTCCGTAAATTTGTAAATCCGGGCACCAGTCAGCGTTGGGAAGGCACCGAGTTTATCCAGATTAAGGTAGGCAATGCCGGCGGCATGAAGGCGAAAATTAATGGCCATGAGTATTCCTTCGGCAAATCGGGACAAGTTGTAAACAAGATGGTGACCTGGAGAAAGGATGCCTTTAATCCTAATCTATATCACATTGTTGTGAAAGATCAATAAGATTGTATCGTTCGTCCGAACTTTCTTTTTATATAATAGCTCTCGGTTGTTCTAAAAACCTTGTAGATTCCGAAAAACTAAAAGGGCGTCTGTTGAACGCCCTGTTTACAGCCGCCGGCTCCTCAGAAGAGGCCGACATAATAATAATAACTACCTGCGGTTTCATTACTCAAGCTAAAGAAGAGTCCATTGAAGTCATTTTTGAGGCCATAAAACAGCGCGACGAAAAAAATGCCGCGGGTTTTGCACCCAGACTCGCAGTCGCAGGCTGCCTCACTGAACGCTACTTGGAAGATATAAAAAAAGATATTCCCGAAATAGATTTTGTCTATGGCATAGCAGATGAATTGTTTCCGGAAAAAATGGCCGAAGCTTTCAGCATCGTTCTTGATGCGCCGCCTCTTGAAGAGCAGGTTGCCCTGACCGGTTCTTTGCCATACAGGTATATAAAAATTTCCGAAGGCTGCTCAAACAATTGCAGCTATTGCGCCATACCATTGATTCGCGGCGGCGCAAAACCGTACAGCCCTGAGCAAATACTTGCCGATGCCCGCAAGGCGCTCAGTGACGGTGTTCTTGAACTCATCTTAGTAGCGCAAGATACGGCTGCCTATGAATACGGTAACATAAAAATTTCAGATATACTTGAAAGCGCAGCCGCCTTGCCGGGGGCGCGCTGGGTAAGGCTTCTTTATTGTCACCCCGACCATATTAGCAATGAGCTTATAAATTGCATCTCACGAAACCAAAACATTGTCCGTTACCTCGATATACCATTTCAACATGCCGCCGCTGCCGTTCTGTCTTCGATGGGCCGCCGCGGAAATAGCACGGTTTACCTTGAACTCATACGCAAAATAAGGGAACTCATTCCAGGTGTGCGCATACGTTCTACGTTTATGGTAGGTTACCCCGGAGAAAGCGCGGCAGATTTTGAGGAATTGATTCGTTTTTTGCGCGAAGCCCGGCTTGACAGAGTAGGCGCCTTTATATACTCGCAAGAGGAGGGAACCCCCGCGGCTAATCTTGAAAGGCGCGTCCCGCAGGGTATTGCTAAAAAACGCTATGCGAAACTTATGGAAACACAGCGGCAAATATCACACGAAAAACTGAGCGCCGCAATCGGAGAAACCATCAGCGTCATCGTTGAAGAACAAATTGACGAAACGACCTATGCCGGGAGGAGCGAGTTTGACGCGCCAGAAGTAGACGGAATTTTTTACTTGACTTCAAAGAAGAACATTTTAAATTCTATCGTTGAGGCTGTAGTCACAGATGCTGTGGAGTACGACTTGATTGGAGAACATATTGAAACTTCAACTTCCTAAAGTAATATGGAATATACCGACTTTTTTAACTTTTTCGAGAGTCCTTCTGGTTCCGGTATTTATATATTTTCTTTCAAAAAAGACGTTTGAAGGATGCATCATTGCGCTCGTACTTTTTCTCATAGCCTCGCTTACCGATATGCTTGACGGGTGGAGCGCCAGAAAACTTAATCAGGAATCGGAATTTGGCGCCTTCATTGACCCTCTTGCCGACAAATGCCTTGTTATATCTGCTATAACTGCCATTATAGCGCTTGATCCTCAGTTTGAATTTTTTGACATATGGATGATTTTTATTATCATAGGCCGCGACATACTTTTGACGTACATGAGAATGCTTTCCATCAAAAAGGGCAAACCATTGCGCACAAGCCGTCTGGGGAAAATCAAAACGGCTTTTCAAATGATATCCATCGTGATTATAATCATGATTTATATAGCCAAAAAAGGAAATCTCTTTACAGCATACGAGTCTCTCCCATATTGGATAATGCTCTTTGTAACAATATTCACGGCTATTTCTGGACTGCGTTATATAATCAGCAACTGGCAGCTTTTTCTTCCGCTAAAGGCAAAGGCCGAATATGGCAAATAGCATACAAATCAAAATGTGGCTCAAAGAATTTCTGTTTACGGGCTTTTTTTCCGGGTATTTCCCAAAAGCGCCCGGTACGGCCGGAACTGTAATAGGATTGCTACTCTATATTATTCTACATACTGTCTTTGGCTACGACTTGCATTGGGGCGCAGGCCTCGCTATAGTTGTTATTCTTTTTTACCCATCTGTACTCATTTGCAGGTGGGGCGAGGTTTTTTTTAACGAAAAAGACCCCGGTCCTGTGGTATGGGATGAAATTATAGGTTATTTTGTTACCATGCTCTTTCTTCCTTTTAGTTGGAAAATAGCCGTAGCCGGTTTTTTTATATTCAGGGTTATGGATATATGGAAGCCGTTTCCTATATATCAGCTTCAAAACCTTGGCGGAGGCCTCGGCATACTGATCGATGACGTAGCAGCTGGAATTTACTCATGTATATTTCTTCATATTGCGCTCTATCTCATAAAATTAGCCGGCTTTCAAATATTATAAACCGGAGGATATATGAATTCAGAACTTGTCAGACAATATCTTTTTAACACAAAAAAAATAGAATATGTAAGCGGAAAAAAACCCGATGTTCCCTGCATACTCTGCGCCGTAAGAGACCGCGTAGAGGGAGTTGAATCGCTTGAAATCTACCGCACCGAACTCTCAACAATAACCGTCAACCTGTATCCTTTTAACCCGGGACACCTTATGATTTACCCGTCCCGTCATATTGAAGATATTACCGAGTTGACTCCCGAAGAGGCGGCTGAAATACATGCCCTTACAATCAAAACAGTAAAAATACTGCGCGAAGAGTTTACGCCGACAGGGTTTAATATAGGCTACAATATCGGAGAAGGCAGCGGCGCCAGCATACCGCATATTCATCTGCATATTGTGCCGCGTTTTAACAATGAGATAGGCTTCATTGACGTACTCGGCGGCACAAAAGTCTTTGTCGTAGATCCTATACTTCTCATGGAAAGACTCAAGAAACATTTTGTGAGTGTGTAAAGACAAGGCGTGTCTTTAAAATGACCAGCGGGTGGGCAGGTTGCCGCCCTTACATCATGGCAGCACAGGATTTTGCGTTCCCGGCGGCATATTTCTAAGTATAGGCAACCTGCAAGAACAAAGAGTATATTATGATAAAGTCATTTAAAGATAAAGAAACCGAAAAATTATATAACGAAAAATATCCAAATAAGATACCGACTATAATTCAAATAAGAGCATTGACTAAGCTAAGATTGATAAATGCTGCAAAAATATTATCAGACTTAAAAGTTCCTCCATCAAATTATTTGGAACAATTGAAAGGAAACAGGAAAGGAGCATATTCCATACGTATTAATGACCAATTCCGTATCTGTTTTGTATGGATTGACAACAATGCTTATAATGTAGAAATAATAGATTATCATAAATAAATTGTTGACTTTTATGTGAGACGTATATTACATATTATTAATAAAACGAGGATAAAAAATGGCAGAGACAAAATTACAAACAACAGGGGAAATATTGAAAGAAGAATTCATAATACCTTATGGAATATCTCAGAATGTTCTTGCTAAGGCAATAAATGTACCTGCAAATCGTATATATCAAATTGTAAAAGGAACAAGAACAATAACAACAGATACTGATTTACGTTTATGTAAATTTTTTGGTCTATCTGATGGTTTCTTTCTTCGTTTACAGGAAGATTATGAAATAAGAATATCTAAAAGAAAAATGAATGACATTTTAGATAATATTATCCCAATTAATGATAATAAACTTGTAAAATCTAACAAACTGAGAGTTTAAACAGTTATCAATGATTTTATGACAAATTTCCCGCCCGAACTCCACTCTCGTGCCACCGTTGTCGCACAATCCGAAGGCAGAAGTCTTAACACTTGGATAGCCGATGCCGTGAAAGAAAAATTGTCTATCTATTCAGATTAATGTAAACGCAAGGCTCTGACCCCTCTGACCCGCAATTTTCAAGGACAAGGCAAGATTGGCAATCACGAGACAAAAATGACGGCAGACTTAAAAAAACTGGCAAACAAACTTGCTCAAGAAACCGCGCCCGACAAGCAGGTGAAAATACTGCAAGAAATAATGACCGAATTACTGCATAAATATGCAATCAAAATTAAAGATAATTTTGTTGCATACCCTATTCATGCAGAGGCATATTATTATCATAAAAATAATTTTCCCGATAGCAGTGTTCACCAAAATGAACTGCAACAAAATAATTTCGGTAAATTATATTTCCATAGAGCCAGAAAATCAAAAACCAAAGAGGCAAAATTCAAGGATTTGCACACATCAAGCAAAATAGGAGTGGATATTTGCCTGTCTGACAGTGATGACTTCTTTCTGGGTATATTAATAAAAGACGCGTGGATCAATAACGAAGACAAGCCGGTTGGCGGCCAGGCAAAACTTGTTCAGCGCATTATCGGCAGAGACAAAGACGAAAGGTTGAACAGCATCGACAAGAAAATGTCACATAAAGAAAAAGATTACCTGAGAGAGCTTGAAAACAGAGATTTATTAATCACATCTGCTGATGAAAAAAGAAAGATTACCTCTGTTTCTTTTAAAAAAAGGGACAATGTTTCAGGCGCATACAAGGAAGAATTGCTCAAAGCGATTCTGGGTTAGGGGCTTTGCTCCCTCGCCTAAATTGCGCTGCAAAAAATCCAAAAAAATGCCTTGACACCTGATTGATGGAGATAATGATTTATAATCAAAATAAAAGGAGTGATTTATGAAAAAAATAATTATTTTATTGATGGCTGTAGTTTTTCTATTGATTGGCTGCGCTTCACAACAGGAAACTGCAACTGAGGAAACTCCGCCGTTAGATGCTAAAATTATAGAATGGGACGGTAAAACGCTGCCAAAGCTTCTTTCGCAAGCGGATATTGATGCAATTATGAAAAATTATAAAAAAATCGAAGCCGACTTCAACAAGTTTGGGAAAGACAATCCTGATGCAGCAGGAAAACCGCAAAAACTCAAAGAAGTTGATGTTAAAAAAATTGTAAAGGCTATGAGAACGACTCCCGATTTGCCAAAATACAATGCGTTGTTGAGAAAAAACGGCATGAAAAGCAACGAACCGCTTCTGGCATTTTTGCTTCTGGGACAAAATTATGGTTTCTTGCAGCATCCAATGA
>Ga0099364_10011517_pt1 | contig 12077 bp, 5 predicted proteins | sample TergutTh196P3_FD_73070 | JGI IMG/M metagenome (GOLD analysis project Ga0099364, IMG submission 73070) | Microcerotermes parvus P3 segment gut microbial communities from Pointe-Noire, Republic of the Congo - Th196 P3 | ecosystem: Host-associated > Arthropoda: Insects > Digestive system > Gut ...
TTTAACATTAGCGGGATTGATCACATGTCATATTTTTTTAAGTTCATGTGATCGCTCCGGTGATCAACCTGTTACTTCCATAGAAAAATACAGGGAGTTGAGAACGGCCAAACTGAATCAACCCAGACCATTGATTCATAATAATGACGGTTGTGATGCCGTATATTTTCCTGTTAATGAAAAATATACTGCAAGCAACCTGTTATCTAAACGTACGGCAGGATTAACAGGAACCGACGTCACGACCATATCATACTGTTCAACTGCCTCAGGATTTGGACAATTTTCTCATAACACAAAGGTTGGGGAAGTATTATTGGCACATCCCGGTTCAGCCGGTTCAGAGTACGACAGGAATATTACTGCTGAGATGCTTGCCGAAGGGACAGATCCCCTGCAGGTCACTATTGAATTTGCACGGGAAAATGGGTTTGAGATATTTTGGTCGAACCGGATCAATGACACACATGATTATGAGCACAGAGTTGATCGACCACATTTTTTATGGACAAAATTTAAGGAAACTCATCCGCAATATCTTTTTGGGAATATGGGTGAACGTTTACCCAACGGGCGTTGGAGCGCGCTTGATTTTAGTCATCAGGAGGTTCGTGATCGATGCGTTCAATTTTTCAAGGAAGTTTGCGACAATTATGATGTAGATGGCGTTGAATTGGATTTCCTGCGACATTTTCATTATTTTAAAACCGTTGGCTGGGGCGGGATCGCCACTCAGGAGCAATTGGATATGCTGACCGATATGGTCAGGCAAATAAGAATGGTAACAGAAGAAGCCGGAATGAAAAAAGGCCATCCGATTCTGATGCTTGCACGGGTTCCTACATTGCCCGAATATACTAAAAAGGCGGGCGTGGATATTGAAAGATGGGTGGATGAAGAATTGGTAGATATCGTAGTAGGCTCCTGCTATTTCCGGTTAGATTTCTGGGAGAATTTTGCCAAATTGGGAGAAGGCAAAAATGTGAAAATATATGCAGGATTGAGCGAATCCCGTGTTATCAACCAACATCCGGCGCTTGTCAGGCGGCAAAATTCCGTATACCGCGCCAGGGCTGCCGCAGCATGGGAAGCGGGAGTAGACGGTATTTATTCATTTAATGAATCCTCAAGGGTGAAATACCTTTCCGAAATAGGACGTCCCGATCAATTGAGAACGACCAATAACTTATATTTTGTCACTTATCGCGATTTCAACGCTGACCGATATTTGAAAGGCGGGGATGAATTTTTTAAAATGCCCAGGTTATCGCCGTCCGGCGGGCGTAATCTTCCGAAGTATGAGTTTATCCCGGAACCGTTTGATTTCAAAATAGAAATAGGCAATGAAACGGAAAACGCTGATGTTTATGCCGTCATATATGCTGACCATATCGCTCCGGATGATTTGACGGTAAAAATCAACGGCTCGGAAGCATCTTTAAAAAATGCGACAGACGACGGGCTTTACATATTTGAAGTCAACCAACCATCTATCAAACCCGGAATCAACGTTTTTTCTATCAAAGGCAAGGATGGTAGCGGCGTGTTGAAAGATGCCGCCCTGTTCTTTTGCCGCGACAAAGATGATCTCGAAATGAGAAAATTAATATCATTGTGCAAGTAAAATTAAAATTAAAATAACAATTAATATCAATAACAAATGAAAATCAAATTTTTAACATTAGCGGGATTGATCACATGTCATATTTTTTTAAGTTCATGTGATCGCTCCGGTGATCATACATACTGTAGATCAGGATGGGAAATCAGCCAAATCAGCATTAATTATGCAAAAACACCCATCAATGTTACAGACTCGCCGGATATTTCGTGGATATTATCGTCGTCGGGGTACAATCAAAAACAAGCTGCATATCGCGTCAGCATTACAGAATCTAATTCTAATAACATTCTGTGGGACAGCGGAAAACGTCAATCGTCTCAATCTTCGCATATTCGCCCGTCTATTGAATTACAAAGTAATACCGATTACCGGGTAAAGTTATTAGCTTGGAACACTGATGGAAAAGAAGCATCGGCAACAACCTCTTTCAGTACGGCATTGATGAGGGACGACGAATGGAAAGCTCAATGGATCGGCTTGAGCAACAGCCAAGACAGCCTGATGGAAAATCGTTCACAGTGTTTGCGAAAAGACTTTGTCGTGAGAAAAAAAATCAAACGGGCAAGAATATTTGTTTGTGGTTTAGGTTTTTACGAGTTAATGATTAATGGAAAGAAAGTTGGCGACCATGTATTGGCGCCTGCAAAAACCCGTTATTCTGACAGAGTATTATATGAAGTTTTCGACGCTGAAAAATTATTAAAGAAAGGAGAAAATACGATTGGCGTTCATTTGGGTAATGGATGGTATAATACTAACGAAAAATACCACGGCTGGCAAATGCCTTTCTACGGACTGCCACGCGCCATTGTACAGCTTCATGTAGAATATAACAACGGACAAACGGAAACTTTCTGTTCTGACGAGACATGGAAGGCATCGTTCGGGCCGGTTGTCTTCAACTCGATTTATGATGGGGAATCATATAACGCCACGCTTGAAATGCCCGGTTGGGACAGCCCCGGTTTCGATGACAGTCAATGGGAAAAAGTATGTTTAATGGAAACGCCTTGTCGCTGGATGCAGCCGCAAGAGATGCAGCCGGAACGCGTGATTCAGACTGTCATTCCGGAAAAGACATTTAGGCGTCGCCAAATGGTTGTATATGATATGGGACAGAACTTCAGCGGGTGGATGCGGATAAAAGTGAAAGGAGAAAAAGGCGCTTCGGTAACAATCCGACACGCAGAACTGTTAAACGACGCTGATACAACTCTGAATACGAGTACCAACTGGAAGGCGTTGAACACAGATATATACACGCTTAAAGGCAAAGGGATTGAATTGTATGAACCGAGTTTTACATGGCATGGATTCCGATATGCGGAAATATCCGTACAGGGGAATGCTGAAATATTGGCTGCAGAAGGACGGATTATCCATACAGACGTCGCATTTACGGGGAGATTGGAAACGGATAACGAGCTTATAAACCGGATACACCATTGTTCTTTTTGGTCGCAAATCGGCAACATGCATGGTTTGCCCCTTGACTGTCCGCAACGTGACGAACGGCTTGGTTGGCTGGGCGACGCTTATGTTACAGCCGATAAAACGATGATGAATTTCGACTCCCAATTATTCTATCGTAAATGGTTGGATGACATACGTTTTACACAAGACAGCCTCGGACGTATCCCTCATATATCGCCTACAAAAAGCTTGTCCGAATGGACAACATGGAGTGGCGGTTATGTGTGGACGTTATGGGAGTATTATCGTAATTACGGCGATTTAGCCTTTCTTGAACAACATTACAACGCCGTATGTAATTATGTTGATTATCTGGAAACAAATTCAGAAAACTATATCCTGCCGCGCGACCGCTATGGTGACTGGCTAACGCCTGCACAGGATAATAGAGATGCTACCGGCTGGGTGCGAGGTGGACCTGAATCCGCAACGACAGCCATGTTCTATGCCTGTACGGATATAGTGTCCCAATTCGCCCGAATACTCGACAATAAAGCCGATGAAGACCGGTATAACAATTTGAAAAAGCAGATTCGCAAAGCATATAATGATACTTTTCTTGATGAAGCGAATTCGGTTTACACAGGTGAAGATTATCATTTCCAATACTCGCAGTGTCTACCCTTATATCTAAATATCACACCCTGTGAACATAGGGAAAAGGTCATGGAAAATCTTGTGAACGATATTATGGTACATCGGGAAGGACACGCACACGTTGGTATTATCGGATCATTTTTCCTTGTCCGTTTATTCGAAAAAACAGAACATAATGATTTGGTTTATAGTATAGTTACTAAAAAGGGCTATCCCGGATGGGATTACCTGACAAAAGGTTTTACCACACTTCCCGAAAATTGGAATAGAGGGGGTTCGTTAAACCATCCCGGATTCGGGAATATTGATGGATGGTTTTTCCGTTCTCTTGCAGGAATACAAACTGATGAAAAATATCCAGGTTATGAGCGTTTTATAATTAAGCCTTATTTCCCAAAATCGGGACTTGACCGAGTGGATGCTTCAATCCGTACAATCAAAGGAGATATTTCTTCTTCATGGATACGGAAAGGATCGCAAATCGATTTAACTCTTGTCATACCTGTTAATACGCGGGCGACAGTTATTTTGCCTCCATCAGAAAATATTACAATAAACAATGAGCCTGTAAACACAAATGAGTATAGTAATTCAAAAAACAGTCATATAGAGTTGGGCAGCGGAAATTATAATATAATCATCAATTCTTTATAAATCTTTGCAGTACAAATATAAAACCTGAAATGATTATAACGACAACGAAAAAAATAATCGGTATTTTCATCTTATTTTTGTTTCCAAATGCTTTGTATGGCAGTGAAATAGATGATATTATCGTGAGGCTTCATTACTTTGATCCGGTTCAGTACCAAATGGCTTTGGAAGATTTGTCAAAGTCATTTCCGGGGCGGTTTGTTCAGGATCCACAGACGGCTTCATTACTTCAAAGGATGAAAGAACGTCAGCCGGTTCTTGTGCAACAAATTGAGAAAGGCGACCAAAAAGCGTTGAAAGAAGCAACTGATTTATTGGTTCAATTAGATGCCCAAATGCTCAAAAATCCCTTGTTGGCCGACAAAAAAGTGATGGCCATTAAAAGAACGGTAAGTAACGCCCGCAGCGTCATGGGAGCTAATTTTGGTTTGCCGTTAGAGAATTTTCATAACCATTCAGACATCCCGAATCCTAAACATGGCTGGAATAATGAATTAATGCAATTGACATTTCATGACGGAATAAAAACGTCACAGATTTTTTATGAGCCGGATAGAGGCTTGATAATTTCCGATATGGAAATACATTCCGGCGGAAAGAAGATGCTTTTTTCTTCTATTGGCGCTCACGACAGATGGCATATTTTTGAAATGGATTTGTCAACTCGGGAAGTCAGGCAAATGACCCCCGATACTTTTAAGGATTTTGACAGTTTTGACGCCTGTTATACCCCTGATGACAAGATATTGTTTTGTTCAACGGCTACTTTCCTGGGGTTACCCTGTACGGATGGCTATCATAGAATGTGCGGTCTTTTTTTGTATGACCCGAAAACAGGAAAAACGAGGCAACTCACATTCGATCAAGACAGCAACGAATGTCCCGTATTGATGAATAACGGACAAATTCTTTATCAACGATGGGAATACGCAGATATTCCACACTCCAACAGCCGCATTTTGTTTACAATGAACCCTGACGGAACCACCCAGCAGGCTTACTATGGCAGTAATTCTTATTTCCCGAACACCTTTTTCCATGCACAACCCATTCCCGGACATGCAACAGCAATTGTCTGTATAGCAAGCGGACATCACGGCATATCCCGCAGCGGGCGCTTGCTGATCATCGATCCTGCGCTTGGACGAAAAGAAGCAGAAGGCGTGATTGCTGAAATCCCGTATTATGGTAAAAAAGTGGAGCCTGTTGTCCGTGACAGGCTTGTCGATGGCGTATGGCCTCATTTCTTGCATCCTTATCCGTTGAACGATAAATATTTCTTAGTATCAATGAAAGCATCCCCAAATTCATTATGGGGTATTTATCTTGTTGATATATTCGGAAACATGACATTGATTGAACAACAGGAAAATACGGTATTTATCGAGCCGGTCTTAGCCGAAGCGACGCCCGCCCCGCAGCTGATTCCCGACAGGGTAAACATGGAGAGCAAAACTGCGACGATTTTTCTTCAGAATGTCTATGAGGGTGACGGATTAAAAGGAATACCCGTAGGAGAAGTCAAAAAGCTGCGTTTGATCTCGTATGGCTTTAGTCCGTTTGGACAGGGCGGGCTTCTCGGAACCATCGGGATGGACGGCCCATGGGATGTTCGACGGATTCTCGGAACGGTTGATGTTGAACCTGACGGATCGGCCATGTTCACAGTTCCCGCTCATACGCCAATAGCAGTTCAACCGCTTGATTCGGAAGGGAAAGCATTACAACTGATGCGTTCATGGTTTACCGCCATGCCCGGCGAAACACAATCGTGTATTGGTTGCCATGAGGACAAGAACCGCGTTCCGCCGCCGCGTATCAGTATGGCTGCCCGTAAAAAACCGCAAATCATCAAAGAATGGTTTGGCAAAGAACGCGGGTTCAGCTTCGATCACGAAATACAACCGGTACTTGATCGTGCCTGTGTGGCCTGTCACAACGAAAACAATCCGGGATTGCCCTATCTGAAAGGCGACAAACGGCTTTCCGGCTGGTATTCGAATATGTCAGGAAGTGCGGGAAGTACTGTTTCGTCGCGCGCGAGCAACAAAACGATTGGAGGCAATTTCACGGAGTCTTACGCCAACCTGGCCCGTTATGTGCGTCGTCCGGGCATCGAAAGCGATATGGACATGCTGACGCCCATGGATGTACATGCCGACCAGACGGAATTGATGCAAATCCTGCAAAAAGGACATCATAACGTAAAATTATCTTCTGAAGAAATGGAAAAACTGTCCTGCTGGATAGACATGAACGCACCGTATCATGGCCGGCGTTCGGATTTAAGCAGTTACGCAAAAACAGAACCATACAACGATTTAAGAGAAATATATGCCCGAATGTTTGGATTGGAAGAACCCGACCTGGAGCAACTGCCTCCAAAACCGACGGGTATTGTTGCGCATACTCCGGAACGCCTTCATGTTGATGCGGGAATAGAATCATTGGCAGGATGGCCGGTCAAACGGAATGAAATCGAAAACAGGCAAGTCGGATTAGGCCTGTATCAGATTTCCATACCGCTGTCAGACAAGGTTCAAATTGATTTGGTGAAAGTTCCGGGCGGCTCATACATCATGGGCAGCACAAATCATCCCGACGAGATGCCGCAAACCGTTCAGGAAGTGCAACCTTTCTGGATAGGACGTTTCGAGATAACGAATCAAATATATACATTGTATGATCCGGAACACGATTCGCGTGATGAACACCGTCACGGTTATCAGTTCGGGCGTAAAGGGTATCCCCTGAATCATCCCGATCAGCCGGTAGTACGTGTTTCATGGGAAGAAGCGATGGCGTTTTGCCAATGGTTGAGCGAACAAACAAGGCAGAATGTAACCCTGCCTACTGAAGCGCAATGGGAATGGGCTTGCCGTGCAGGCAGTAACCAACCCTATTCATTCGGGAATTTCGGTTCTGACTTCACCGATTTTGCAAACCTGGGCGACATCAAGCTCAAAGAATTTGCAGCCTGTACTGCGCACAAATACTACGAAAGCGTACAGATTATAGAAAATCCCGGTCCTTATGACGACTGGATTCCGCGCGACACAACGTATAATGATGGAGGCTTTGTATCGGAACAAGTTGGCAGATACCGTCCCAATTATTTTGATCTATTCGACATGCATGGAAATGTTTGGGAATGGACACGATCCAATTACAAACCCTATCCGTATCAAGATGATGATGGTCGTAATGATCTGAATCATCAAGATAAAAAAGTAGCCCGCGGCGGTTCATGGTACGACCGGCCATATCGGGCAACTTCTTCTTACCGGTTGCCATACCGTCCCTATCAGAAAGTATTTAATGTAGGTTTTCGGGTAGTGATTGAAAATAATTGACAGAGTAATATGAAAAATTTAGTAATCGCAACATTTTTATTGTTTGCATGGAGGACAGATAATATGATAATAAAAATTTTAGAAACTCCCGTTAAACTCGCAAGTGTATCATTCCTTGATTATATGGTGATTGGCGCGTTCTTTGCTTTGATTATCGGTATCGGCATTTTTTTTGGTCGGAAGACCAAAAGCACGGCGCAATATTTTGGCGCGGGCAAGCAGGTTCCGTGGTGGTTGAGCGGCGTCTCGTTCTACATGATCAGTTTCAGCGTCATGGCGTTTGTCATGCACACGGAATTGGCTTACAAGTATGGCATGGTCACTTTCATGTTGAGTTGGATGGCTGTGCCGGCTGCTATATGCAGCGGTCTGCTCTTTGCGCGGCGGTGGCGGCGCATTGCCACCACAAGCCCGCTGGAATACATTGAAGAGCGTTATGGTGCGGGGATGCGCCAGGCGTTGGTATGGTTCGGACTGCCCACGCGCCTGTTGGACAATTCGCTCCGCCTCTTTGCCATTGGCGTATTGATATCCGCGGGGCTTGGGTTTTCATTTGAGATCGCCATCTTCATTGTTGTGCTTGTCGTTTTGCTTTTCACCTATCTCGGTGGGCTGAAGGCAACGATTGTAGCAGACTTTGTGCAGTTCATCCTGTTGCTGATTGCCGTTTCGGCGTTGCCCTTTCTGGCGTTTAAGGCGACGGGCGGTTTTCAGGCGACCCTACAGGCGCTTCCGCCCGAATTTTGGAAATTCACGCGACCGGATACCGCCCCTGTTGCCTATACGGCGTTTTATCTGTTCAGTTACTGTTTGTTGCTGTTTCTGAACTACTCTACGTCCTGGGCGCTGACGCAACGTTATTATTCCACTAAGGACGACAAGGGCGCCATCAAAATCGGGTTGCTGGTGGCGGTGTTGTACTTTTTTGGCACGCCCCTGTTCTACAGCGCCGGACTGGCAGCGCATCAACTCCTTCCCGGTTTGGAGAATACGAAGGACGTCTTTGCCTTGCTCGGACGCACCCTTCTGCCGGTGGGCATGTTGGGGTTGTTGATTGCGGCGCTTTTCTCTGCCACCATGTCGACGCTGGCGGGCGAGTTCAATGCCATATCATCGGTGGTAACCAACGACTTCTACAAGCGGTTTGTTGCGAAAAAGGCCTCTGACGGGCATTTGTTACTTGTAGGCAGGATAGGAATGGTCACTGCCGCCCTCATCATTCTGGGCTTAACCCTCCTGTGGCGTTCGATGCAGGGCGCACAGGATTTGTTCAACCTCATGGCAACGGTCTTTGCCATTTTCCTGCCGCCCGTTGCGCTCACCATGCTGTTGGGAATGTTGACCCCGCGCATTTCCGCCACAGGCGGGAAATTAGGCCTGGGCTTGGGCATCCTCTTCGGCGTCGCGGCGTTTTTGCTGGGTGGATTGGATTATTTCTCCGGTCTTAACTTGCGCGCAGTATACGTGCTGGTACCGCTCTCGTGTTGCGGTACGCTGTTAGTCATGGCGCTCGGTTCGGTTCTTAAACCCGACCAGGGCGAACGTCGTGAACAGGTACTCCGGTTTTTCAAAAAAGTAAAAGGAGAAACATTGTAAAATATGCTTAAAAATATGAGAACTAAAATCATCAACGGAAAATTCATCACGCCTTACCGAATCATTCCTTCCGGATGCGTGTGTATCGAAAACGGAAAAATCTGCGGTATAAGCGAAGGGGATATCCCTTTCGCCGACGCGGAAATAATAGATGCGCAGGGCAATTATGTATCGCCCGGATTTATTGATTTGCATACGCACGGCGCGGGTAATGCCGATTTTATGGACGGAACCGTGGAAGCGTATCTGCAAATTGCCAAATCACATGCCCGACACGGCACAACAGGACTATATCCCACCACGTTAGCATCTACCAACGAAGAGTTATTCAAAACTTTTGGAATATATCGTCAGGCAAAGGCGCAAAATACCGAAGGCGCCGCTTTTCTGGGTTTTCATCTCGAAGGGCCATATTTTGCCATGAATCAAAAAGGCGCACAAGACCCTAAATATATCCGCAATCCGCACCCTGATCATTATATGGCAATTCTCGATGCAACGGACGACATTGCCCGCTGGAGCATTGCTCCGGAGCTGGAAGGCAGCAAGGAATTTGCCGAAACGATTGTCCCATGCGGTATTCTTCCTGCTATCGCTCACTCCGACGCTATTTACGAAGAAGTTCTTTCCGCTTTCGATTGGGGATTTTCACATGTGACGCATCTCTATTCGGCTACATCCACGGTTGTGCGGCGAAATGTTTTTCGTTATGCGGGCATCATCGAAGCGGCTTATCTGATTGATGGCATGACGGTTGAGATCATTGCCGACGGCGTACATCTTCCGGAAAGTCTGCTCAGGAAGCGTGGCAACAGCCGACCGCCTCGTAAGAACCATGCTCCGCCTTGCCGGAACGCCATTACCCGAAACCATACAGATGATCACCTCCACCCCCGCGCGTATCATGGGCATCGACAAAACAAAAGGAAGTCTTGCTAAAGGAAAGGACGCCGATATAGTCATTTTCGATGAAGACATACATATTCAAATGACCATGGTTGGCGGAAGAATTGTCTATGACAAGTCAAATAAAAATCATAAATAACTTAATAATCAAATGAAAGTAAATATTTTAGGAAATCCCGTTGAACTCGGGAAAATTGCTGCAGCATATTGCGCAGACATCATCAACGAATCGATTGCCCGCAAAGGAAAAGCGCGTATTGTTCTTTCCACGGGCGCGTCGCAGTTTGATACCATCAAAGCCTTGACAGAATCGGATATCGATTGGCGCAAGGTGGAAATGTTTCATTTGGACGAGTACATCGGTCTTTCGGAAACTCATCCCGCAAGTTTTCGCAAGTATTTGAAAGAGCGTTTTTTGAGCAAAGTCAGCGTCAAAAATGCTTATTTGGTAAACGGCGAAGACGATCCGCAAAAGGTGATCGCGTATTTGACCGCCGAAATCCGCAAAGAATCGATTGACCTCGGTTTGATTGGCATCGGTGAGAATGCGCACATCGCTTTCAACGACCCGCCTGCAGATTTCGTAACCGAAGAAGCGTTTATTTGCGTGACTTTGAATGATACCTGCAAACAGCAACAGGTTCGCGAGGGATGGTTCGCTATGGCTGACGATGTTCCGAAACAGGCAATTTCGATGACGGTACACCAAATCATGCAATGCCGACACGTCGTTTCGTGCGTACCTTATGCAGTGAAGGCAAAAGCCATCAAGGACACGTTGGAAAATCGATTGACGAATACGATTCCCGCCACCATGTTGAAAAAACATCCTGATTTTACATTGTTTTTAGATAAGGATTCGGCTTCGTTGATAGGCGCCGGCAAAATATTTTCTTAATTGTATGCAAAGGGCACAAAAGTAAAAATGAAAAGTAGATTATTGATTTTAGCGCTGTTTGCCGGTTCAATTTATTGTATGGCACAGCAGAATGTAAGTTTTGAGATGAGATATTTCACCTCTGACCCGAAAGCCAACGGCGAAACCGACTTTCACGGCGAAACCGAATGGATGACTACGGAGCAGCGGGTTGATTTTCTCAACAAGTATGCAACGTATGCATCAAAGGCATGGAATGACATCCATTTTGACAAAAAGTTGCTCAACCACGGTGAAGCGGCGGAAATACTGAAAAGTATCAAACCCCAGCCGCTGACCACCATCAGGCGTACCATTCCCTTAACCGAATGGAAAGCGTATGGTTATAAGAACGACCATACTAATATCAAGCGTGGTGCGCTTGTCGGGTGGAAATCAGGTAATCCGAGCATACACGTAAAATCGGGGCAATTGATTATGGCAAATACTGTATTGGTAAGAGAAACCGAACCGATTGACTGGCGTTTCAGATTAAAGATGACCACGCAACCTGTACAATCAGTCTGTTCGGTAACTTTGTCGGGAGATGACGCCCGATGCATCCATTTTCAGTTTGAGCAGGGGCGTATTCGGGTAAATGGCGCTCTTTCAACCGTACTGCAATACCAGCCAAACGAAACAGTACATCTTGAAGTGTATGGCGATTTTGAAAACAAACGCTTTTTTGTTACCGTCAACGGTCAAACCTCCCCTGCATCGTATCCCTTTCCGGAAGATGCAACAGGAATTAACCGGCTCGAAATGGCTACGAACGGGGAATTCATCATTGATGATCTATTGCTGTTCAATTTCATCAGGGATGAAAACAATCCAACAACCCCTTATTATTCGAGTGTTGCCATTGATGAGGATTTTGAAGAAAAGCCCCGTATTGACGGCTGGCAAAACATGAGTTACGACGACAGCGCATGGAAACCTGTAGAACTGCCTTCGGTGC
>Ga0099364_10011519_pt1 | contig 12075 bp, 12 predicted proteins | sample TergutTh196P3_FD_73070 | JGI IMG/M metagenome (GOLD analysis project Ga0099364, IMG submission 73070) | Microcerotermes parvus P3 segment gut microbial communities from Pointe-Noire, Republic of the Congo - Th196 P3 | ecosystem: Host-associated > Arthropoda: Insects > Digestive system > Gut ...
TTTGGAAACGTCCAAAAAACTAGAGTCCGCGAGCAACTGTCTGATATCGGAGGAAATCCGCTATGAAGCACGCTCATATTAATTAACACCCATCATTTCTGGACAAAATTCAACTCGCAAAAGTGCTGTCATGCCTACTTCAACAGTCTCCTCAAATCTTCAGCTGCGCGCATAATGTTAAGCATGCTATTGGTATTCCCTTGTAAACTCGCGATAACGTATTCAGGCGCAAAGTAAGTAATTTTCAATGCTTTGCTTATCTCGGCAATCTTATGCTTTTTGTTTGTGCAGTGCAGCAGGTCAAAATAAAGCTTATAGAACAAGTCTTTGTCCTGCGTGTTTAAGTACATACCGTCATCCTCCAATAAGCGCATTCCTCATTAGCTTTTCAAACATTGTGGTTATTATCCCACTAATTAGACAAAAAACAAGCGTGCAGTAGATTATACTCGGCAAGAAAAAGTTGCACAATAAACAAGCATAATGTTCGTCTATGGCGCAACTGCCTATGAGTTGGCACCAACTAACGCCAAATCCGAACCGGATTATTGTGTCGGCGCGGGGGTTTGTGATTGTTGTCAACTCCCTGCATCAGTAATTGGGTAAATAATTGGGTAAAATCATAAAAGACTTAGCTTTTACCCAATCATGGTATCTGGTCAAATTGCCACTGTTGCAAAGGGTTTCGCACCTATAATGATGAGCAAACCAAATAGAGTATTGGGTAACCACCGATTTTCGCAGCGCGTTTAGCCGTCACAGCGAGTAATGATTCAGCTAAACGCCAAAGACAGCTTTGCGCCATCAAGCCAAGATATGGTTTCTGGTAAATGCCGCCAGGCAACAGCCCTGAGTATGGGATTGTGCGCACGCTTTGGGTAGGTAACAGTGATTTTGCCTTTGCTTACGCCAACAACCCCCTGACCATTTACAAAACTGCGAAAGATCGTGTTTGCGTCGCACTTTTCAAAACCGCGCAGATTCTGTGCGAGCCGCCAGTACAGGGTATCCGCGATCATTGTCATCACCATATCGAAATGAACTTTTAGCAGTATTGGCGACGAGAGCGCGTTGATGTGGAAGAATTTCACCGCCTCCGAAATGCCCGTTTCAACGTGCCAACGGCAGGAATAATCCGCAACAAGGATCTCAGCCGGCGACTCAAAGTCGTTGGTGATCAGAAACGCAGGTTTTTCGTGCCCATTGCCTTTAAGAATGATCTGACGCGCTTTGCCATCATAATCTTTCAGCTCCACGTCAGATTCATAGATGAGCGGATTGGGATATTTACGCTTATCGTGCGGAATTGTAATCTTCGTCCAAGGCTCAAGCTTGCCGGCTTCTTCAAGCAGCTTTTTCCCGCGGCGGCGCAGCGTTACGAACTTGACGCCCTGCCTGTTGAGCTCTGACAGGTTCTTGTATGTGGTGAACTTGCTGTCGAAGATAAACGTGGAATTCATCTGCTTGCTGATTCCTGTCCAATATGGCAAAAAACTGAGAACCTGATCATCAGCCTCATGGCCTTGTATGTCAGCCGCCGTATAGACGATGAGCTTTGTTTCGGAGTCCTGCGCAAACATGGTCAGTGCGCCCTTCATCCGTTTGCCCCTGGCACCCGCCCAGTGCGTATCGAGCACTGACTCGTCTCCGTAGTGAGGCACAGTATGAAAGTCAAGGTTAATGACACGTTTGTCGTAGATGCCAAGCCGATGCGCATTGCTTACGAAGGCTTCCTGAAGACGGTTTATGTGCTCTTGATCCAGCGAGTATGAGTAAGTGGAGAGCGCCGTGCATTTCGGCAGCACATTCAGCCCTGTGAACAATCCGAGCCCCGGATCGAAAGAGTGGTCGCCCACATGGGCATAGCGCTCGGTGCCGAGAAGCTTGAGAGCCAGAATGGAGAGGAAATAGTTCATCGCCGGTATCGCGCGGGTCTCGGGCAGCTTCGCTTTCTTGATTACTTCCTCTATGCCTAGCTGGGCTAGGAAGGGGGCGAACAGGAACACGCCCGCCCCATCCGACTCATAGCGTGCGCCATCGAGCAGCGACACGCGGGCAGGTTCCGATTTTTCCGGTATCTCGGTGCCTTTTACCGTGCGCCCGATCCGCAGCTGCGTCCTTCGCGGTAGCTTTGCAAACCCTTCCTCGGCAAGCACCCTCTCGACGGTGCGGATGGAGAGTTCTATGCCGTCCCGCATGAGCAACTCCGCAATCTCGCCGGCTGACAGCTCCTTATGCCTCCACTGGACGATTTTCTCACGGGCATCCCCGTTTACCTTGCGCCTTATTGTCTTGCCTTCAGCTGCCGGTTCTGAAAAGTCAATCATTCCGTGCCGGAACTTAAAGCGCAGCTGGCTGACATACCCGGGGCTATATCCGAAACGCTCGGCTATAAGCTTGTCAGGCAACCTCTCCACAAAGGCAGCCCTTAAAGCCTCATATCGTCGCTGCCAATCGGAATTTGGATGTGTAAAATAGCTTGCATCATTCATGCTCGCATTATATCATATGACGCTTTATGTGTCAATGACAAAATGACAAATTATTGTGTCTTTCCGTGTGCTGATACACAGCCACTTGAAAATCGCCTGATTTCAATGTGTTTGTCCGCGTGTATATTCTCGCAATATAGATAATTGCGTTTTTGACTTTTGGGAATTGCTGATTTGTGCGTCATATCAGATAATGATTATGTAGCGATTCAGATTTTGAGATGCCTAAAAATGCTTGCAATCACCGTCTTTGCCTCAAAAATGCTTATCTGAGTCATTATTTCTCCGTGCGGCGCGAAAATCGGTGTTTAATCAATTTTGATAATGTCCAAAAGATTATCGTCGATGGAAAAGATTTAGAAGAGTGCATTAGCCGATTCGAGCAAATTCCCAAAGATAATTTAATACCGGTTAAAAATGACTCACGCATAGATGCACGACTTTATTATGTGTTTGAAACCGAGGAAGACGGCAAGATACTGGATGTGGCTACATGGGGTGATGATTACAGTGTATTTATCAATGGTTCTGAGTTTGAGTGGTATGACGTTTATTTCGATGCTATAACACCTTTTTTACCCGAAGCAGCTGTGAACGCCTTTGAAGTATATTTGGGTAATTAACGAAATTATTTTGGACGGCAGCATTCTCAGGTGCGATATCGGTGTGCGGAATGATAATAATATTGACCAAAAGGAATTTCTCCGTATAATAAGAGAATCATCTGCTGTAGAACTGGATGCGGCCGATATGCGAATGTTGGTGCATCTTGCCACCGAGCTGGAAGCAAGCGGCTGCAACTCTCGGCTAGAGGATGCGGACGACACCTGGGGCGTATTGTTTATGTACAACGGAAAAGATTACGGGGGGCTTACAGGGTTTATGAAATCCGAACCGTTTGAAATGCTTATTGACGAGTTCATTAGATTATCGCCAATCTCTATCGATTTAGTTGGGTTTTCGTAAATAACTATGATATCGTTTACTAACAAACAGCATACAGCCAATATTTATAAGGATGACGCAAGTTATGGAAGAATACCTGCTAAATAACGGGATAAGAACAATATACTACCCCCTGCCGCATTCTTACTCCGTATCTATAGGGCTGTATGTAAAAACAGGCTCGAAATACGAGAATGAAAACAATAACGGGATTACGCACTTTCTCGAGCATATGCACTTTAGGCAGCTCGGGGGAATGCCGCAAGACGAGCTGTACTTCAAAACGGAAAGCATGGGCGGGACGCTCAGGGCTGCCACGTATAAGGAGAAGCTTGGGCTGACATATGAAGTTTGTTCGGAAACTGTGGTATATGACAACGCAGCGGTGATTAGCGTAGCTCTGTCGCTTGATAAAAAGGATGTGTACGAAGGCATCAAGCATACACTGCATATATTGAACGATGCGAAGAAAGCTGTGACTGACCGCGATTTGGACGCGAACCTGCCATTCTTCACAGACAACATATGGTTTTGGCTCGAAGACCCCGAGACTCTGAATTTTGAACTGGCACTGAGATGCTTTATGAGAAATGAGCGGGATTTTTCTATCGAAGGCATAATAAGCGCAAACAAGAGAATAAACAAAGGCCGCTTGACTGAAATAGCCCGGAGCATCTTCATTCCCGGTAACACTACCATAGTTATGCAAGGGCTGACGAGCAGGGTAACAAAAAAGGAAGTACTAAGAATAGTCAGCGAGGCTTTTGCCTGTTAGAGGATGCTGACTTATACACATGTGAAATTCTCGGCGCTACAATGATTATGGCAGCACGCAAAATAGTTTTAATATGGATTGTGATCCTACTCTTTTATGCGTGGCGGTTGGTCGCAGTGGAAACGCTCCATAGCCTATTGCCAAATGGGGCAGGGCAATCGCATAAAAAACAAATAGTCAGCAGGAAAACGTAATAGTAGCAAGAAAAACCATGTATAGGGGGTTGCAGAAAAATATGCAATCCTCTATTGCTTCCCCTTTCAATGTATAGTATAATATACTATACATTGAAAGGGGGGAATCAAATTGTCAAGCTATCCGGACTGGGTCAACGCATATAAGGAGAAGGGCACATCAGTAAAAAAGGTCGGTAACGAGTACTACTTGTACCGCACAACATCGAAGCGGGTGCCTGGGAAGAAATACCCGCAGCCCGTTGAAAGGTACATCGGGACAATAACGAAAGGGGGCGTGGTCAGGACGAACGTGAGGAAAATATCAACGGACAGGGTGAGGGTCTACGAGTATGGGATGTCATACGCGCTGCATTCATTGCTGCCGGAGGCGTTCCTTATCAATTCGCACAGCGAGGAAACGCTGCGCTTCACTTTCCTGCACATTGTCAAGCAAGTGTCGCCGAGAAGCTATCTTCTAAGGGGCGTTGAATTGCCGACAATATCCGAACTGCATATCAACCTGAACGTGCAGTACAAAAGGTATGAGCGGCTCTCCGGGATAACGATCGAAGATTTGCGCCCGCTGTCGGAACTGTACCTAGTCGAAACTAGGGAGTGCGACATGCTGTCGGAGGCCACGCCTGAAATGCGAGAAATATTGACGAAACTGGGGGTGGAGATCGGTGCAGTATAAAATTGAGCCCCTCAACACATTGGCCGCTATATTCAGCACCATAGAGGATCCGCGCGACAACCGCGGCAAACGGTACAAACTGTTGGACATATTCATACTGGCCGTTTTTGGGCTTTTGTGGGGGCATACCGATTTCACGAACATGGCGCTTGAGCTGAAATACAAAGAGGAATATTTCACGGAGCTGCTCGGCCTCGAAAATGGGGTTCCATCGCACGACACGTTCAGCGCGGCGTTCAGCATCATCAACCCCGCCGAGTTCCTCGAATGCTTCATACAGTGGATCGTCGAGCTGACGCGCACGGAGGGGAAGCATGTGGCGATCGACGGGAAAGCGATCCGCGCGGCGTGCGAAAAAGTGTACCAGAGGAAAGTGCCAATGCTGATCAATGCCATTGTGGTGGAAACAGGCGTATGTATCGGGCAACTGAGGGTGGAAGCTAAGACAAATGAAATCAAGGGCATCCCTGATTTGTTAGAGTGGCTGGACGTTAGAGGCGCGGTCGTCACCACGGACGCCATCGGGTGCCAGAAAGAAATCGTCAAGACCCTTGTCGGAAAAGGCGCGGGGTTTGTCCTGCCGGTAAAGGACAACCAGTCCAATATGCACAACGACATCAAGCTGGAGATGGATACGGTCATCGCCGAGCAGCGGTTCGAGGCGGAGAGGGCCAAGGCGTACGCGGGGAAAGGCATCGAGATTGAGACACCGCTCACCGACAAGCTGGGAATCCATCAGGAATTGGAGCAGGGGCACTCCAGGATCGAGCGCAGGACTTATTATGTATGGAACGACGCATCCTGCATCTTCAAGGATGAATGGCCGGAAGTTGAGGCCATCGGCATGGCGGTAAGGGAGCGCCTCGTAATACACCGGGACGAAGAGGGGGAGATAATACCTGAACAGCCCACGGTCGAAACGGAAACGTACATTATCAGCAAGCATATGGCCGCCGATGAGTTTGGGTGCTATTCAAGGCATCATTGGGCGATCGAGAACAGCCTGCACTGGGTGCTGGACGACGCGCTACGGGAAGACCGCTGCACGGCGAGGAAAGGGCACGCGACAGAAAACCTCGGGCTTATGCGGAAGATCGTCTACAACCTGCTGAAACTGGACGATGCCGTGCATGGCATGTCCGTTAGGGCAAAGCAAGTGTATTACCGCAACAACCCGGACGCAATATGCCGTTTGATCTTCGAGGTCATTCCGGGCGCCAGCAGCTAATCAAAAGCTCATATTGCCACAAAGCATTTTTAGGCTGTTTTTTGAAAGCAAGAACCAGCCTTTGGACAAGTGCGCTCAATATGTAGCGAAGCCCTGCCGGGGTGGGCGCTGAAAGTCGCGGGTTCTCCCGATTTTGACGGGGTGGGGGCAGGGCGGCGCGGATGGTCTGCTCCGCATCGGATTTTGTTTTTTATGCGATTGCCCTGGCCGGAACGCGTGGACGGTTCCGGCATTCCGCAAAAATGTCACACCGCTATTTATGGATAAGCTCTACAAGGCGCTTGATAGAACGCCTAAACCATTGCGGTTTAAGCGTTTGTTGGCACGCCAACCAACGCCAAATCCGAACCGGATTGCGGTATCGGCGCGGGGGTTTGTAGTGGTGTCAGTTAGCTTATGAATGCTCAGCGATTAACGAGTGTCGGCCATTCATTATAAACTGCAATATCCCGCCAAAGTCCACTCTCCGGTCTTTGCCCTTGGTTATTGTAGCCACACGTGAATAGTGTTCCATCTTCGCGTAGTGCTAAAGTGTATCCATTACCTGCTGCTACAGCAACAATATCCGTCCAATCATAAACATCCCCAGCAAGAAACTCAATATTCCAGCTATACTCCTCATTCCATGCACTGATTGCCTCGCGACTCGGATGAGTCGTTACAACAGTGCCGTTCTCACGAAGCCCTACCGTATGCCAGTCACCTGCAGAAATCGTTATAATCCTCATGTCTAGTGGGTCAGTTAACGGATTGTACCAATCTTCGACATCACATTGAGAAAAAGTATTGTCTCCAACAGCTATCACGGTTCCATCTTTTCTAAGCACAACTGTATGTCCTCTACCGGGGTATGGAGAGGTTGTTGCCCAACCGCCTCCTGCCGATACAAATTCAAAAGGATTGCTGTAATCAAGCTGTGCATTCAATGCCTCCTGCTGCCGTTCCGCGTTAAATCCTGTAATCATTACTCTACCGTCAGCACGGAGACCGACTGTGTGGCGTACTCCCGTCGCTATTTCTATAATGTCTATCCATTCAGAAACATTACGTTGCCCATCACCCGCATCATGACCGAATGATTCAACTCGTCCATCTGCTCTCAGGCCAATACCAAATGCCTCTCCTGCTGCTATAGCAATAATATCTTGCCAATCTACTGGGTCGATTTCTCTTGAATGGATTACTCCAGTAATACTGACTCGACCATCTCTCAAAAGCCCCATTGTAAGTGTACCGCCAGACGCCACAGAAATAATATCATAATGATTCCAGTCGTAGATACCATTCCAGTGTGCCTCAATTCCGCTACCGCGCAGCATTCCTGTATCGGTTATTGCAACAGAATGATTGTTCCCCGCAGAAATTGTTGTTGCCTTGACTAGGCGCAAAATTATATTTCTGACTTCCTCGGCTCTCCATATCGCAGGTTCATAATTAAGTGAAACTAACATTTCAAAACGTTCTAACGCATCAGAATATTGCATATTTTCAATCAATAGCACAGCTTCTTCATATGCCCGCCTTTGGACTTCTGGCATAAAATACAACAGCGTTTCTGTATATAGTGTCGCACTGTCTTTATAATCTCCTAAATCATGAAGTAACATAGCTGCGTTTTCATAATCATTATCGGCAATCAGATTTAGCGCAAGTTGATATGCTGCTTCTTGAAATAGCATTTCGCTAGTTACAGTTTCTCCTTCCATAAGCGGAGGTAGTAGATAGTTTGTTGGTACTCGCCCTTCTGGGTCAACAAACTGAATCAAATCTTCAAAAGCATTCATAGCTTCTTTAAACATCATTTCTTCAAACAATTCTATTGCGTTTGTAAAAACAGCGATTAGCTGAGTTCTTGCTTGTTCTGCTTCAATGATAGCTTTATTTGCTTCGTCGACGGCTTGCTGTTTCTGGTGAGCTTCCTCCGCACGTTCTGCAGAATCGCGATAGCTCCCAAGGGATAGAAATAGCTCTATAGCTCTTTGATAATTTCCCTCAACAAAGTTTTTTTCCGCAAACACATAGTCATTTCTCATTGATAAATAAGATTGTGTTAAAATCAACGACACTAAAACAACAGAAGCTAAAAACGCTATTGCTATTATGCCTTTATGCCTTTTTGACATTTTTTTCACCTTTTATTCGAGCATAGATGTTGATGTGTATTTTATCAGACAGTTCTCTTTTTGACATTGACAAAGAAAGTAAATATCCAACAGAGTATCGCATTGATTCCGGCCGACAACCCAGTAAATACGTAATGCATAGTAGATATATTGAACTTCACTTCTGGTTCAATGCAAACGGTAAACACCACTATTGATACGAAGCCTGTAATAGCGATGAGAACCAAATAGTTGTCTCTGTTCTTATCAGTCGAAGCAGAAATATCAATGAAACAAGCGAGAGATAACGCGATGCTTGCCGCTAGTATGTCAGTACAAGATATCGATCTATATTGCCCCAGAATACTTGTAATTAGTTGAATAAGCAGTGTTATCGCAGGTACGAGCAAAAATAGGCAAAGCCACTTTAGCCAAGGCCATAACGCCTCGCCTTTTTTGCGTTTTCCAGACTTCTTACTCATTATATTTTGATTTTGTACTTTGGCAACCATAAACCTAACCTCGAAATAAGTAATAAACACAATGCGACGGATATTGCAATTATAACGCACTCCATTCTTGAGCCATCGCAAAACCAAACTCATTATCAAATATCTGGATAGCGGCTTCGATAACATCAACGATCTCCCCAAAATCGCGATCCTGCCCCTTGATTTTTTCTTCTCGTAATCCGGAAATGATTAGAGCGGCAGTATTAAGCAGCGCGAGATGGGCATCTCGCGTTTGTTGATACGTTGACTTAGTCGCTGTTTTGCACTGGATATTCAAACAATGCAGATAATGTCGATGTGATGCCCCCTCATTGTAATTCGTTCCGGAAGGCATTGCTCCTTCAAACAAGATTTTGCTGTAACTATTTATCATCGCCTCCGGAGGAATTAGCCTGGAAAGAATTCCAGAGCGATTAGCAACGTCTAGATATGTAACCTTATACTCAGAAAATGCTTGTGGACAATAATACCATATTGCCCTTCGGCTCGGCTCATTGTCGTCGTTTGTCTCGAACCGCTCAGGTTTGAACCATCTCACGTTAAGGAAGTTGCCGATAGCAATTGCATCGCATTTTGCTAATGCAAGACAAAGAAGCTGATGGCTCGCATACCCAACAATTACCTTCTTGCCCAACCGCTTAATTCCTGCTACGAGAGCAAGAAGGTTTGTAACCCACAAAGGTTTATCAACGAGGTAATAACTGTCCGGATGTTCACATACGATATACGCCCCCTCGACATTCCATTGACTCGCATATTGAATAATGCTCTCTACCTGAGTTTCGTCCGCTAAAACATCCTTACCTAGCGCTATTGTGTGAAACAATGGCTTGTCACGTGTCACTTCACCTGCCCGAGATGCTATTGAGCCTTGGAATTGCCCCCATCTATCATCTATCCTTTTGGCTATTTGAGACGGCAAAATAAGCACCTCGGATTGGATTTGCGCATTAATTTCTGACAATATTTTCAAAACTTCATAATACTCACTAAATTCAAACTCAGGTATTCCTGATTTCGGCCAGTATGAATACTGTTGAAGGTTTTTGTGATGTTTTCGGGGGGAGTACATTTGTGGGTCAAAAAGCACTTGCCCATTTACCTTCCGCATCGAAGACGCAAACGGCGCTAGTTTATCTTGAGTAATGTTTAGTGGGCTTAGAATAACATTCGAGCCTCTCCAATTTTCGGTAAGCTCTCGGCTTAAAGATTGCATACCATGACCCATTTGAATGTATAGTTTCATAACGACCTCCCTAAATCTGCAATGTCGTTTTGGCACCGTTAAGCCAATTGAGTGCTTGCGTCGCATCGCTTGGTCGACGCGAAGGCAACTTGCCCATTAACGAACTCAAAAGCCCCATGAATTGTTGCTGCGTATCGCCGGAAATTTCATAACTCACAGGTGTTATCGTTTCTGTCCGTATGAGTATTTCCATATGGCTTCCTGCTCCCTCACGAAATGGATTTTTACCTGTTAGGCACTCGTATGTAACTACGCCTATTGAGAATAGATCCGCACGGGAGTCAATATCGCTTTTTAGATTATTAAACTGCTCCGGAGCGGCATACCCCGGAGTATGCGGACCCATAACTCCTGTCATGGTAAGCGAGGGCAATCCTAAAACTCGGGCAATTCCAAAATCTATGAAAAACACTTTGCCGGAGTTCGAAATAATTATATTTCCCGGCTTAATGTCTCGGTGTACAATGCTTTTCGATTCAAGCTGTTTGACGAAAGATAGACCTTGTTCTAAAAACTCAACTGCCTCTTTCAGAGTGAAATAATCGCCCCTTTCAATACGCTTACTCAGTTCTTCGCCCTCAACTCTCTGCTCGATGACATAGAGGGTGTCTGCTCCGCCATAATCAACCAACCCTGTTTCAAAAATAACAGGAACGCAATCAAAGCCCGAGTTTGTACTAATGTCAATTTCGCGCTGTGATCGGGCATCCATCTTGAAGAATAACTTGAGAACTACATCCCCATACGTCGGATGAATCGCGCCGAATACTTCTTTCTGTCCCCCACGATCTATTGGGGTTAAGTGCGCAAACTTAGCTTTAAGCGAATTAAAATCAAGCATTCTAATTTCCTCCTTGATGGGCAATAGCTTTGGCAATCCATTCATTAAACTTGAATGAGAGATATCCGGACGGCAATGTATATTGCTTCGCTTCAACTACTTTCCGAAATTTTGAACCCTTACAGAATAATCCGATGCCATATCTTGAAAATGTCTTGAGTGTTTCGCTTTGCGGGTGGATAGAGTTAGTAAGCGCATAGGAATGCGAAGCGAACCATGTATTTAGGTGAGTCTGGTCAATGACTTTGCTGATGCCGTTCAACTTCGCTTCAATTGCAATCAGCTTTGTCAGGCTAAACACATCGCGCAACTTGCGAACACGCCAACTGCGTTCGCGATATATCACTAATTTGGCATCCATCAACTTTTCGAGAGAGACAAGAGTTTGTTTTTCGGGAAACCCGAGCTTCGCAATCAGCTTTACACCCGGTACATCAGTTGTGCTGCAAAGGTATGATAAAAGTTTAAGATCGAGTGTATCCAGTGTTTCGCGATTATCAGACCAGTTATCGAGGATTGACGGAAGGTATGACGCAAACACAACATCAGGGTATCCTGATTCTATGCGCGGCTCGATGAACACCGCGAGCTTGTTCTTTTTATTACTACGGGTAAACATATGGCAGTAATAATCAATGAATTGTTCGACAAGCTCATACTCTGCACCCAATGTCGCCGAGCGAATATGAAATCCTATGTCCGGTTTATTACTATCGAATATCATTACTTGGCTCATCGCACCCTCCGCTTACACAATTATATATTTCTCGTGAACACTAATCGTCTTCATCATCGTCAATCACATCGCACATTACGCAAGCTCCATCATAGAAATCTGCTTCATCATAACTGGTATATCCGCAAAACTCACATTCTATTTCATGCACCGTTTTATCCTCCTGCTCATGCGTACTGTCCCGTCAGGGGTAGTTATGCACTTCTCGAAATTCATTTATTCCATCTCAATTTCTAAGCCAGAAGGCTCATAGCCACAAATCGATAACAATCTCTGACATATCCGCACAGTTGAAGCAGCACTCTGATTTGCCTCAATCCATATTCCG